>Ga0207693_10000342_pt1 | contig 43021 bp, 37 predicted proteins | sample LARL81metaG_FD_184347 | JGI IMG/M metagenome (GOLD analysis project Ga0207693, IMG submission 184347) | Corn, switchgrass and miscanthus rhizosphere microbial communities from Kellogg Biological Station, Michigan, USA - LAR L8-1 metaG... | ecosystem: Host-associated > Plants > Roots >... | reverse complement strand
CTCTTCGCTTTCGATAGCAGCTCTTCTATCCTTATCATTTTTGATTATGTTGAGGAGACAAATGATACCCAACGGATACAGAGTGTTAATGATATCATCGTTAACTGTCGTGTCAGTTATTTTGGTGAATATCTTGATCTTTACTGGTCTGGGTACTCAGATTGGAAGTGGACAATTAACTTACTAGTAAATTCTTACCAATTATCGAAAAGAGTTTTACGATAATAATTAGACAAAACGTCGATTTGTCGCCATTGGGGGACATCCTGTTAAGCCATCTGTATGACAAGGGAGCATTTAAGGCATGCACTATGGAGTGAAGCCAGCGCGCAATTAGTATTAGGCAAGATTATCAGGCATTCAGACGCCAATCGGTTTCTATCGTGACTTATATGCTCAGTCGACTTCTATCTCTGGTCAATTTTATGCTAGAAGTTCAGTAACGAACTCATCTGAGATAACTTTATACCTACGTAGTAAACAATATCAATAGCTTGTATTCAGAAAAAAATGAATGACCTGTTATGCATTCTACAAACCGAACTAGGACTTTCTAAAAATGAATCAGGGCTATTTGTGTACTTGGTGAAAGGCGGGCGAAGGACGATAGATCAAATTAGTGCAGATCTTAACTATACTAGTCATGATGCCAGTGTGGCTGCGCAGGCGCTGGTAGATTTGGGAATGATAGTACATATATCTGAACGTGCCTACATGCCTTTACATCCTAGATTTGCAATTGTCAATAGATACAGAGAGAAATGCCGAGAAGACAATGTGCAGTTTCGCAGAAATGTATTGATTGACAACTTAGGGGTTATATTGGAGAAATACTTTGATCATATCAATGTCTAAATAGGTTATGATTACTTCAAGTACCACGAAATTGTCTGATTCTAAACAATTGAGTTCAGATAAGGTAGTATACCTTGGTGTCATAAATCTTCTTGAGAACGATAGACTTATTGGCGCTGTTGACGTTTGGCGAAGTGTAATTAGTAAAGAGCTATTCTGTGAAGAAAAACGACTGGGAATACTCGACATTGGCGATAAGATAGGAATGCCTAAGATTCCTACAGATAGAAAATGGGCGGTTGCGATTAGTAACGTTAGAACGGGAAAAGACAAGTGGAACCTAGTATCCCTCATAAAGTCGGGTGAAGCTACATTCACGGACCAGCTCGATGAGAAAATTATGACAGTCAAAGTTGAAGACTATACAATCCTGGACAAAGAATGGTGGAGCTTCCTCGTAGAAAAGAATGTTAATAGAAACATAGACATTACCAAAGAGGGCAATGCAAAATGACAATATCTCCTGACCTAGGTGAAAATGTGCCCATAACCGTAGTTGTAAAATCAGCAAGAGGAGGAAACGTCGCTAGCAAATTAAATGGCGTCTTTTTACTTAGAGGTAGAGAATTCAGATTCAAGGCTCTTGCATTCGGCAGAATTGGCGGCCACAACATTAGTCTTACCATTCCGAAGATCGCATTAAATGAGATAATAAAAATGGGACTGGATCCAGATGTTATTTATTTAAAAATACAAAGAAAATTGATAGAAGGCGAAGTCGATCTTGAAGCTAAGCCAACTGGCGCGGGAAGGGCAAGTTTATAAGATGGAATTTTCAAGCGAATGGCTACAAGTGCATTTGTCTCTTCCATCCGGTATGTGAGATATAATTTGTGCGATGATCTTTTTTGTTTTCGAAACATTATCTTCTAGTATATTGATGATATCCTTCGAATTTACTGGCTTCTCTGTCCAAACGTCATAATCTGTAACAGTAGATAAAGAAACATAGCATATTTCTGCCTCCCTTGCCAGTATGCATTCAGGAATTAAAGTCATCCCAATAATTTCTGCATTCATCACTTCCCTGTAATATTTCGACTCGGCCATGGTAGAAAACCTTGGACCTTCAATGCATATGTAGGTCCCGCCACTATGACTATCAAAAGACAATTCTTTCAAGGTGCTTGAAGCAATTTCGGTCAGTTCTGGACAGAACGGCTGTGCAACAGAAATATGACATACTTTTCCACCATCATAAAATGTACATGCTCTTTGCTTGGTTAGATCTATGAATTGATCAGGTATAACAAAATCGCCTGGTTTATATCGAGTATTTAGACTCCCCACTGCTGAAGGAGCAAGAATCCTCGTCACGCCTAAACTCTTCAACGCCCATATATTGGCACGGTAGTTAATTCTATGTGGAGGTATTCTATGCCCCTTTCCATGTCTAGGTATGAAAGCAATGGATTTATTAGAATGCCTTCCGATGCACACATTGTCCGAAGTCTCCCCGTATGGAGTATGGACTTTTATCTCTGTTAGATCATTGAACATTTCAGCACTATAAATCCCTGTCCCACCAAGTATGCCTATTTCGGCTGAAATTGAGCCCAAAAGGCTAATCATACACCACCAAGGATGCTACATCATATCCTAAATTCCTCAAAGTCCTGCCACCTTGCAAATGATCAAGCTCAATGACGAAAGCAAAACCAACTATACGACTTCCTACTTGTTCTACAATTTTTGCTGAGGCCATTGCTGTTCCACCGGTAGCAATCAAATCATCTGCGATCAGTACATCAAGATCTTTACCGAGTGCACTAACTTGCATCTCCATTATATCATTTCCATACTCAACTTTGTATGATTTCTTTATAGTCTCGCCAGGAAGTTTTCCAGCCTTGCGGATAACAGCCAGTCCAGTTTTGAACTTTAGCGCTATAGCGGTAGCTATGATAAAACCTCTAGATTCGATACCGACAACTAAATCGATCTTTCGTCCCTTAAGTCTATTCTTAAATGCATCAGCTATAAACTCAAGTGCCTTTGGGTTAAGTAGAACTGGACTAATATCCCTGAACAAGATGCCCTTTTTTGGAAAATCAGGATATTCTTGGATCAATTTGCGCAGATCAACTTCTTCAGTTACCATAAAAACCTGTGCAAATGGTAAACATAAAAAATGTTTTGCTTAGTCTAATCGAAATTTTGCTGAGCTGGTAAACAAATAGCCAAGCTGCTGCAAAGGTCGACCTGCTGACAAGTATAAATCGCATAGTTTGACGGACTACATAATAGACCCAAAGGGTAACGGGTGAACGGGTAATGCTAAGCTTGGCATATCATCGCAAATTGAAATTTTTATTTACTAAACGGAACATCATGGTCCCGCGGACTGTCCGAAAAGACATAAATATTATCTTAAGCATAAAATCTTTATTATGCCTATCAAAAACGGGGCAGATTACATCCAGAGCCTACGTGGAAGAAATTTGAAGGTTTATTTGTTTGGCGAACTCGTTAAAGAACCAGTTGATCACCCGATGATTCGCCCATCGATAAATGCTGTAGCTGAAACGTATGACTTGGCGGAAAAGTACCCAGATTTGGGGTCTACTCATTCTTCGCTGTCTGGTCTCAAAGTAAATCGGTTTCTTCACATTACGGAAAGAGAAAGCGATCTAGTAAATCAGAATAAAATGCAACGAAAGTTGGGACAATTAACCGGGACTTGTTTTCAGCGATGCGTGGGTATGGATGCATTGAATTCATTATACTCTACAACTTACGAAATTGATTCGAAATATAATACTGATTATCAGAAGAGATTAATCGAATTTATTAAAATGATTCAGAAGGAGAATCTAATGATTGGTGGGGCAATGACAGATGTGAAGGGAGATCGTAGTCTTGCGCCATCTCAACAAGAAGATCCTGACATGTTTGTCCATATCGTAAAGGAAGATGAAAAAGGCGTTTATGTTAGCGGCGCTAAGGCTCATCAAACAGGCTGCATTAATTCGCATTGGATCATTGTTATGCCAACCATGCGATTGAGACCAGAGGATAAGGATTACGCAATAGTTGGTGCTGTACCGGCTAACGCAGAAGGTATTACCTACATTTATGGAAGGCAGTCGTGTGATACACGAAGCATGGAAGATGGAACTCTAGATGCTGGCAATTCTAAATTTTCTGGCCAGGAAGCTATGATCATTTTTGATAACGTATTCATTCCAAATGAATTGATCTTTATGCAAGGCGAAGTAGAATTTGCATCCATGCTAGTAGAACGGTTCACCTGCTATCATAGGAGGAGCTACGTCTGCAAGACCGGACTGGGGGATGTTTTAATTGGTGCAGCTGCAGCCACGGCTGATTATAATGGAGTTGCGAATGCCTCCCATATAAAGGACAAGCTCGTTGAAATGACTCATTTGAACGAGACTATTTACGCAGCTGGTATTGCATCATCGTATCAATCCCACAAAACTGCATCTGGAAATTATCAAAATGATGACATGCTAGCTAATGTTTGCAAGCATAACGTCACGCGCTTTCCTTACGAACTAGGTAGGCTAGCCCAAGATATTGCCGGAGGCCTAATGGTAACTATGCCATCGGAAAAAGACTTTAGGAGTCCTTATACTGGTCCTCTCCTTGAGAAATATCTAAAGGGTAGAAAGGGTGTCTCTACTGAAAATAGAGTAAGAATATTACGACTCATAGAAAATATGACGATGGGCCGCAATGCTGTCGGTTACCTTACTGAATCGATGCACGGTGCTGGTTCGCCTCAAGCGCAAAGAATACAAATCGCACGCCAGATGCAACTGGAATATAAGAAGAAGTTAGCCAAAAACCTTGCAAACGTATCTGAAGGTGAGGCAATGGATCTAACCAAGGAACAGTCTGACTATTTTGATAAAATATTTGTGGCCAATTGAGATGGTTTGAATCTAGCGTACCTCTTCCGTATAATGTCGCATTCGGAAATCAAGGGGAATGAAACTAAGCGAAGCAAGAAAGGATTATTACCGCAAACGCGCCAAAGATGATGGCTTTAGAAGTAGATCTGCGTACAAGCTCCTGCAATTAAACAAGTCTTATCATTTTCTAAGAAAGGGGAGTCGGGTCATAGATATTGGGTCCTATCCTGGCGGCTGGCTACAAGTTGCTAAAGGTGAAGTGGGAGAACATGGCCTAGTTATAGGTACAGACCTAAAGCGGGTAGATTATCTAGAAGATGTGGTATTATTGAATTACTCGGTGGAAGATCCTGAATTACAAGAGTACCTGGTTCAACATGTAGGACGTGTCGATGTGATATTGTCAGACCTTTCTCCGAATATAAGTGGTATTTGGGAAATCGATCATATTACACAAATCAATCTTAGTCGTGTTGCCTTTGGCCTTGCGACCAAGGTCTTAGTAGACGGTGGGGCGGGAATATTCAAAGTCTTTGATGGCGATACCCTAGGAACTTTTGTTAAGGAATTATCTGGTCAATTTAAACGAGTGAAAATAAGTAAACCAAGTGCAAGCAGACAGTCCAGCAGTGAAAGCTATCTTGTTTGTTCGGGCTTTCAGGGACCAAAATTGGTACCTGATTCTGACAATGGATGAACTAACAGACAAGGGGGCCCTTAGTAACAAATGGACCTGATGAAATCGACCCACACATTAGGATCGCTCCTAGATGTAAATCATACCCTGAGTGGACGACATTCCATCAATCCCCGTCGTTGTACAACAGCTTTAGTTCTTCGAAACTAAGTTTTGATCCAGATTCCAACTTTCTTTTTGCCTCTTCTTTAACTTTCAATATGGCACTATCAGATATGTACTGACCGTGCATTTGAACGCGCTGCCTTCTAACCTTTGAGATTTTGTCCATCTGCAAATTTACCAACTCAAGTTTTTGAAGCGCAGTATTGTAACTATCTAATAGATTGCTTCGTTCATCCGACAATTTACGCCTCTCAACGTATAACGCATCTAGAGCTATTCTAATGCTATTTATGTGATTGTTCAGCTTTATATCCTCCATATCCAGTTGTTTAATGTTCTCTTTAAAAGCGTCCGCTTGTTGGTTGAGCTGATTAAGCCCTTGTTTTATCGTGTGTACGGCCTTAATGGCCTCCATTTCCATAGATCTATCCTTTATCTCCTGAGAAATTCTACTTTTCTCGTTCTCAGTTGCGTATTGCTTATCTTCAAGACTTTTCGTCAGAACATTTATAGTGTGAATTAGAACATCTTCGGTCTCATTAGTAACTCTTGATTCCATGGTACTCAAGAAATCTTTTGATTGTGAAATTTTTTGACCAATTGCTAAAAAATCCGAATTTTTAGACTTGATCGAGCTTCGAATCTCTTTAGATCTTCCCAATAGTGACTTGAGATTGTCCGTATTAGATTGAATCTTATTATTCACTGATTGTATCTTTGATGTTTCGATTTCGATGATATCATTGGTTAACTGTTTTAAATAGGAAGAGAAGCTCCGCTTCAAATTTAACAGTTCATTCCAATCCAATGATTCTATATCTTTTTCAGCAAAATTTTGATCAGCTGAACGCAATCTCCAGTATATACCCTCAGGTCTTTAGACGCAGCTATATAATAAAAGTATAATGTAAAATCCGTACCACAGTACCTCGTTCCTTCATAATTAGCCGTATTAAACTACATATCTTATACTTTTAATCAGAAAGTATCTATCTGAAATCCTCCCATACTGGGTCGGATATCTTTCCTGAATCTAGAAGATTAAATGCAGCGGTCATTCAAATCTCCAGTATTTGATCTGGAAAATCACATATTATGGAGATGCTATCTCTAGATTCTCTTCAATCTCCTCTAGTCTACTTTTTCGTCCGCAGCGTTGAATCAAGTGATACAGCTTCTTTTTTGCTCTACCTTCTTTTATGGATTCTCGAGCAATGTCTATCCCTTCATTTAAATCACGAGCCTTATCTGCAACAACTAAAGCAGCGGCAGCGTTTAATTCAACTATCCCAAGCAGATCCCTTTCAGCTTCACCATAGATGCACTTTAAAGTTACTCGAATAGATTCTTCTTTTGTCTTTATCGCTAACGTTTCTAGCCTTGCCGTATCTAGATTTACATCTCTAGGAACTAAATGGATTCTTTTAATGGAGTTACCGTCCTTAAATGAGATATCATTTGGGCAGGTATTTGATAACTCATCTATGCCGTCTTGGGCATGTACCACCATTATGTTTCTGATACCAAGATTTAGACTAGCTTCGGAGATTCTCTCGAAGAGTGAAGCATCTGTGACTCCAATGACCTGTCCCGAAAGATTGGTGCATGGATTGCTGAGTGGACCAACAATGTTGAAAAAAGTTCTTGCACCAATTAATTTGCGAGCAGCCGCGGCTGCTGCCATAGCGGGATGAAATCTTGGGGCATAAATGAAGCCTAAACCTATTTGCTCTACGCAGGACAGTACAGTCGTAACAGAGGTGTTAAGGTCATAACCCACATATTCCAAAAAATCTGCGCTGCCACATAGCCCAGACATTGACTTATTTCCATGTTTTGCCACGCAAGCACCGCTGCCTGCTGCTACTAGGGCTGCTGCGGTACTAATATTAGGCGTACTGATTGAATCTCCCCCAGTTCCGCATATATCAACGATCGATGAATTTAGGTTTGGCGTAAGACGGATTGAGCGCCCCTTAATAGACCTAATTAGATATCTGAGCTCATTGGCGGTTTCCTTTTTCATAGTAAGTGCAACCAAAAAGGCCACAATTGATTCCTGGGATAACCGTTCTGTAGAAATTAAATCGATAGATGTTTCAATTTCTCCTTCCGTCAATTCTTTTCTCGAAATTAGTTTTCTAATGAGAGGTTGGAATTCAGCATCTCCGTTTGTCATCTTTTAATCATCGAAAGAAAGTTTAGTATTATTTTTGGGCCCTCACAAGTCAAAACAGATTCTGGATGGAATTGAAGTCCTTCTATTAGGTATTTCTTGTGCCTCAGTGCCATTATCTCTCTATCGTCTTCTGCTACAGCGGTTATTTCTAGGCAATCTGGTAACCGCGTAGAGTCTGCTACCAATGAATTGTACCGCGTAGCGGCGAAGGGATTTTTTACATCTTCAAATAGCCTACTCGAGTTGTTGTGTCGTATCATGCTCGTTTTACCATGAGTGACAAATTTTGCATTGATGACCCTACCTCCGAAAGCACTGGCTATACCTTGATGCCCAAGACAAACCCCCAGTACTGGCATTTTCGGACCAAGGTCTTTTATGACTTTGTCACATACTCCAAAATATTTTGGATCTTCGGGATTTCCTGGACCGGGAGAGAGAATTACCGCGTCTGGTTGTATTTTCTTAATCCCTCGCATTGTAATGACATCGTTTCTTCTCACTACTGGTTCCACATTATGCCTTCCTAGAATCTGGACGATATTGTATACGAAGGAATCATAATTATCAATAACAAGAATCTTCATCGAACTACAGCCCATACAAGAAATACAATATGAGGCACTTTATCTGAACCAGATAAAGACACCTCGTCATAATTATCTTCATATTGTCCCATACACACGATTTGTATATATGGATAGATATCTATATTAGATAATCTATAGTTTGCCAACTAGTTTGGTTATTAGACTGTTACAACAAGTCTGAGAAAAATGTATATAATATCCTCAAGTTGACTTAAATTACTAAGCGACATTAATTTGGTGAAGTTATTTATTAACGGATATGGAAATATCGGTAGGCGTCTGGCAACCGCGGTTTTGAAGGATAGTGAGATGGAGCTGATTGGGGTTGCAAAATACACCCCAGATGACAGGATCCATGAAGCTCTTGATAATAATCTAGATGTATATGTTCCCCAGAATAAGCTTGGTCTGTTCCAAAAGAAGGGATATGAAATTGCTGGAACCATTTTTGAGGCGTGTAAACAGAGCGATCTTATCCTAGATGCCTCAATGGAAGGTGGCGGCTTTGAAAATAAGCGCAAATTTTATCGGCCACTAAAAAAACCTGCGATTTTTCAGGGGGGAGAGGATAGACATGGTAAGTATAGCGTGGCAGATATGATCCACAATTCTAGAGTAAATTATGATAGGGCGTCCGGAAGAAAGTACGTAATCCAAGGTAGCTGCAACGTTTCAGGCATGGGAAGACTCATGCAACCATTAATTGAAAACTATGGAAAACGAATAAAAAGATTTGATGTAACTTTAATCAGAAGATGGGCAGACCTGGAGGATTCAAAAGAGGTTAAAGACTCTATAGAATGGGATAGAAACCCTCATCATCAAGAAGATGTCAAGGATTTTATTCCTGGCGCGAACTTATTTGTTGATGCACTGAAAGTACCATCTAGAATGATGCACGTTCATCAAATGTTAGTACGATTTAATGGCAAAGCCCCGTCTAAGGATAGTCTGATAGAAATTTTTAGAAATGAGTTTGGTGTCGCATTATTTGGTTCTGCTAAGGGCACAGCAGACGTCAGAAATATGGCCATTCGATTGGGGTTTCCACACGGTGATACTCAAATGGTACATATTCATCAGGAGATGCTTAAAGTTCAAGATGATGTCGCTAAAATCGTCTATTCGGATGATCAAACCGGGATGGTAATTCCTGAAAATTATCTACTGATTCAGTCAATGTTTTTTAAAAGGGATAGGACTGAAGCAATCAAAAAGGCAGATAAATTGTTCCAGATGACGCATAGAAAGAAAAAACTCGAAAATGAGTTTAAGTAGTTTCCTAACGATCTCATCTTTGGTATTAATAGACAAGGAATATGGGCGGCGTGGGTCAAACGCATAAGAAACAAATCGGTCAAACCGAATAATATCCCGATAATTAGATTATGTTTTTGCAATTGGATAGCAACGGCACCAGGCCTGGGTCGACTCGCCCGTTGAAACAGCAGTAATTTCTTGATTTAACTGTGCATGTGAATTCTGCTAGGACCATTATGATCCTCTGAGAAGACAATTAACCAATAGCTATTTTGAATCTTTTTTCCAGAGTTGAATCTGGCCTCCGTATACCTCATTGTTGTAGACGAAGGTTGGTATTTGAGCATAATATCCATGTCTACCAGAGCTGAATACTTTTGGTGGCATAGCGATTTCATGATCCTTACCGTCAGGCATTCTAATGATAGCATAAACAAATTTTGTATTAGGACTCTTTTCCTCGCTCAATCCTATTCAAAGCAATGTAGGATTAGTTCCTTATAAAATATGTTGACTCACCGAAATCGTGTTTTCGTCTAAAACAATGAATAAAGAATATTGTCATACAGTTTATTATCTCTGATTATTTTATTTCATTGAATATATCTGCTGAGGAGGAATCAAAAAGGTTACAATGTCTCTTGTCCTAGTGCAGTAACTTCTCGCTACTTCTAAATATCTACAGTGGAACATAAAAGACAATATGTTATGGCTTTTGCTTTGGGATCCTACCTCTTGATTTGGCCGAGGTAAGTGAACGAATACACAAGACAATTTGTTTCTGATGAGTTTGAACGAAGCTGGGATCTAGTGAGCACCATGAGATATCTTTCAATCTAATCCAAAAAAAGGGCTCTTTTGCTCTTGCTTGAAATAAATACTAGTTCAGATTCGACCCTATTAATATGCAGCTATTCATAGCAAAATTACAATTAGGTAGTTGGTATCCCTCTAATATTGAGGTACTTATCACCTTAGTTTTTAATATCATAGTTATTTGTATTTCACGCCGTCAATATAGGTAAAATATCATAATTACATACGTAAGCACAAATATAACTTGATTTTGGACTGGCCAATTCCTGAGTGCAGGCATATTACCTTTTCATATTCTAACTATTTAGATTCTGTTTGTGGTCACACATTAAGGCGGCAGGACCAAACTCCGCTGCTAATGTCTTAACTATATCACTAAAACTGCTACAAAGTAATTACGTCAGCGCCGCTATCCGATGGTATCAGTGTATGTTCAGCCTGAGCTACGACTTTACTATTTCCTTCGACTAAAATTGGGTATCCGTGAAGATTTCTCTTTTTTCTCAGAATTTCGATAAGCTGCTTTATTTCATTAATCTCAAATTCATTAGTCAACCATCTGGCGCTGAATGGCAGCGTTTTGTATTTGTTCCATATTTTCTGAAGAAAATCATTGACACCTTTTTCTTTCTGAGGCTTTCGGGAAATAACGCTAAAAATATTGCATGTTTTTCCTTCATATACAACACCTTGGCCGTCCTTGGTAGTCAAGAATGGCTCTATGGCATAGGCGTGATTCGCAATTAAGACTATAGAAGAGCCAATGGTCTTTATATTAGGGATAGATTTACCCGCGTGAATTGTAAACTGTTCAAGCGAGTGCCCACTGAGATTTTGAATAGGCTTGAAACCATGTTGAGAAATACTACTTTCTATTACTCTTCCAATGTCAGCAGCTCTGGTACTGGCTCTAGTTATTCTTATTGCCTCGTTCAGGGCCATATCAGCAGATCGTACAAGAGAATCATACTTCGAATTGTAGCAAACTGTAACAGCAGTATCAGCCACAAAGCCCTCGACATGAACTCCAATGTCAATCTTTAACACATCGCCATCTTTAACGACAATTGTATCGTCGGGCTCAGCAGTGTAGTGAGCTGCTATATCATTTAGACTAACGTTTACTGGAAATGCTGGATTACCTCCTAATAATTTGATTTCATGTTCAACGGACTCGCATATCTCATATAATGAGCTACCAACGTGATGTTTTTTTTTCGTATTCTCCCGAACTTCAGATGCTATTTTGCCGGCTTTGTGGTAGCAGTCAAGATAATTCATAGATGAGGATTCAAAATATTTACGGCATATTTAGAGATATGTGGCTAATAAGCTTAAAATTATCGACAGGTAACAGATTCAAAAAGCACAAGACACGAGAGGGGTCGTTGTCTAGCATGGTATGATGCCAGCCTTGGGCGCTGGAGGCCGCTGGTTCGAATCCGGCCGACCCCATATAATATATTAAAAGGCGTGTCGAAACAGAATCCCTGCGAATTTGACATACTCCGGCGTGTACACATTGCTTTTCACAAATAAATTGTCTGCCCGCAATTCAAACTGCGCAGATGATTGATTTATCCAGAACAGGCGTAGTCCACAATCGTTCACCTACTCCAGTGAATTTGTTGATCTTGGAGATAAGTGCTAACAACACCTAAGCTTTCCAAATATCTAAAATAAGCCCTGATCGTCATGACTGTTGAAACTTATTTGTCAGAATTATAATTCCTCTTAGAAACCGCAACCTTCATAACGCTATGACATATAGGACATTCGGCCCATTTTCGTCCGCCGAAATACTTCCACTCGAATGCGCACCTTTTGTAAGTACATTTGATCCAGGTGCCCTTTACTCCTGCTTTAGGCCAATTATCTTGCAGAGGCTTGCGAGTCCTCCTTGCGGACCTCGGCGGCCGCTTATAGGTCAGTTTCAACGTGAATTCTGTAAATACCCAAGATAAAGACGTTTTGATCTTTGTTTAATTATCAGCATTTGGTCATGCGCTGTTCCAAGATGATTATTTAAAAATCTAAGTATTTACCTGACAGAGTCTTTTTTTCAAAGCATTCACTAATTTTAACTATCAAGCTTTTGTATACTAGATTACATATCATGTTAAATTGACTAAACGTCAGTTCCTTATAGATATTGGGTATGAAAAAATCCCAGTAGAAGGTCAAATTCACAAGAATGTAGCTCTGAAATACTTAATGAAGCGAAGGAGAAGTTTGTTAATGACTCGGAATCCGCAGAAGGTAGAATCTTTGTACGCACAACTTCCACAGGAAATTACGATAATCGGAAAGTCTGTTACAAAGACATACTATTTGAATTGGCAGAGACAAGGCTCTGAACAGTTTCAAGGCTCCAGATTCACCTTTGAGATGGCTAGTGAACGCATCATAAAGGTCAACAATTAATCTGATTTTACTTTACGCATCGGTTCTCTATGAAAGACCCGTTTCCAACATGAAAAAAAACTAAAGATTCCAACTGTCCGAGTGTAATGTGTATGATGCATTAAATATGATCAGATTCAATTTAGGTAACAGGGGGCATTATCAAACTCTATCGTATCTTCGTTAGTTCTTGTGGTTAGAAATTATCTGGAACATGGATATTGTTGACCTATTACAAGAATGTTGTTAATGTAACTGGACTTCCTGCGATTTTAGGAAACAAATGGATCTAGGCATGATTATCGACTTTCAGACGAGAATCAGTTTATTGTAAATGCTTACCCTGGAGTCATCAACCTTGACATACAATATCTACTGTCGCGCATAATATGTAACTCCGAACTGGATTAGAGAATTAGTCAAAATATATAGGCGAGTAAAGTATGACAGTTAATATATGATGAGCACTTATTGGGGGTTTTTTTACTATATCTATTGATTTTGAAAAAATGCTTCAGTATTTGACGCAACAAAGAAGCGATTTAACAATCGATAAATTAAGATCTTTGATCGAAGAAAAGAAGCAAAAGATTGGCGCAGGCTATCTGACAGAACAGGGTGCGCTGTTTCTCGTCGCTGCGGATCTTGGCATCTCACTGGATCAGCAAAGATCGCCTTTACGTATTAGTGATGTCTATGTAGGAGCCAAAGATGTGACGCTGTACGGCAGAATCCTTACTATTTATTCTCCAAGACAATTTGCAAGAAAGGATAATACTGAAACGACCAAGAACCGCACGATGGTGATCTATGATGATGATCATTCAACTATCAAAATTAAACTTTGGGATAATAAGGTTCAAGTGCCAGAAGAAATGGGACTCCGACCAGGGGATATGATTAAGTTAAGCAAAGGATATGTCAAATCGGGCTTGGACGGGAAACCATTTATCAATGTTGGCATGGATTGTCAGCTAGAAAAAACTAAGGAGGCACCTAGCGAGATTCCTGATCTGAATGCCATGACTAGAACGATAGAAAATGTAGATTCCCCTGCAGATAATATCATAATTGAGGGCTATGTACGATCCAATCCTCGTATGTCTGATTACCGAGATTCCCGTGGAAATATGAGTAAATCTCTCCAGCTTCAACTATTTAATGAAGATGGCACAAAATCCCTGCGTACGATTATTTGGAACGTTTCTGAGACAAGACTACCAAAAGTATTCAAAATCGGGTCCAAAATTAGACTAATCGGGGTAAGAATTAAATCTGGAAATCCGCAATATGGTAACGGCGATTTTGAAATTCACGGAGATGAAGGAACTGTTTTGTCAGCTCCTGAAGAACAAACCGATATCGAGACTATGACATTGAGATTAGTATCGATAGGATCTAATACCGCAGGCGATAGATTAATCTCGCTTGGTCTTTTGGGCGATGGTAAGTTAGTTTCAGTTATTATCGATAAAACCCTGGTACCAAATAATATGACTTCTGGTTCAATAATTGAATGTGTTCCAAGTAGAATCTTTGGCACTGAAATAACATTAACCCTGAATGATTCCTATATACGAATATTGGATGAGGGTACTCAATTCCCAAGTGTGTCGGACTACCAGACTAAGATTAGCGATGTTGTGGCATCAAATGTTCCATATATTATAGAGGCAATAGTTTTGCAGCAGCCGAATACGACACAGGTTAACACCAGAAGTAACGAAATGATAGAAATGACGGATACATTGGTCGGAGATGACTCGGGAGAAATAAGATTAATAGGGTGGAGAGATTTAGGCCATAGCATAAATTCTCTTGCATTGGGTGACCGGATTAGGATAATTGGCGCAGTTGCAAACAATGGCTTACAAGGAACTCCAGAAATTACGTTAAAACCTTACTCGTCTATAATTAAAATAAATTCAAAAATCTAACTCGTGCCTATTGGATTCTCAATCTGCCCAGAATCCTCGTGTCATTACGTACGATCTTTCAGCTTGGTAAATACTTTTGAATAACTCGACATCATCTACATAATCCCGCAAGATTCGAGCTGCGGTGTCTGGCCCTATCCCGTGACCAGCTAGTACTTTAAATGCTTTTGAACCAAAACTGTTAATTAGGGATGCTGTCTTCCATACTTTGTCAAATCGTTTATTTTCTTCGGAAGTCAATTTTTGTCCTTGTAGTCTCATCACTATTGTTTTGGATAGAGTGTCATCAGACCAGAAGGTAGCCCCGATAAGCCTTGATCTACAGCGCGGACAGGTAATTGAATCGGGTATCTGACAAGTCTCCATTATCCTTTCCCAGTTACCGCATCGCATACATATCAATCTGTGCCTTGTCTTTTCTAATCTCTCCTTCATTAATTCTATAACACCACTCTCAGTAGATAGTGGGGCAGAAGAAAACCTAGCAGTATGCTCAGTGATGGGTTTTGCGAGCTCAGAGAATTCATCAACTTCACGCCAATAAAGCGCGATCTCCCCGTTTCGGATTTTGAAATTGATATCTTTAGTCGATCGAAAATCAAATTTGTCATGTGTTATCTCTCTGATTGCCTCTTTAGTAAGTACAGTGTGAAAATATCTATCGTAAATCATCCTTGCTATCTTTTTATCATAAATCGCTTCACGGCTGACTACACCGAATCTCTTGGCAACAGACCATATCCTCCAATTTATGATCGGAGTTCCTGCCAAAGATGCAATTATAACATCCTCCACGTCATAGACATCGGTAAAAACTTGTCGAATATCATGTTCATTTATTCGTGCGTTGGATGTAAGGAAAATTCGATATGCGTCGCTTTTCGTTTCCACAGAATAACCTAATTTCGAGGAGAGTAGAGTCGAAAGCAGAGTAGCAATAGTATTGTTTGTTTTGGTTCCGAACATTGAATGAATCACAAGAGCATTCATCTTAGACGACCTTTCAATTACTATACAATCTGAGCTAGGTACGATTTTCAATTCATTATGAGCATTGTAAATAGTATCGCCTTTCAAGATCCTGCTGTTGAGTGCCTCTTGTCTAACTTTTCCGACATATCGCGCAGTAAGGGGATCAATCGGAATTATTTCCCCCACCCAATATGGAACGTTTAAAGTACCTACTTGCAAAGGCTCAACATTTATCACCATGCGTTTTTGATCTAAAGCAACAATCCTCCATTGTGATCCTTTTAGCACAAATACATTTCCATGCTCACCGTAATCACCCACAAACTGCTGGTCTAGTGTACCGATTTTCCGCTTGTTGACACAGTCAAATACGTCAAATTTTAAAACCGTAGGGATGGTAGAAACGTTTTCGAAGTAATACCTGTATGCCCTTCTCATCCGCGTATAAGATTGATCATTATTACTGTACCTAATGATCTTGTTGGAATCAAGTAATTCTAAGCACCCGTAGAAATCGTCTATAGTGAGTTCGATAAATGGGTAGGCCTTCCTAATAGTACTAATTGCATATTCGACTTTTACTTTATCTTTGCTTTGGAGGCAAAGTCCAACTATATGATGCGCCAAAACATCTAAAGCTCCGTAATGTAGTGGCTGTTCTTCAACGTTACCACTTTTCATAACACGAATGATAGCCAAGGCTTCAGCCTCATCGTCGGGAATATTTGTTATAATTAATCCCTTTGCAGAAAGATCCTGCCTATGTCTACTTCTCCCAATTCTTTGCAATAGTTTCGTTACTTGCCTGGGAGAACCGTAATGTATTACGAGGTTTACAGACCCTAGATCTAGGCCAAGCTCTAATGACGATGTGCAGACAACAATGCCTGCAGTTCCAGTTCTCAATTTCACCTCCGTTTCTTCTCGCATTTCCCTAGATAAAGATCCATGATGCATGTCAATGTGAATTAATTCTTTGCCTCTCAAAACAGTACCAATGTATTCTGCCTCATCCCTAGTATTTGTAAATAGTAGAACTGATCCGCCCTCAGGATATGAACTAACGTTTTCTCTGACATAATTTAGAATGAATGAGGCAACGTTATTTATTGAACCTTTTAGGAACTTGACATCAATATCATATGATCTTATGGATTTATCAACTATGATTGCACTTTTTCTCTTATATCCTGCAATAAATTTTGCGCCTTCACGTATATTACCTATACTTGCTGACATTCCTACTCTCGTAATTGTATAACAAGACATGATTTGCAATCTTTCCAAACTAATAGACAGGTGAGAACCTCGCTCGGTTGAGAGGAGCTCATGCACTTCGTCAATAATCACCCACTGGAGATTACCAAGATGATTGAGTAATTTTTCATTGACAAGAATTATAGCAAGTGATTCAGGCGTGGTTATCAGTATGTCAGGGGGAGAGGTTATAATTTTCCTCTTGTCTCGTACAGATGTGTCTCCATGCCTGATTTGGACAGTGAGGTTTTCGGATTCGGCGTATTTTATGATTCTTCGAAATACGTCATTGTTTAATGCCCTAAGGGGCGTGATATAAATAGCCTTTATACCGTTAGATTCTGATTTTGAGTTGTGCACTGAGAGGCGTTCTTTGCTCAACAACGAAAGTATGGGGATTACTGCAGCTTCCGTTTTCCCTGAGCCAGTAGGCGCAACAATTAGTGTATTAATTTTTCTAGCAATAGTCGGTATAGACTTCTTCTGAATTGCTGTTAAAGCCTTGAAGCCTTCTCTCTGAAATTTTTCGTAAATGAAAGTCTCATTGTCGAAGTTTTTAGTTACTAGAAGAGATTCCTTTATCTTCATGATATTGTTTTGCGTTAGAGGATGATTTTTCATAAATTATTACTCCTAGCAAACCTAAGATGAAGAGCCCCAATGCTCCCCAAACATATGAGTCAAAATTTGCGATAGCTTCAAAGACCATCAACCAGTGATCGTTTATTCGTGAATATATTCGTTAGTAAAGGATTAGAGTTAATGCTGGTATATAGGTCCAATGTCTTGCGCAAATATTTTGAGAAATTAATCAGGAAGACGGCCACGAACATTCAATATTTGTATTCTCATACTTGGTCATGCCATAAATTTTGATGCCACAGGAGTGACCACCACCACAGTGTTTGATTGCAAGTATATGGTGGTTTTTTGATTACTCGTAGATTCTGACGACCTTTCCAACTGTAGTTGTTAAGCGGTTTGAGTATCTACAACATACTTTTGCTGAGCAATATGATTATATGTCTTGCCTCCCCTGCAACCATTGTAGAATAAGAAATATGCAGACAACTGATATCAAGTCACAGAAAAAGAAAGCAGTGGCACTCCTATCTGGTGGCCTTGATAGCAACTTGGCAGTCAGAATTATGCGAGAGCAAGGCATAGACGTAGAAGCGGTGTCAATCAAAACACCCTTTTGTGATTTTGACTGCGGTAGAGGATGTGGGCACAATCTAAAGGAAGTCGCGTCTGATCTAGGCATTAAACTCAAGACAATATACTTGGGAGAGGATTATCTCAAGATGGTGAAGGACCCGAAACACGGCTACGGTTCTGGTATGAATCCCTGCATAGATTGCAGAGCTATGATGTATAGGAGTGCAAAGGTCCATATGGATGAAATAGGAGCCGATTTTTTAATCACTGGGGAAGTTCTTTCTCAAAGACCGATGAGTCAGAATAAAAGAGCATTGCAGATTATTGAGCGAGCAGCCGAAGTTGAGGGCAAGGTCGTGCGGCCATTATCCGGAAAAAACCTTCCTCCTTCCGAGCCCGAGATTTCCGGTCTGATAAAACGCGAAAACCTTTATTCCATAAGTGGCAGATCTAGAAAAGAGCAGCTTAAGCTGGCAAAACACTACGGCATAAATGACCCTCCCAACGCTGCCGGGGGATGCTTGTTAACAGACCGAAGCTTTTCAAATAGACTCAGAGACCTTATCACAAAGTGTGATTTTGACATGACCTTAAATGATGTAGAGCTCCTGAAGGTCGGTAGGCATTTTAGATTGTCTGATACCGCGAAACTAATAGTGGGCAGAAAGGAGGAAGAAAACGAAATTATAAGTAGTCTTTCGAGGAGTAACGACCTATTACTGGAAGTAATAGAATACAAGGGACCGGTAGGAATGATACGGGCAAGCGATCCCAAGTCGGTATTGATCACTGCCGCAGCAATAGTTCTCAGATATTCGGACGCACCTAAACTACGCGCATCTGCGGTGGGAGTCTATACTGGTGATCAGATTTTGTTTAGTATGAACTCAATTCCATGTGAAGAATCATTACTTGACAATTTGAGAATCTAAAGCAGTTATTTTAGTTACGTATTAGTAAACTACTCATGCAGTGACGGAGATGGTCGCGTACTCAAATGCGGCAGACCTAAATAGTATGCTCTTACGTAAGCGCGACGCATCGATACAGAAACAAAATGAGGTTGGATAGGATGGAATTTTCAAATTATGAAATATCCGCTTTTTGAACCACCTTGTTACTTAACACAAAAATTGTAGATTTTACTCTTTCTTAAAATTAATAATGCACAAACCAGAACACTAAATAATCTGTTGGCTTGGTGATGCGTTTTGACTTGGATAGAGTATCCGGAGATTCAATTACCATGTGACAGTCTACTAAACTAATCTGATTAGTTCGAAATAAATTACAGCGTTGCGGCTAACAATGGCAAAGTGAGTCTTACTAATGGATCGAAGAGTTACCATATTGTATATATGTTAATGCAATTAGTAACATAAATAAGTTATTTGCTAATCAAAGAGTTGATCAAATGTATCGTTGACAACGCACATTTCGTGAAATCGACTTCTTGTCGAATAATTTCTAAAGATACTCAGGTAGTCGTCAAATATTGCGTCATAACAAACACGAATCGAGTTCGGTGAAGCTATCAAAAACTAGAGTGGAACATCATAGCTCTGATGCTAAGTAGTGATTTCGGTAGATTTGAGGGAAAGCGCAAAATAACCTAGTAATATTCCAATATCCAATTTGGCAATTAGCGTTTGATTTAGACAAGCCTAACTGATTCTCCTACTAACGGATACTGTGTTTGAATTTTAAGAATCTTATTAACTGAATTTGCTAAACTCTGAACCCTTGTTTTTTCACCATGATTAATCAATACTCGTTTAAGTTTCTGTTTCATTCTGCTTATATATGCCAGTGATTGATTATAATCATTGTGTGAAGATAGCCCGTTTATTGTCTCGATCTGTAGTTGTAAATCAAATACCTCATCTTCAACTAATTGACGAGTTGAACCATCTTGGATGCTTTTACCTAGTGTTCCGGGTATTTGATAAGATGTAAAAACGATCTTATTTATCGGAGATCTGCAAATTTGTTTTAGATAGTGAACAGATGGTCCGCCGTTAAGCATTGATGAAGGCGCCAAAATAACAGCAGGTCCGGCATCCAGATTCGATGAATCAATTGTCTTAAGGTTATCAGGTCTTAAAGGATTTTCGTTACTTTGAGAAAGTACTGTTTGCAATTCTTTTGACAGATACTGAATGTAACTGTCATAAATAGATGTAGTATCTGCTATGATTTTCTCGATGAGAATTGATGATCTCTTGATCTTGCCCAGAGTCATGTAGCGGTTGATAGTCAACATCAATTCTTGCGGAAGTCCAACTGAGGGTACTGGTAAGAGTACCTTTCCTCCTTCAATAATCGTATTATTTAAACTTTCAATCAAAGTGGCGTCTGCCTCATCACGGTGTGGGAAAACGTCTTGTCTTCCGCCGTATGTTCCTTCAATTATAAGTGTCTCAACCCTTGGGAAATTCCAAACGGCATTGTCAAGAGAATATGTCCGTCCAAACTTTAGGTCACCAGAATAGACCAAATTATGATCGCCATTACCAATATGAATGTGGATTATAGAAGAACCTATAATGTGTCCAGAGTTCCCGAGGGTTATCTTGATGTCTGGAGATATATCTGTCACGCTTCCGAATGGCAACGGAATGGTGTGAAGAATCATCTTCTCTATCTCTTTTATTGAGTAAAATGCATGGGATCCGGTCTCCTCAATAAAGTGCTTGTGCAAAACGTACATGAGATGCACTGTTGGATCAGAACAATAGACCGGACCAGAATAGCCATATTTGAAGAGCGCCGGGAGGAATCCTGTATGATCTAGATGAGCATGACTAATTACTACGGCATCGATATCGTACATTTTTATACCTAGGATGTCGAACCTCGGCATCGCGGTAATTCTATCTCGTGAATAAGGATTGATCCCACAATCAAATATAACTTTACTCTCATCAGTAACAAGCAAAAAACAAGATCTTCCAACTTCGCCGAAGCCACCCAAAGCTATTATACTAGCCTCAACGGCCTCGCTCAACTTGGATCTAAATATTTTTTCGCCTACTATTTTATAAAATTGTGCACGTTCTTCGACTCCTTTCTTCAAGACATCGTTAATTTCCTTTATGCTTGTGATCATTTCAGGACTTCTCATTAAAACGAGCTTCCACCCTGTTTTCTTTAGAAATTCATTATTGATACTGTTGAAATCAATAGATGTTGGTAAGCTTTGGATCCACACCTTGGCCTCCCCTAATGCGTCATCAAAAAAAATCTCCCCTATTCCGTTCTCAGCCGGCAACATCTCTAGTAGCATTTTCGATGACTCTTTTTCAGGCAGTCGGATGGACTCATCTGTGCGGATAACTATCCTCTTCTTAAGGATATTTACCATGTTAGAAATAATTTGTGTATCCTTCATGATGAACTCAATATTTTTTGCATAAAGGGCAATTCTCGGGCCCTCGTAAACAATCTTCGTAAGGCCGGAATCCTTAGGTATATTATTCAGGATACTAGCCATAATGTTCTGTTTTGAAGACTCATTTCCTGATGAACTATTCTGCATATTTTATCATTTCACTACTAATATGGCAATGTTAAGCCTTAAAGCGCGGTTTAACTACATTAATAACAGTATTGCCATTTAAAGATGTTTCGTAAATGACCCATGGATAGAATCAGATGTTTAGATCAGTTGTTGTTTGAACTTTTACGATGAAATACACCTACCATGATTGTATGACACTGACTGACCTGGAAACTAATAATGCACATTTTCTAGAATATGATCAGAAACCATTCCACGTCCACTTAGTTAGCAATATCCTGTCGCCTTACACTATATGTACCACTTTGGTTATAACATTGGTGACTTTTTTCCTGGACGTGTACGATTCAGACAAAATGCGAATTTTAATTACGGGCTCAATTAACGGGAAGCGAATTATTAATAGGCAAGCAAGGAATGCAGGGTAACTAGTTGCTAATGCCACATAGTCTTTATGAGAGAACCAAACTTTGCTGACAATACTGCATATGATACTTCAGGAGTTGGGGTCACGATTAACTACAGCTGCTAATAGAGATCTCTTCAAATCGATATGAAGCCAGTTAATGACCCACGTTCCTACTGCAAAACTATTTTAGTGAGAACAAGCATATTGACGGATTCTAGCAAATGAATCAATATCTACACCGTTGTATTGTTGTTTTGGGATAAATATGACCAGTCTGGGTTCTAATTCTACCCACTTGATGGAATTTCCTAGGAAGATCCTCATTGGTCCAAATGTAATCCAGGATTTGGGATCGTTTCTGACTGCATTGAATGAGGGTTTCTCAAATCTTGCAATTGTGACCGGAAGAACAGTAAAGTCAAGAGTTCAATCAATATGTCAGTCATCTCTAGGTAATTTTTCCTTTAATGATGCTTGGTATGTTGTTGATGATGCAACAATGTTTTCTGTTAGGTCATTAGAAGACAGTATGAGCTCTAATCTGCCTGATGCTATCCTTGGACTTGGTGGGGGACGTTCAGTAGACATTGCTAAGATGGCCGCATTTGATCTCGGAAAACCTCTCATAAGTGTTCCTACTTCTGCTTCACATGATGGTATATCTAGCCCTTTCGTTTCCATACGAGGAATAGACAAGCCCTTCTCGGTTCAGGCTAATACCCCTTTAGCTGTATTAGCCGATACTCATCTTCTTTCTGAAGCACCAAAACGTCTTCTGTCGAGCGGATGCGGCGACCTCGTAGCTAAGGTTACCGCAGTAAAGGATTGGGAGCTTGCAAGGGAGGATACTAATGAATATTATGGAGCATACGCTGCCAATCTTGCATTCCTAAGTGCAAAAATTATAATCGACAAATTTTCTGGAGAGAACCATGAGGACACCCAGAATGAAATTCGCACCATCATTGAAGCATTGATAAGTGCAGGTGTCGCTTCTTGTATTGCAGGTAGTAGTAGGCCGTGCTCCGGGGCTGAACATCTATTTAGTCATGCAATTGAATACGTCGCAGGACATGGTTATGGACTTCATGGTGAAAGAGTCGGACTAGGAACTATTATGATGGCAAAACTCCATGGTCTTGACTGGCAAAAAGTAGCGAACACGCTGCGAAATGTCGGTGCTCCTACAACCGCTAAAGAGCTTGGATTAAATGAACAGCATATAGTCTCATCACTAGTCCTGGCACGATCATTAAGACCGGACAGATACACCATACTTGACAAAATTAAGCTAGACAATTTATCAGCCCTTGACTTAGCAAGATCTGTTTCAGTTATATGAAAGTCTGAAGCATTCTGACATACAATAGCTTGCCGGGCTGTGAGAAAGAGCCTCTCTAGGATGTACTCACAGGTTAAGGTATAACCAGAAGACGTCAGGCGGTCTTGTTCTCTGAAGCTTCCAATACTTTTTCGTCAGCTTTTGGCTGTTCTATTGGCGCTGGAGACTCGCTCGTTGTCTTATATTCCTCTATAAAATAAACAGTCTTAATTTCTTTGACAAATTTGAAAATATCCTCTGCGATCGCTCTTTTGATAATTTGTAATCCTTCCAATAGATAACTCTCCCCTGGTAACCTAACTTCCACAGTTGATACATCTGATTTAATTTCAATTGACTTATCATCAATTGGAATTCTTCTATTTATGAGCTGAAAAGCCTTTTCAGCAGTGCTATCGACTGTCTTCAAAATGTTCGCTTCGTAAACAAGCACACGGCCAGCGTACTTGTGGTTAAAGTCAACTTGAACTCGACCAGAGCCTATATACCTAACCGTACCACGACGTTGATCTAACTCTATTTCATCGCCTACCCCTACCTCATCTGCCTTTTCGCCTAACTTTCGCTGTGCGATCATTCTTACTTTACTGGGCTCTCTTTCTCCAAATCCCTTATCTGGAGTGACTGTAATACTTAATTTATCACCACTATTAGCGTTTGCCAATGCTTCGTCAACACCCTTCAATACCCATCCTTCCCCTACGGATATTAGTCTTGATCCATATCGTCTATCTGGATCATAAATATTACTTTTTTTAGCTTCTTCTTCGTTAGTAGTTTCAAATACTTGGCTAGTATCTTTAATCTTGGCAGTATAATCAACTAATATTAAAGTACCCTTCTCTAAAGTCATAAAACTCGCTAATGATTTACCATATATTAAGTTTGACGCATGAAGCAAACCGTGTTCTTTTATGGAATAGCTTTTAATTTTTCAGCTGCTATGCCTAAAGGTTCGTCATTCGTCTTAGCGTTTAACATACTAGTTACCGAGTTAATAGACGAAATTGTGCGCATGACGTGATATTTGTTCACTTCTCCCATACATCCGATTCTAAATACCTTTCCTTTTAGCTTACCGAAACCACCTGCAACCAATACCTTAAATTGCTTTGAAAGTGATGTTCTGAATTTGGAGTCGTCCATCCCGTCCATGTAATTGAAAGCAATAACGACATTGCTTCTTGCCTCAAGCTTGGCAAAAGGCTTGAATCCAATTGCACCCAAGCTGCTGTAAAAGGCGTCGGCACAGGTTGCGTGCCTTTTTATTCTACTTTCCAAACCTTCCTCCAATACAATATCCAAAGCTTCATTGAAAGCAAAAAAGAGAGGCAATGCCGGCGTAAACGGCGTCTCAAAATTTTCTTCAAAATATCTAAAGTATCTTGCGAGATTAAAATACTGAGTCGGAGGTGGGCTGGACTTTAAGTACTTCTTAGCCTTATCACTAATCGATATTGGCGATACGCCAGGAGGAGCCGCTAAGGCCTTTTGTGAGGCCGTTACACAGATATCAATGCCCCATTTATCGACAGGAAGCTCATCGCCTCCTAATATAGAAACAGCGTCTGCTATGAAAAAAGCCCCCTTACTATTACATAGTTCGCCCAGCTTTTTTAAGTAACGTAGGGTTGTTCCAGTAGAAGTTTCATTGTAGACCGCGTATGCAGCCTTGATTTCATTCTTTTCAAACGCCTCTTCGATGGCTTCAAAAGGTGGATTTTCTCCAAATTCGGATTGTACTCGAATCGCATGTCCCCCCCATGCATCAATTAAATCTGCCAGACGATTTCCAAACTCACCATTGACAGGAACAAGTGCTTTATCGCCCTTTCTAATCATGTTTATCACAGATGCTTCAACAGCACCAGTACCTGATGCTGTTAACAAAATAATGTCGTTCTCCGTCTGAAAGACTTGTTTTGTTTTTGATACGATAGTCTTGTACAGACTTCTAAAATCATCGCTTCTGTGATTAATAATTGGAGTAAGCATAGCATTCATCACTCTCTCGGGCACATTGGTTGGACCCGGCACCATCACTAAGTATTCCATAATCTAATCGATAAGACCGATCGTCCCCGTATTTATAATTACACGAATAGTAAAAATGATAATACTCTCATGTGACAACACATGGCATGTTCGCTAATCATAGGGATAAGGTTCTTGGTCTTATTTCTGAATTGCATTGTGACACATTAGTTTCCTTCAGGCCAGAAAATATCTACTATCTTACTGGATTCTGGGGAGAATCAGTAGCAGTTTGCACGAGAAACAGTTCTAAACTCATTTTACCACGATTGGAAGCCAAAAGGGCAGAAAAAACAGCTCCATCGTACGAAATAGTTGCTTCAGAGCGAGGCAAGCCCATTATAAAGCAAGTTTTGAACCAAATCAAAAGAAGAAAAATATGCTCTGATTGTGATGACCATGTTCTAATAGAATTCTTGCTTAAAAACCTGACCAAAGGCTCTCTTATCATTAATTCCGAGCCTTTTTTTAAAGCTAGGATACTAAAGGAAAGACAAGAAATCGAGATGATAGCCAAGGCCTCTCAGATAATTGACAAATTGTATGAACGGTGTATTCAAGAGCTAAGGCCAGGTCAATCTGAAAGCTCATTACAGGCGATTCTTGTTTATGAAGCACTGAGATCTGGAGCAAATTTGGTATCTTATAAATGGTCTACTAACCCAATTATTGTCGCATCGGGTCGGAATAGCTCATACCCCCATGCTCAGGTCACGGATAGAATTTTTGGCAAGAATGACATTGTTGTCGTTGATTTGACGCTTAGATACAATAATTACATTGGAGATGCAACAAGGACGTTTTTTCTTGGGACGCCCAGCCCAAGAGTCAAAAATGTTTATGAAGTAGTGAAGATCGCACAGCAGGCCGGAATTGAAGCATTGAGCTCACCACAAATATCCGGAAACATAGACAAGGTAACAAGATCAATCATAACAAGAGCAGGTTACGGGGATGATTTTATACATTCTACTGGACATGGCGTAGGATTAGAAGTTCACGAACGGCCTTGGATCAGGGCCGACGGTGAGGAGTGTATGCAAAGTAATATGGCTGTTACGATAGAGCCTGGAATATATATTAAAAACAAGTTTGGGGTCAGAATAGAGGACACCTTATTGGTAAAAAATAATTTTACCGGCGAGCCTGCAAAAAACTTCAACTCGTTTACTAAAGAGCTAATAGAACTTACCTGATTCTGATTATAGAAAATTAGCTGAATATAAACGGGAAAACCAAGACAAAACCTTGGCATGATTATTGCGTTTGTTTTGATTTAGCTGCTCGATTCTCGATAATGTCTAGTAAGCATTTTGCAAACATTGGCTTATCTTGTATCGGTGTATGGATGACATTTTTCTCAACATCGACTATATAAGTCTCAATCTTGTCGGAACCAATTTTAGAGCCATCTCTACCTATATCATTTGCAACCATCATGTCGCATCTAGATTTAATCAGTCTTTCGTATGCCCTTTCAATCAAAGTTGAACAAGGTAAGCTATATTCCGCTTTGAAACCGACCAGAAACATCTTATTCGATAAGTCTCTAACTTCATCAATAATCTTTTTGGTGCGAGACAATCTTAAATCAAGGTAAGGAGAATCACTTTTCAGTTTAATATTTGATTTGTCCACTAGAGTATAATCACTTACCGCTGCACTAAAGATACCTACGTCGTACTCTGAGCTAGACAATAGCTGTCTTACAGTATTGAGCATATCTTCTGATGTATTTACATTAATTATTCTTGAGTCATTTAACTCCTCAAATTTTGCGGAGCCATTTCCAAAAACGAGGGTTACGTCGGCTCCTCTAGCCTTTGCTTCTCGAGCGATAGAGATGCCAGTCTTACCACTACTTAGGTTGCTAATCACTCTAACAGGATCAATAAATTCAATTGTACCTCCAGCAGTGACAAGGACTTTTTTATGTTCGAACCAACTCTTTTGTGAGATTGGTTGAAGTTTTTTGATGACAAGGGCAATAACGCTTTCGAAGGCGGTAACTTTCGCTTTGCCCTCGTAAATATCAGGTTCTAGAATATCAATTCCTACTTGTTTTAGCTTATCTATGTTGGCGAGAATAAGCTTATTGTAAAACATCGATTGATGCATTGCGGGACAAATAATTATCGGGACATTCGCTCCCACTGCGACCGATAGGATTGAAGTAACGGAAGTATCGTCGATCCCATTTGCGATCTTGCTAATCGTATTGGCAGTACACGGATAGACGATAATAAGATCAGAAGTATTGTAGTCAGCCAGCGAAATGTGCTCTAGATTTCCGGTTAACTTCGTAACCACGTTGTTACCGGTGGCCCATTTCATCAGTTCCGGGTTAATTAACTTTGATGAGCTAGTGTCAGACATTACAGGATAGACCTCAGCTCCATATCGCATAAGAAGCCGCGCAAGATCGACCGCCTTGTATGCCGCTACGCTACCAGTTATACAGAGTACTATCTTCTTATTCAGAAGTACTGTACCCAGACTAGCAATAATATCTTTAGACGGATGTTTGTTTTGATTTATTCCGGTCTCATTCATTCATCCACACCGTCGCCCTTTCCTAGCATGTTCTTCAATCTAGAATATTCGTCATCAGACATATGAAATATATTTTCTTTTGAGGGAAAGACTCCAGATCTTACGTCGTTGATATAATTGGAAAGTGCCACGTGAATCACCTCTGATAGGTTCAGATATTGCTTTACAAACCTAGGCTTTAACTTTCCATAAAGACCCAAAATGTCATGCAAAACAAGTACTTGTCCATCACAATTGTTACCAGAGCCTATTCCAATAATAGGTACCGCTGTAGATTTGGAAATTATTTCAGTCACTTCATCTGTGACCATTTCCAGAACAATACTAAATACACCGGCCTGTTCTAAGGACTTGGCATCAGAAATAATTTTGCGAGCTGCGGCCAGAGTATCCCCTTGCGTTTGATATCCATCCCATAATACTGATGTTTGCGGTCTTAAACCAACGTGTCCCATAACCGGTATCCCTGAATCCACCAGGGCCTTAATCGTACCAGAAATTTCCGTCCCTCCTTCAAGTTTAACTGCATCACTACCCGCTTTGATAAGTTTGATAGCATTGTCAATCGCACTATTTACGGAAGTTTGGTACGAGCCAAATGGCATATCTGCCGTAATTAGCGAGTGTTTTGTTGCTCTACCGACAGCTCCAACAAATAGTAACATCTCCTCCATTTGAACTGGTATTGTAGATGGATAGCCCAGCACAACCATTCCTGCACTATCACCAACTAGAATAATGTCAATTCCGGCATTATCGCAGAGGAATGCCATGGGATAATCGTAAGCAGTTAGGACTGTTAATTTTTCATTACTACTCTTCTTTAGTAAAATGTCGCGAACTCTAAGCTTCTTCATAGTGCAATTATTCTGAATTTGATCGTTTTTCGAGCCCGTCTAGTATAACCTTTAATGAGTTAGCAAGGTTTCTTTTATTATCGAATTTGCTTATAATGTTCTGCAAATGGTCTATATCTTTTTCTCGCTTGAGGGCAGTTAGAGTGGTTATCATTGTTGGCATCACTCTAATTACATTATCCACAATAGTGATATCTGCTGTCTTAGCTGTTCTAGACAGAGGATTTATATCCAGAGCAATAACTTTTTTGCCCATATCCACAAGCGCTTGGGTACGATCTCCATCCTCCATGGTTAGCATGATTACATCTGCTTTGTAAATACCATTAGAATTCACAAATTTTCTACTGCTTGTTAGTCCTGGAACAAGAGCCGATTTATTTGAAAAGGAACCAAGACAATCCTTTGCACCTTTACTTTCAAGTTCTTGATTTATCAAGCGTTCTCTTTCCGAAGAGCGATGGAAGAGATTGATTTCTATACGCGCTGGTATTAAATTGCTTAGCATGACGATTTCTGTAGAACACAATGCGGCAAAATTTCCATTAACTGATATGACCGGAAACTTGGCAGTCAGAAGAGAGCAACACGCAGCTTCTATCGCGCTGAAAGAAAACTTACTAGTGTGTTCGCCCATCAAATAGTCGAAAGCTTCTCCTCTTCCATGAGCGATTAAACCTTCTGAGACAACTAATCCCCTCTGAAAGCCATCCACTAGTTGAGATCTAGTCCTGAGTGATATAAACCTGGGATGGTTTTGGGGTATATCCGATTTCAATTTCAATTTAACCGTTCAGAACCATTGCTCCTGCGGTATTAATTTTGCATTCAATTAACGTACCACTAAGATCTTTTAAGCATTGCTTCGCTTCCCTTGTATGCTCACTTGGCACTAAGGTAAATATAGTTCTCCCGAATAGAGCTATCCCAGAACCAAAACCGGCTGATCTCAACCGCTTCATACCTACTCTACATCTATTATCAATAAATGGAAGGGAATTGGAAAAATCATAGGAAATATGCAAAAAGTTTTCTACAGTTGGCGTTTCCCTGAACCTTTGCATTGCTGTTCTACCAAGTCTTGCCAACAATGGTTTATTCTCATCTGATGATAGAATCAATTTCGTAGAGATAGGAGCAACACACAAGATAACAGCTGTGTAATTTGCTATCGGAATTTTCGTAACCGATCCTATTCCAGGAGCTCCGCACGCAGTCCTAATGTCAAAGCCTCCTGCAAATTCAGACATAACAGTACCTAGTCCTGTTTTGCAAACGATTTCGGCCTTGTGAGCAATTTGAGCAGCTGATTCTTTAGTCATACCCAATTTTAATGCGTCATTCAGAGCATAAGAAAGACTCAGCGCACCTGCTCCGCTCGCGCCCAGGCCAAATCCAATGGGAATTTCACTGTTATGAGTTACGCTAATGTGCAGTGGTTTATCGACTAGCTTCAAAAAGTAGCGTAGGATGCATTTAGATACTTCATGTCTACCTGATGTGCGATTAGAAACAACAATATCGTAAGAAGTAGAATCCGCTTCAAAGATCCTTACCGTAGTGGTGATTCCACTATCAATGCTGAATCCGACACCTGTTGATCCTTTATGAAGATCGTCATCTTGATTCTTTATGGTCATTTGCGGTTCAAAAAACCCAGTCACATGACCAGGACTATAGGCCTTTGAGATTGAAATAGGTCTCGCGAGCTCAGATAGAGCCATAATTATATAATGAAACATGAAAATATAAAAATACTGTTTAATTAGTATTAATTGATATATATATATTAAATGAGTAGATACGCGCGAAGGATTCAGAAAGTTGGAAGCAGTATATTAATTTCACTTCCAAATGAGTGGATAAAGTTTAATAAGTTGAAGAAAGGCACGACCCTACTACTTGAAATAAATAAAGATAATTCAATCTCAGTGTTCCCATCCGCTGATACAAGTGAAGTGGTCAAATCGGTCGTTATTCCTTACTCTTACGAGAATATGGATAATTTGATTAATCAGATCTATGGTGCTTATCTGCTAGGCTACGATATAATAAAGATTAAGGCAAGGACCCCGATTAGGTTCGAACATATTGAAACTATAAAATTCGCAATGCGAAAGCTGGTCGGCTTAGAGATAGTTGACGAAGATACCTCAAATATAGAGTCTCAATTCCTTATTGATACCAATTCACTTGATGCAGCGAAAATTCTAAAACGGATGAACACGATTGTTGCAGGAATGTACAGGGACATACTTGACGTCTTCATGAGTAAGAGTCCTGGAATAGCTAAACTTATGACAAGTAGAGATGATGAAGTAGATCGACAATATTTTCTGTTAGTGAGATTGATACGAAGCGCAATGATGGATCAAAAATTGGCTAGGAAGCTTAATTTGAGCAATATCGACATACTTGATTATAGGATAGCAGCAAATCATCTTGAAAGTGCCGGAGATTATATGGTAGAATTTGCTTCATCCTTGCCGTATTTGTACAAAATGAACCTTCTTGAGCCGCTTAACAGTGTTTGTTCGTTCATGGAAGAGATGCAAATTAGATCTGTTACAGCGTTTGTAAACAAAAATAGTCTCGAATCAATCCAAGTTGTCAAAATGTACGACGAGTTTAACAGGTTAATGGATGTCGTCAAACAAAGGGTCTCCAGAGAAGATCAGGGAAGTTCGAAGTCAAACGTATCTTTGTTGAATTCCATTTATTCATTAAACAATCTCGCGAGATTATGGGTTGATGTTGCCGACTTGGTAAAACCCGCTTACTTAATTACTCCCTTAGGAAGTGGTTGATCAAGCGTAAGTTGAAATACATAGATTAATTCTGGTAATATGGGACTCCAATACACTCCTGTTTGGATGTTAGGCCATTGACAGATTTGAGATAGGTAAGCGTAAGCAAAAGACAATGCCGAACCTTAATTCTGGTCTGACACTAAACAACACCGAACTGTCTGAAAAAGGTCCTCCGAGGATTTCGATCTTGAACCTGTCCGTTTGCTTAGCCAAACACAGATACACTAGATTGAAGCGGGCCCGGAGGGATTTGAACCCTCGACCTGACGCTTAGGAGGCGTCCACGCTATCCATTTTTCGCCCAAGTTTTTTGGTCTGCGCTACAAGCCCACTAGGTTTTGCGTCCAAGCGCCAATTTAAATATTTAATCTAGAATCGACGTAACTTAGGACGAAGTTAGGATATAGACAGAGGAGATTATATCGTCTATTGTTCTCATCAGTAGTATTAGCAATCTGATGACCAGTTTATCCCCCTTGAGAAATTGGATTATGAGCAAATTCTCCCAGAATGTAGAATCCACCGGATTCCTCTTATACACATTTACGTGTTTGATCAGGTGTAGCAATAATATATATATACAATCTTATGGGAATCTTTCATGGCTAAAAAAATTAGGGTTGCAATAGCCGGGATAGGAAATTGTGCCTCAGCCCTAGTACAGGGTATTAATTATTATCATGCAAATAGAAGCGATACTCGTTTAAAATCTGATGATAAGGTCAAGTATAACAGTAACCGTGACGACGCTGAATCCGATATAGATAAAAAACATATCGACCATAACGGCATAAATGGACTAGGACTGACTGCTTATAATTTAGGGGGCTATGACCCAGATGATGTTGAATTCGTAGCTGCATTTGACGTGATTGAATCGAAAGTTGGTAAGGATCTATCCCAAGCAATATTTGCCGAGCCAAATAACACTGTTTCCACTTCTGATGTTGACAAAATGGATGTAAAGGTGCAAAAAGCTGAGGTATTGGATGGCATAGGTGACCATTACCGCGGGAAAGTGCAGATATCAAACCAAGCATCTGCTGATGTAGCGCAAACGTTGAAAGATTCACATGCAGAAATATTATTAAATTATCTGCCGGTAGGAAGTAAGGACGCAACTAGATTCTATGCTGAAAAGTGTCTTGAGACTGGGGTGTGTTTCATTAATGCTATTCCTGTGTTTATTGCATCTTCGCCAAAGTGGCAGCAGGCATTTGATAATAAAGGTATTCCATGTGCAGGAGACGACGTAATGAGTCAAATTGGAGCGACTGTTGTCCACAAGACACTAGCAAAATTGTTTGTAGATAGAGGAGTCAACATAGATGAGACATATCAATTAAACATTGGTGGTGATATGGATTTTTATAACATGCTTGATGAAGATAGATTAGAAGACAAAAGGATTAGCAAAACTAGCGCTGTAGCGGCGATGGCACCTTACGATGTTCCAATGAGAATCGGACCGTCTGATTATGTGAGTTTTTTAAAAAATGATAAAATATCGTACATTTATCTTCGGGGAAAATATTTCGGTAATATCCCAGTTGAAGTCGATCTTAAGCTTCGAGTTGTCGATGCCTATAATAGTGCTGGCATTATGATTGACGCAATCAGGGGCGCTAAGGTGGCTCTCGACAGGGGAATTTCAGGGTCATTAGAAAGTGTCTCCGCATATTGTTTCAAACACCCACCCAAGCAAATGTCATATAACCAAGCCAAGAAGAAATTCATAGACTTTATAGAAGGCAGTATAGAAAGTTGATGTAATGAGAAATTCATATAGAGTATGACAATCCCTCTCAGCTTTACCAAAGAAGGTTTCTATTGAGGCTGTCAAGCAACCCGAAGATAGATTAGGTACGAAACAATAGATCCACTTTCTTAAGATGCTATGATTCTGAAATCTAACAAGTTGAATTAATAGTAGCGCAGGTATTAAACAAACGCCTTAGTGATCAAGTCGCTACAATCATTATACTCCAAAGTCCTAGTACTCGGATCCTACCTTTGGTTTGAGTAGTATCTGTTAGAATCGTGCCCATAGCAAATAGACGACTGACTTATTTCAACTCTATAAAGGCTAGAGTGCAAATATTGCCTTAACCTGGACTATCTCAAAGCCCAAATTTCTGTAAATATTAACTGTATTTTCGTTTGCTAACGAATGAACGATAAGATATTCGGAATCCATCAGTCTTTCAAAAGCGGCAGCGAATCTAATCATTCTAGTTGCAATACCTTTTCGCCTGAAGGGTTTTAAAGTACCTAAGCAATATAGACCGGTTATATTATGAAATTTGTATAATAACATGCATCCTACAGGATTACTTGGTTTTTCTGGAATATGTGCTATAATTAGTGCAAGATTACTTTTGTTGCGTTTTATAATTTTGTCTACCTCGTCTACCCAGGTTGGAACAGAAAATGCATCACAAAAAACCCTGACCCAGAGTTCTGATTCAAGTTGCACTTGAATGTTGAGACGAAGAGATGGCCTTACATGATCGCTGCTAATATCAAGATTGTTAGCTATCTTTAGTACGTACATACTATCAATTGATCGGAATCCTCTTTCCAAAAGCAACGAAATTAAAGGATAATTATCTGAGGTATATGGAATATGTACATAAAGATCATGTTTATTTTTTGAACATATCTCTAAAGCCTTACCAAGTGCATCTTCGACTTCGTAAAATCTGAGGTTGTTTAACCTATTAAAAAAATAGTCTCCTCTTAGTGTGTCATTAAAAAATAGATTGGCACAGTCGCCAATTCTTTGAAAAGTTGTCCACAATGAACAAAACTTGTTCTCGTTGTCTTCTATACAATTGTCAGTAATAAAGGCCAAATATATCTGTCATCTTAGAAAGGATAGTTCTGTCGATACCATTAGTTATTCCATCTAATAAGATACTGAGTGCCCCTTGAGTGTCAAAGTCATTATCTAAGTATGTTTGGAATTTCTCAAAAATTTTGTTACTGTAACTAATACAATCAGAGTCATTTTCTGAAACGATGGACTCTGCAATAAGGTTGTTAATGGCAACATATCTTTTAAGATGGGTCCTGGAAAATGATAGATCTTCACGATAGTGCTTTGACAAAAGGTAGAGCTTAATAACGTTAGGTAAGAATTCTCTTGCTAGATCTCTTATCTTTAGCGTGTTTGATAGTGAATTAGACATCTTGTTCCCTCTTATAGTAACAGTGCCTACGTGACTCCACCAATTTACAGGTCTAGCGAGATTAGTAAGTGCTCTTAATTGTCCAAGAATAGTTTCGTGATGAGGATAAATCAGTTCTATGCCGCCCCCGTGAATATCATAACGACCTTCAAACATTGACATTGCTATCGATGCATCCTGGATATGCCACCACGGTATACCCTTTCCGAAGGCAGGTTCGAAAAATTGCTGACACGAAAGATTAATGGAGTTCCACAGAAGGATATCCCCTGGGTTACGTTTGTTTGCCGCAATATCGATCCTGAGTTCTTTGATTTTGTCATACGACAGGCCAGACATTTCTCCGTATCGGAGAACTTTTCGAACATCTATATAGATATTGCCGGATGCCGAGTACGCGAGCTTCTCGCTAGATAACTTCTTGATGAGGACAATAGCGACATTAACATAATCTGATACCCTGGCTAGAAGGAAAGATCTGCCAATCTGCAGCAGAGACATGTCGTGAAGCAATTCAATCATGAATTTGTCAGAGACACCCTGGGTTGAATTGCCAACCCCTATCGCCTTTGCAGAGATTTTTGGATCTATGTCTGTGATGGTGACAACAGTCATAGTGTGAAACCCTTTGTAGATAAAATATCTGGTCATTAGGTCATAAAAATATAACACTCGGGCATGCCCCAGGTGACACAATTCGTATAAAGTTGGGCCACAAACGAGGATTTTAATCTGGTCTGGATAGGGTCCTAACCTGATCTTTTTCATCCTCAACGTATCGAACAATTTCATAATTAGATTCTTGACGGTATCACATAGTGATAGTAATAATTGCATAGCACAATCAATAGTAAATGACCAAGAAAAGTTTTATTTATCTGCAATATTTGTATTTCTATCTTCAATTGAAAATTCATTTCCGAGATCGGTTGCTTCGAAAGCTACGTCAAGGTACGCTAGTCCTGGGCATAAAATCCTTATTGATTATTCATTTTAACCCACACTGGATGGTGGCCACCGTATGAGGCTAGAGAAAAAAATAAACCCCAAAGACATGATCTTCCATTTGAATACATTAGATCTCGATGATGGAATAAGGATAGATGGCGTTAAGAAGAAAATCTTTGTGAATAAGACAGATGTGCATGAATTCGTACTGCAAATTAAAGATGACAATGGAAGCGAGCAGATATCCTATCATAGATCAGCGTCTGGCGTGATGCGATTGGTTAATGCCACCCTTAAAGAAAAGTTTTCAGTTTCAACTTACTGATAGTTTTTGGCAAGAATAGGAACCTCATCAACATGATCTGATGTACTGGTTTCCTAAACATTAAGATCGGAATTCAGGATCAAGATTTTTGGATATCTTATAGATTAATGAAGGAACGGCGGTTCTCTACCAAGTTTGCCGATGACATCGAGAGGAACCTACTATCGTTTGAAACTATTAATGGATTTCAAACGCAAATGTCATCTAAAAACCAGCCCATTCAACCGTAGTTCATTCGGGCACTACATTACTCTCGATCTTTATTGTTATTTTGAGATAGGTGGGGACTTTGCAAACTAGGTGAGATAGCTAAGCCTAAGGTTGAAATATCAATTATAATACTCACGAGGGCTATCTCATTATAAAATTAGGAAACACACGATTCGAACTGTCTATCTTGAAATTTGCCCAGGTGCATAAAACCATGGAAGGTTTGTTCTTTAAGAATAAAAACATGGGGCACCCTCCCAATTAGTGTAAAATCTCACCTGAAGCGTCATGACCTGGTTAGATTAATTAATTGTCGGGTGATCGTATCCGAATATAATTCTTTTAAATTACGCAGGCATACATCCAATTGTTGACGATTAGCATTTGCCATGCTCAATAAACAGAATTAGCCCCACAAATAAGCCAATTAGAAATATTCGAAAAGCACTAAAATATTGAATGTTACAGATTATCTAGCCCTTGAAATAGAAACTTCAATTGTAGAAACATTTCTTGTTCGACCGTCATCAGACTGTATGATCTCAGTTCCCACCTTCACCGGGCCTACCTTGTATCCAAGTGTATCCATACGTTTAACAATTATTTGAGCGACGTCAACTGCCCTAGTTATGCTCTTACCTCTTGCCTTTATAACTACCATTGGTTCATTTGCTAACTGTACTAAGGTAGCAGTCACGTATGTCATAAGTGGTTTCTTTCCTATGAAAATCTCATTGCTTGCCTTGCCTGAAATGCGCGCATTTGTAGAGGACATCGCGTTAAGTTATGCCTGTCAGTGAGATATATAATGTTTGTTAATGCCACAAATCTATACCGTTCGAACTACAATCCAGGTGAGGACCGATAAGCGATATGGGAACTTTGACAAATGGATCTATCGTAATTTATAACTAATTTTGTTTACCTAGTGTCCTATTGAGACCTAGCGATCGTTTGAGTTCTTTATTGTTATTAGTTAGTAATCCTAGGATTTTCAATTTAGGTAATTTTCAGAAGTTGATTTTGAAAACGCAAATTTTTCATTGGATCCTGTTCATTATCTAATCTAAGTCACATTTCAAACGCATAACTGTCAAATTCAATCGTGCGGGCAGGGTGCCTACCCGTTTAATATAAATTTATGGAGGGCTGCATTCTAATCCTCATTATTTGATGTAAATTCGATAAAAGCTAGATAACATTCAATTATTTTGTGGATATTAGTTCATTAGATGACCTCCTCCCTATTCATTTCGTCAAAAAATTGGAGTTGTACGATGATACTTCACCTCTTTTAGTTTCATTTGCAAAGCAACTCAAAAATTATATTTGTCCTGTTATCGCATCATATTCAGTAATCGTTATTCTATTTTATTGACGTTTCTCTAACAGATATCTCTACTTATATAACGCTGGCCTGAATATGTTGCGCGCAAATGCAGTAGATGTAATCAAGGTAGTCATGTAATAAAGTCGAAATTGAAATGTCAACACCTTAACCAGAGCAGAGCTTCACAATTTGGAACACTTGGTATCGATGGAAGCGCGAGATGGTGATCTAGAATTTGCTCGATCTCAAACCCTCCTGCCTACGGTGATCTTCTCCAAGTTGGGTCAGTTCGATAGTACCGACTCCATGATAGTAGAGATCCAGTAGTCAGTATCGTTATTACAAATCAATAGCTATTTTTCATTCTGTGTGAATCGATAACCTTTGCGGCTAAATCAACCTGACGTGAACTAGCGAGCAAAATAAACTTCCTTTGGCTAGTTTGTATGGTGACATAATAATAGTGACTTATTCGAGATTATGGCACACTTTCCTATGATTTGATTGATTCCTAAAGCTAAGCTTTTTAGTTTGTTGGATAACTGCCCTCTCATTTCGAATTTGCTACAGTAAGACTGTACGCAATTTGGGCTAGGCAGATCCAATCAGACTAGATCATCTATGCCGGATAGCGCTAATTCAATATAGTAATAACTAGTCCAGCAGTTTTACAGTCACCACGATGGAAGGCTTGTCAATCTGCATATTATGTTCTTCGAATATTTAGTAAAAAATATCCTGCATATCCTTCATCGCTCTTTGCTTCAGTTTATACAATCGACATAGCAGTCGGTAAAATACATTCAGATCCAGAATTCCATTTCCTTAAATTTGGACTGTTCATAAACCAATCCATATTATAAATTGTTTAACTAACCAATGTTCCCCAATCCGGGACAGTCCGACCTAAAGGGTAGTGCTAGTAATGTATGCACATCAAGTTAATCGGTTAAGACACCCTGGCTGGCTAGCCATTCCTCTAAATGCGATTAATTCAAATGAAAACTTTATAACAAACGGTCACCACTTCCCAAAAAAACAAGAAATACCTTTGAAAATCAAATGCCATTAAGCTCGATAGACACTAACCGGTAAAGGTATATACGTTATGGCTGTTCCGATTGACGGATCAGTAATGATAGCATAACCATTAACGTCCTATATCAATTTCTGAATGCCTCTTCAATATGTCTTCGATCTCTAATGGGTTTTTATAGATTTCTTCTATTGCCACAGGATCCTGAACTTCATAGCAGTGAAGCAGCTCCTCATGATCTTTAAAAAAGAGGAATACTCTTCCTTCGAATAGACAATGATATAACTCGTCAGGCTTCATTTTTTCAGTTTGTAATTTTATGCCATCTGGTTGTATTGTAACTGGAGAATCCAAAGTGTTTACTTTTCGTGGTATTGATAAAAAAATCTAACTATGGCCTACACAACGGGGACTGTCTAAAAAAGTCAAAAAATTGCAAGATCAATGTCGGAAGAATTATAATCGTTTTTAGTGACATTGGGCGTGCTAATCCTGTGGCCGTAAAAGACTATTTGCTTATGGTTAGGTTGCCGAATTTGTTTACGATCCCGTCTAATATTATTGTTGGGTACATCACACTCCTCAGCCCGCCAAATGTTGGACTCTCCTGGTCTTTGCCTTTAATTATTATTTCTTCTTGTTTGATTTATGCAGCGGGGATAATCTTCAATGATTACTTTGATATAGAAACTGATATGCGTGAAGGTCGTTTAAGACCGTTATCATCAGGATCAGTTAGGAAGAGGGCTGCGGTCTTGTTGGCTTTTATTTTCCTAGCCTTAGCACTGGTTACTTCTGCATTTGTAGGCTTTTTGAGCTTTGTGGTTTCGTCCGCAATCATAATCATTGCACTGCTTTACGACTACAAGTTAAAGCGAACTAAGATCGCACCAGTTGCCATGGGCTCGGCTCGCGCTGCCAATATAATTTATGGGGCATCTCCAATCCTACTGAGCGGTCTATTTGAATCTGAAAATATACAGAGGCTTATGCTAGAAAGCGCCTGTGTATTCATGTACGTCGCAGCCATAATAATGGTAAGCGAGAGAGAAGCAAGTACAATAAATATAAATCGAAAATGGCTCTTTCGACCTTTCCTGCTATTATCCCTTGTCGTGCTTGTTATGTTCGTATCGGCAGTTTTAGGTGTGTTTAGAACGGACTTGTTAGTTAATTTGGCATTTCTAATTTCTATCCTCTGTTTTTTTGCTTACAGATGGATATTCAGGTTCAAGTCCGGAATTGGAAGTGAAGAAATTCAGAATTTAGTCAAGATTCTCGTTCTATGCATGGTGATACTTGATTCAGCCTTTGCTAGCGGAATATTTGGAATATTGTTAGGAGTCGCAGTTGCATCGTTCATAATACCAGGACTCGTTCTCTCAAGATTGCTCTATGTTACCTAATGAGAATCATTTTTAAGTCATTTGTTTTGCTCATTAGGATAATAGCTGGTGCCAATTTGAAACACACAATTGTTATTAACATGGTCGGACTCGAGCACGGACGCATAGAAGCCGGGCTTCCTAATCTTTCGAGGATTGCTGACCAAGGAGAGTCTACACCAATCGAACCTGTTTTTCCTGCTGTAACCTGTACCGTCCAAGCCTCACTTCTGTCAGGTAGACTACCTAATGAACACGGGATAATTGCCAACGGTTTCTATGACAGAGTTAATCATAACGTATGTTTTTGGGAGCAAGCTAGTGGCCTGGTGATGACCGATAGGATTTGGGACATAGTTTCAAAGCAACAAAGGAAAAAAGAGTTGGTCTTTAAGAGTGCCTTACTTTTCTGGCAGAACACGATGTACTCCTCAGCAGATATCGTTGTCACTCCTAGACCACTTCATATGGCCGAGTCGACGATACCTTGGTGCTATTCCAAACCTGTCGGCTTCTATGATGAGAAGCTAGCACCAGAATTGGGTGAGTTTAACCTAGCTAATTATTGGGGCCCGTTCGCATCTAGAAAATCGAGTGAGTGGATTGCCAATGCTGCGAAATATATTTTGGAATTCGCAAAACCAAATCTGATGTTGCTTTATTTGCCTCATCTTGACTATTCTGCACAAAGATTCGGAAAAAGCAGTCCGCAAGTACAGGATGATTTGAAATATGCAGACGAGTTGATAGGTGAAGTAGTTGATAAAACAATGAAATTAGGCATTTTTGATGAGACTCAATTTATCATCATATCGGAATACGGCTTCAGTGACGTGAGCTCTTCCGTAAGTATCAATTTAAAGCTTCGAGATGCCGGACTCCTAGTAACTAGAACAATAAAAGGAAAGGAATACTTGGACTACGAATATAGCAAATCTTTTGCAATGACTGACCATCAAATAGCGCATGTATATGCCAAAAATGATGCCATTGAAGCAACCAAAAAAGTTCTTGAGAATGTGGCTGGTATTTCAGATGTTTTATCTTCAGATCAGGAGAAGAAAAAATTGAAAATAGATCACGAAAGATCCGGCGAGCTGATTGCCATATCCAACAAGGATAGCTGGTTTAACTATTACTGGTGGTATGACGATACTGCAGCCCCAAGTTTTGCAAGCACTGTAGACATTCATAGAAAACCTGGTTATGACCCAGTTGAACTTTTTCTGGACTCTAAGACGAAATCTGTGCCACTTGATACTTCTCTAGTGAAGTCATCGCATGGCAGACCACCAAATGTTAGCTCTTATGAAGGACTTGCTGCATATGTATCGAATCGCAAAGGGTTTGTGAGCCAGCACATTAAGAGTAATTTTATGCCTAATTCAAGCGACATAGGAAAATATCTCATAAGCTTGGTAACTTGATTTCTGAAATTATCTTTTAGTCGATTGATCAGCGTTGAAATACTCGATCACGTTATCGTCCTTTAGTCAAATAGACGAAGCGTTAGAAGAATCCCTTCGCAGGCTGGTAGCGCAGGGGTACGATGCCATCGAAGTCTTGGGCGTTCCGCGAAAATCCTGTATAGAAAAAATCAAGGCTACTTTGGATACCTTTGACCTAGCAGTCTCGGGAATTTCTGGAATGTGGGGAACTATGGGCAAGATAGAAGGATCTCGTCTACGAACTAATCTTATCAGTACTAATCCTTCTTTCGCAAAGAGTGGTTTAGAATATGCCAAACATTGCCTGGAAATGTGTCGCTTGGTAGATGGTAAACAAGTAAATGTTTGTCTGACTTCCGACTATCAAAGTATATCAACGTATCAATTGACACATGGATTTGAACTTGGTTCGGAAAAACGACAAATCTTAGAAAGTAGGATTATACCAATGCTAACTGAGCTGACTAGAATTGCTAAAGATAATGACGTAAAACTTTTATTGGAACCACTCAACAGGTACTGTAGTCAATTCTGTAATACCGCTAAGGAAGCAGTAGATATTGCCAGACGGGTAAACCACGATAGCTTTGGGATCTTGTTGGACACATATCACATGAATATTGAGGAGAGTTCAATCGAGTCTGCGATACAAAATTCGGGTGAATGGTTGCGACACACTCATTTTGCAGACAACAATAGAAAAATGCCAGGGTATGGGCATATTGAATTCGATTCAATCGTCAAATCCCTCAAGAAAGTTGGACATGATGAATATATCTGCTTTGAACCAAATTTGTCATTGGCTGACTTCAAAGATGCGACAAAGCGAGGGTTAGACCTTATCAAAAGGATCGAATATACATATTCTTAATTGTGGATGCAGAATTAATTAAAAAAATTATCATTTGGTTCCTTGTGGATTAGATTGCTTTGGTTCAATCTGACAGTCACTTCTGGTACTTCAGTACAATCCGATATTTTTGCTATAATTTGGCAACAAATTAGAATCAGATAGTAGATGACCTATTGGCCCATGTCACAATTGAAAACGTACTCACTGCAGAACCAACTATTCCTGCTATCAATGCCCCGATGATTGCCTGATTTAAAAAATTGGGAATTATGCCTGCAAACCATTCTGCTACACCTGGCAAAGATAAGTAGCCAATCGAACCTACTCCAAACCCAATCACCCAAAAAATCAGAAGAGCAATTCTTCTAGACAACCAACAATCCTCCAACAATCAAACGATCTAGTCTAAGAGGACTTTCTACAATTATCGGGTTACCACAGGATGAACGCACAACAAAAATATTAAACACGATTTGATAAGGATGTTAGTTAATTTTTCTAAATATACTATGCACTAAATGTGTTTTCTCTTAGAACATTCTACTATAACTCGGGCTTGAGAACTAAATTCACGCTCAGATTGGGTAAGGTGTGAGCCTTTTCACATCAACAATATTCAGAGATTTTTTTTAAACTATGGTAAATAACTTATGACCATTCCAG
>Ga0207693_10000340_pt1 | contig 43054 bp, 41 predicted proteins | sample LARL81metaG_FD_184347 | JGI IMG/M metagenome (GOLD analysis project Ga0207693, IMG submission 184347) | Corn, switchgrass and miscanthus rhizosphere microbial communities from Kellogg Biological Station, Michigan, USA - LAR L8-1 metaG... | ecosystem: Host-associated > Plants > Roots >... | reverse complement strand
GGACAAGCCGGTCATGCGAAGCGTTCGGACCCCACGTGAAATTCCGAAAAGACGCCCCGTTGACCGGGGGTTCTGGCGTGACCCGAACTTGCTACGGGCGGGTAAGCTTTAGCAAGGCCGGACAAGAGGCTCAATCGTACCGGCCGAAGCCCAGGTGGCCGGCAGAATCGGAACAGAATGAGAATAGACGAAGAAAGTTCCGCATAACTTCAGTTCGCGCTAAGTCCCTGTCGTCACGATGGGCCGCGGAAGCGAGACGAAATCATGTTGCCAAGGATTAGCCTGGTCCTTGCGAGCACCTTGCTGCTCGGCGCTGCTGCGCCCGACGCGGGCGTACATCCGGCTCTGTGGACGGTGCATGGCAAGCACAGCACCATCTATCTGCTCGGCTCCGTCCACGTCTTGCCGCCGAATATCGTGTGGCGCGACAAGCGCGTCGAGCATGCGATCCAAAGCGCCGACACTTATGTTTTCGAGGTCTCGCCGGACGCCGATGTGGCCCGGAAATTCATCGCCGAGAACGGCTCGCTGCCGCCCGGACAGTCGCTGCGCGCCATGTTGCCGCCGGCATCACAGGCCGATCTCGATGCCGATCTTGCCAGCGTCAATGTTCCCGAAGCCACTCTCGACACGCGCCGGCCCTGGCTGGCCGAACTTGCGCTCACCACCATCCAAATCACCCAGAGCGGCAGCTCGCCCATGTCCGGCGTTGACGTCACTTTGCTCGCCGAGGTGCGTGCGCGCGGCAAACCGGTGCGCTTCTTCGAAACGACCGAACAGCAAATGGCCCTCCTGGCATCGGAAGACACCAAGCTCGAGCTTGAATCGTTTGAGGCCTTCCTCAAGGATTTCCGCGCGCAGAAGGAGGAATTGCCGGCGATGATCGCGGCCTGGTCGGCCGGCGACGTTGATAAGCTCGGCGCGCTAGGCCTTGGTCATCTCGCCGATCATCCGGATGCGAAAAAAGCACTGGTCGATGATCGCAATCGTGCCTGGATCAAGAAGATCGAGGCGATGCTCGACGGCGAAAGCGGCACCTTCCTGATCACGGTCGGTGCATTGCATCTCACAGGCGCTGTCGGTGTGCCGGCGTTGTTGCGCGCCGACGGCTACAAGGTCGAGGGGCCCTAGTCGAGCGTCCGCCGGAAGCGCAGAAGCGCAACGCTCACCGCAACAAACAGAAAGATGATCAGCGGCCAGACGTCGGGCCAAATCTCCGCTGGTCCGTTGCCCTTCAGCAATATCCCGCGCACCACGCGCAGGAAATGCGTGACCGGCAAGACCTCGCCGATCCATTGTGCCCAACCGGGCATGCCGCGAAAGGGAAAGGCAAAGCCCGAGAGCAGGATCGACGGCAGCAGAAACAGAACCATCATCTGCATCGCCTGCAGCTGGCTTTGCGCAAGCGTGGAAAACGTATATCCGACCGCCAGATTGGCGGCGATGAAGATTGTCAACATTCCTGCAAGCAAGGTAAGCGAGCCGATCATCGGCACGCCAAAAATGACCTTCGCTGCCAGCAAGACGAGCGTGCTCTGGATCATGCCGACGAGAATGTTGGGCGCGATCTTGCCGATCATGATCTCAGCCGGATGGGTCGGCATCGCTAAGAGATTTTCGTAGGTGCCGCGCTCGCGTTCGCGCGTCAGGGCCATCGACGTCATCAGCACCATCGTCATCGTCAAGATGACGCCTAGCAGACCAGGCACGATGTTGTATTGGGTCAACCCTTCCGGATTGTAAAGCGGGTGGACGATGGTTTGAAACGGCGGGTCTGGCTGAACGCGCTGGGCCAGAGGACCCTTGAGATCATCGCGTAACGCCGCCGCCGCGATGCGGCCGATCGCACCGACCGCATTGGAAGCCGACGCCGGATCGGTCGCGTCCGCTTCGACGAGGAGGCTGGGCTTCGCGCCGCGCACTAGGTCGCGGCTGAAATTTGCTGGAATCTCGACGACGAAAGAGACCTCACCCTCCGCCAGCATCGTGCGCGCCTTCGCCGGCGAATTCGTGGCGAGACGAATGTCGTAATATCCGGAATTCGCCAAGGCGGCGACGATCGAATCGGAAAATGTCCCCGGATCGGAGATCGCCACCGCGGCCGGCAGATGCTTGGGATCGTTGTTGATCGCAAAGCCGAACAGCAGCAGCTGCATGAATGGCACGCCGACGATGAGGCCGAACGTCAGCCGATCGCGGCGCAGCTGGATGAACTCCTTGACCAAGATCGCGTAGATGCGCGCAAGGGAAAAGCGCCGTCGCGTCATGACGCGTCACCGCCACTCGTTTCCTGCAGCTGGATGAAGACGTCCTCGAGACTGGGCGGCGCATCGTGAATGATGAGACCGACGCGCGCGCGAAGTGGCGCGAGCGCCTTTTCGAGAGCCTGGCGATCATGCCCGCTGACATGAAGGGCCGTGCCGAAGAATGCCACGAACTCGACGCCGGCCGCACCGCGAAGCTCGCCCGCCAGTGCCCGCGCACCTTCGCCCTCGATGATGAAGGTATAGAGGCCGGATTGCGTGATCACCTCGGCAACGGTACCGCGCGCAACGATCGTTCCCAGATTGATGTAGACGATGCGATCGCAGCGTTCGGCTTCATCCATATAGTGCGTGCTGACGAGAACGGTGAGCCCCTCGCTGCTCAAGCCGTGAATCTGGTCCCAGAAATCGCGCCGCGCCTTGGGATCGACGCCCGCTGTCGGCTCGTCGAGCAGGAGAAGCTTCGGCGAATGCAGCATGCAGGCGGCAAGCGCGAGACGCTGCTTCCAGCCGCCGGAAAGATCGCCGGCGAGCTGCTCCTGGCGCTGTTCTAAGCCAAGCCGTTCGATGGCTTGCCGCGCCGCGGCGCTCGGATCGTCGAGCTCATAGACGCGCGCGACGAAGTCCAGATTCTCGCGGATCGAAAGATCCTCCCAGAAACTGAAGCGCTGGGTCATGTATCCGACTTCGCGTTTGATCTGTTCGGATTGGGTGCGAAAGTCATAGCCGAGGCAGCTGCCCTTGCCCGCGTCGGCATGCAGCAAGCCGCACAGCATGCGGATCGTCGTCGTCTTGCCCGAACCGTTGGGGCCGAGAAAGCCCCAGACCTCGCCTTCCGGCACAGCGATGTCGATGTTGTTGACGGCGGTCTTGCGTCCGAACCTTTTCGTCAGGCCGTGAACGTCGATGGCGAGCGCGCCCATCTCAAAGTGGCCGCACTTGCACTGGCTGGCCGGGATTGAGCTTCAATCCACCGGGCGCCCGCGCCTCGATCTTGAAGACGAGCTTTTCCCGACTGCCGTTGGAAAAGATGACGGGCGGGGTGAATTCCTCCTGCTGCGCGATGAAGGTGACCGTCGCGGTCAGAGCGGCGCAACCATCGCAGCTGATGGCGACGCGCTGGCCGAGCTTGACGCGTGCGAACTGGGTTTCGGGCACGAAGAAGCGGACGAAAACGTTCTGCGGCGGCAGGATCGACACCACCGGCGTCATTGCCGGCGCATATTCGCCCGTGCGGAAGAAGACGTCTTCGATCCGACCCGAGGTGCGCGCCACGACGTCGCGTTCCGACAGTTGATAGCGGGCATTGGCAAGTGTCGCGCGAGCTTGTGCCTCCTGCGCGTCGATCTGAGCGATGCGAGCGACGGCTTGCTGGTAGTTGGACTTGGCGATGTCGTAAGCCTGCTTGGTTCCGGCGGCTGCGCGCAGCAACCCGCTCTGGCGGATCAGCTCGCGATGGGTCAGATCCAGATTGGCCTCGGCTTCGCGCATCTGTCCGGCCATCTGGTCCAATGTCGCGATCGCCTGGTCACGCGCCGATGCCTGGCTGACATCGTCGAGCGCAAAGAGAAGCTGGCCGACTTTCACCACGTCGCCGCGCTGCACGCCAAGCCGCGCCACCCATCCCGCCTGCGGCGCCGCAACGAAGGCGTTGTCGCCGACGGCATAGCCGAGCCAGGCGGAGTCGTCGTCCTTGCCGCAACCTGCGAGCAGCAGAAGACAGACGAAGAGGAGAGCGTTTTTCATGGCGCCGCCCCTTCGGCCGCAAGACCTCGGAAAAGGATGTCGAGATGCGTGTCGACCAAGCCTTTGTAGTCATAAGGTTCGGAATCGAGATGGGCGAAGGTGACGCGCCAAATCGCACCGAGCAGAACCGGCGCCACGCAAAGCCTTGCGACGTGGTGGGCGGGAAGTTTGCGGAATTCGCCCTGCGCCATGCCATGTTCCAACAGCGCAATGAAAATCTGCAGGCCCCGCTCGATGATCTCGAAGCGGTAGAATTCGGCGAGCCAGGGAAAATTGCTGCTCTCGCTGATGACGATCTTGGGCAGAACGACCTTGTCGCTCTCGACCAGCATCTGCGCGATGCGGGAGAGCACCATGCGCAGAAGAAATCGCGCCGAGCCCTGGAAGGACTTCACGTCTTCGGAGACCGTAGAAAGTGTCGAGCCGACCGCCGCGCGCACCAAAGACTTGAACACCGCCTCCTTGTTTTCAAAGTAGAGATAGATCGTGCCTTTGGTGACGCCGGCTTCCTTCGCAATGTCCTCCATGCGCGCAGCGGCAAAACCCTTTTGGGCGAACACCTTCAGCGCGGCATCGAGAATTTCGGCAGGCCGCGCCTGCTTGCGCCGGGTCCAACGGGTCTCTGGAGCGGCCATCTTCATCCCCCAATTAAATAACTGACTGTTCAGTTATCAAGAGAATTGTAGCGACTGGACTGGCAAGGCGGCCAAGTGTGGTATGATGAGCACGGAGGGTGGCAGGAGAACCGCTATGAAATTCAAGCGTGTAGCTGTGATTATGACGCTTTTGGCACTTTCAGGCTGCGCCACGCCCACCCCTTATCGAGCGGCTGATGCCGATCATGGCAACGGCTATTCGGATCAGCGGCTGGCGGAAAACCGCATCCGCGTGACGTTCCGAGGTAACGCGGCGACGCGACGCGAGCAGGTCGAAAATTATCTGCTGCTGCGTTCAGCGGAGGCGACGCGCGAAGCTGGCTTCAATTGGTTCGCGTTCGATACGCGCGATACCGAAGCCAAGACGACTTACTACAGCGAATTCGCGGGCTGGTCGGGCTGGGGCGGGCGCTTTGCCGGAGGCCGCCGCTTCGGCAGGTATCGCCTCGGCTGGGCATTCGATCCGTGGGGAGGCGTCGATACGACGATCCCAAGCACCAGCTACGAAGCCTATGCCGAGATCTTGCTGTTGACGCCGGAGCAAGCACATTCCGACATCCACGCGTTGAGCGCGGCCGACGTCATCGCCCGTCTGGGTCCCTTGGCCGCTCGCTCGCAAGAGCACTAGGCCGCCTCAGAGTGAGCCGCACGAGTTGACCCTCGCGGCGGCTCGCCACGACCTCGAAGGCTTCCTGCGCGCACATGTGCGGGATGTCGACGGCGGCGAGCGGATCGTCGGCAATGACGTCGAACGAAGTGCCGGCAGCAGCGCGCACGAGCGCGCGCTTGGCCAAAAGGGCGGGCAGCGGACATTTGAGGCCGCGCAGGTCCAACACTTCCACGGCATCTGCGCTATCGTTATCCATTACGACTAGTCCTCGATAGTTCGGCATTCTGGTCCATGGGATTGTTCGACGCGCTCGCCCGCGAAACCACGTATATAACGGCAGTCACGCGCACGCTCATCGGCATGCGCGATGTGCGGCCCGATGGCACGCACACCATCGTCGACATAGTGGCGGAACGGGCGCGGCACTCACCCGATGCCATAGCCTTCTACCACCTCGATTCCACCATGAGCTATGGCGCCTTGAACGCGGCGGCCGATCGTGTCGCGCACTGGGCGCACGGCGCCGGCGTCGGGCGCGGCGATGCGGTCGCCCTTCTGATGGATAACCGTCCGCAATTTGTCGCTGCCTGGCTCGGCGTGTTGAAAGTCGGCGCCGTGGCGGCGCTCATCAACACCAATCTGCGCGGCGCGGCGCTTGCCCATTCCATTGCCATTTCGGGCGCCCGCCACGCCATCGTCGGCGCCGAATTGGACGAGGCGTTTCTTCAGGTGGCGGCGCAAATCGCGCAGCGTCCGACCGGCTGGCGCGACGGCGGCGCAGTGGCGGGAATGGAAAACCTAGATGCAGCGCTGGCAGCCGCACCGGCAACCGCCGCCGATCCATCCTGGCGCGATGGCGTTACCTGCGCCGACAAAGCCTTCTATATCTACACCTCCGGCACCACGGGCTTGCCCAAGGCATCGAACTTTACCCATCTGCGCATGCTTTACATGATGCACGGCTTCGCCGGTGGCCTGAACGCGAAAGCATCGGACCGAATGTACAATGTCCTGCCGCTCTATCATTCGGCGGGCGGCGTCTGCGCGCTCGGTCCTGCATTGCTGACCGGCGGCTCTGTCATCCTGAAACACAAATTCTCGGTCCACGAATTCTGGGGCGATGTGCATCGCTATGAGGCGACACTGTTTCAGTATATCGGCGAGCTCTGCCGTTATCTGTTGAACGCGCCGACTTCGCGTTTCGAGCATGACCATAAGGTGCGTGCGATCACCGGCAATGGCCTGCGTCCCGAAATCTGGGCCACCTTCCAGCAGCGCTTCGCGATTCCCAAGATCATCGAATTCTACGGCGCGACCGAAGGCAATGTCTCGATGCTGAACTATGACGGCAAGGTCGGCGCGGTCGGGCGTGTTCCTAGCTATATGCGCGCGATCATGCAGACGCGCATCGTCAAGTTCGACATCGAGCGTGAGGAGCCGGTGCGCGGTTTCGACGGATGCTGCATCGAATGCCAGGTCGGCGAGGTCGGCGAAGTCATCGGCAAGATCAGCGCCCAGCCAGGTCGAAGCTTCGAGGGCTACACGCGGCAGTCAGACTCTGAAAAGAAGATCTTGCGCGACGTGTTCGCGCCCGGCGACGCCTGGTTTCGCACCGGCGATCTGATGCGGCGCGATGCGCAGGGCTATTTCTATTTCATCGATCGCATCGGCGACACGTTCCGCTGGAAGGGCGAGAACGTCGCGACCAGCGAAGTCGCCGAAGCGCTGGGCGTCGTTTCCGGCGTGCGCGAGGCCAACGTCTATGGCGTGAATGTGCCAGGTACCGACGGCCGTGCCGGCATGGCCGCACTGGTCACCATTCCGGAATTTGAAATCGCAAAATTGGCGCAGGTGCTGGCCGACCGGTTACCTAACTATGCCCGGCCGGTGTTCGTGCGTCTGCTACCCGCGATCGAGATCACCGGCACGTTCAAGCACCGCAAACTCGAATTGGTGCGCGACGGTTTCGATCCCGATCATGTTCGCGATCCGCTCTACTGGTTCGACCCCGACACAGCCCAGTACGAGTCACTTACCAGCGATGTCTACAAGGCGATCGTGGCCGGCAAGATCAAGCTCTAATCCATAGGCATTTGAGCTGTTCCTCGTACTTCGACAGGCTCAGGTTGAGGAAATCCGACACTCCTCATTCTGAGCCTGTCGAAGGATGAGGGTCCGACTAAATTTGGAACAATCTCGTTTTAAGAAAAGCTCACTTGCGCGGCGGCGACGACGTCGCCGAAATCGTGACTGATCTGGTTCTGCAAGGCGACGATGTCCTTCGCCTTGGCGACACGCGTGTCGCCTGTCGAGTGGGCATCGGAAACGAGCGTGATCTTGTAGTCGCGTTCGTAGGCGCCGCGAATCGCGGAATTGACGCAAAATTCCGATTGCATGCCGGTGATGACAAGGTGATCGATGCCACGCGCCGTGAGCTTCGCATCGAAGTCGGTGCCGTGAAAGGCGCTCGACTTGTGCTTGACCGTAACGTCGTCGCCGGGCTTGGGCGCGATGGCATCGTGGAAGGGATAGCCTGCAAGGCCCGGTTTGAAGGGATGGTTGGCCTCGGCGAGATCGTGATGCTGGACATACATGACCGGCGCGCCCGCGGCGCGCGCCTTGGCGATCAGCATGACGATGCGCTCGAGCACGCCCCTGTCGTCGTAGGGCGGATAATCCGGATTCATCCACATGCCCTTCTGCACATCGATGACGACGAGAGCCTTGCTCATTCCTGAAACTCCGCGACGGGTGTCCACCTATGCGCGCGGCGGGCGGTGCGTCCGCCAACATCCTCAGCGCCGAAATCGTTGGCGACGGCGATGATGTCATAAGCCGGAGGCGGTTTGAAGCTGTTGGCGTTGACGGTGAAATAGCTCTTGCCATCGGTTGTCATTTGGGCGCCGACAAATACGCCGCAGGCGCGGCAGATCAGAAAATCCGCCGTCTTGAGCCCGAAGCGATAGCGCTGAAGCTTTTCCTTGTCGCGAATGCTTATGCGGATCTCGCCGTTAGGATCGCTTGTCGTGCGCGCTCCATGCGCGCGGCAGAAGCTGCACTGACAAGCACGCAAGCTCAGCGCTTCGACTCTGGCGCTGGCGTCAAAGACGTAACTGATGTTGCCGCAATGGCAGCCGCCGACGATCCGGTATCTCGACATGGCTCGAGACTAGCAAAAAATGAAACAGCGAGATGTCACGAGCGCGCATGACACCTCCCCGAATTTGTACGTTCGCGAACTTACTCCGCGGCCTTGGGCGCCTTCTTGGCCTGTTCCTCATTGTGCTTGGCGATGGTCTGCATCGCAGCGTTCATCGCCGCCCCGATGAAGCGTTCCTTGTTGTCGCGGGCCCAGTCAAAGGCTGCGGCACGCGCGCTGTTGGCGTTGTTGATGACCGGCGTGACATGACGCTGCCACAGTTCATAGGATTTCTTGGTGTTCTCGAAGTTCGCCCAGTTGTGCGCGAGCTGCAGGAACACGCCGAACTCGCCCTGCTTGGCTTGCAGCCGGCGGATCTGCGCGATGGCATCGTCAGGCGTGCCGACCACGATCTGCCCACTCTTGGCGAGGTCTTCGATCGTCAAGTTTTCCATGCCCTGGCGCCCGGCCACCGCGCTGATGCCGGCGAAATAGTCCTGCCATTTGTGGATGCCGAACTCGACATTCTTGAATGCTTCGGCGCGTGTCTCGGCGATGTGCACCGGTCCGACCAGGCGAAGCTTTTCCGGATCCATCTTGCGGCCGTTTTCGGCGGCGACGTCGTTGGCGACTTTCCAGTTAATGCCGAGCGCGTCGTAGCCGCCTTCTTGCGTCGCGGCCACGCAGAGCATGCCGAAGCCGTGCTTGCCGGCGAGCTTGCCGCCGGACGGCGTGACGGACGAAGCGACCGCAATTTCGGGATGCGGCCAGGTGAATGGCTTTACCTGACAGGTTGCATCCACCAGCGTAAACCATTCGGACTTGTGCGTCACCCGTTCGCCCTTGAACAGACGAAGAATGATTTCGATGGACTCGACCATGCGGTCGCGCTGCGTCGATGGATCGATGCCCATGGCGAAGGCGTCGGACGGCAAGAGGCCCGGACCGACACCGAACATGAAGCGGCCCTTCGTCTGATGATCGAGCTGGATGACGCGGTTCGCCGCCATGAGCGGATTGTGATAGGGCAGCGAAATCACACCCGAGCCGAGCTTGATGCGCTTGGTGCGCTCGGCGGCAGCGGCGATGAAGAGTTCCGGGCTGGCGATGATCTCGAAGCCGGCGGAATGATGTTCGCCGATCCAGGCCTCGTCATAGCCGAGCCGATCCAGATGATCGATCAGTTCCAGATCGCGCTGGATGCACAAGGTCGGGTCTTCGTCGACCGGATGAAAGGGGGCAAGGAAGATGCCGTTGCGAAGCTTGATCGCCATGAAAGGCCTCCGAGTAAGATTGAATAGCGTGCGCGACTTATCGCATATCGTTTTCGCCGAGGAAAATGCGGCCCCTTAGATGCCGGGCGGCGGACGAAACCCGCCCAGACCTTCCTCTACGGCGGCCGCGAAATCGAACAGGCGGTCCTCACCGTCCCAGGGTCCGACAAGCTGCACGCCGACCGGCAGCCCTTCCGCCGTCTGACCCGCCTGCAAGGCCAAAGCGGGTGCATGCAACGAGGTGGCGAGCGCGATCCAGAACAGCATATCGAGATAGTTCATCGTCTTTCCGTCGATCGCGAGCTTGCGGGCGGCAAGCGGCAGCGAGTGATCGTGCGGAAAGGGTGGAACCGGTGAGATCGGCAACAATATCGCGTCCCAGCCTTCGGCGAAAAAAGCGTCGAGCGAATCTTTGTGGGTCTGCCGCCTGCGATGCGCGGCTGCGATCTCCGCATCGTTCGCGGTGACGCGCAGGCGATAACGCGCCTCGCCCGTGGAATCGCGTCCGGCGCGTACTGCGGCGAGATCCGCTTCACGCGACTGCGCCATGGCATCGCGCAGCGACTGCGGGAAGCTCACGGCAATCGCGTTCGTGAGAAGGTCTTGATAGGTGTTCATCATCTCGTCGATGTCGAGCCGCGGGCTGGCGCGTTCAACGGTAAAGCCAGCACTCGCGAAGGCTTCGCTGGCGGCGGCGAGTCGCGCCTTCACCGCACTTGCGAGTGGCCAACCCTTCTGCTCATCCCAAAGCGCGATTCGTCCGCGTTTTGCGGCGCGCGGATCGGACGGCGTGCGTTTCTTCAGGACATCCCAGAGAAGTTTCAGATCGCCGACATTGCGCGCCATCGGGCCGACGACGTTGAGATCGGTTTCGACCGCAACGCCCGGCGGCGGCGGCACGTGGCCGCGCTGCGGCAACGCACCCCATGTCGGTTTCAACGAAACCACGCCGCAATAGTTTGCCGGGTGGCGCAGCGAGCCGCCGATGTCGGAGCCGATTTCAAGCGGCGTCACGCCGGTAGCAAGCGCCGCGCCCGCTCCACCGGACGAGCCGCCCGGAACGCGCGTAACGTCATAGGGATTGTTCGTTGTGCCGTGAATCGGATTGAAACTCTGAAAGTCGCTGAGCATGAAGGGAACATTGGTTTTGCCCCAGATCACAGCGCCTGATTGCCGCGCGATCGCCACCAGATCTGCGTCGGCGCAGTTTTTGGGCCGATCCTTGTAGGCCGGATTGCCCGCCACAGCGGGCATGTTCTCGACATCGAAGCCGTCCTTGATCGTCATCGGCAGGCCGGCGAGTGGGCCGAGCGGCGTCCCCTTGGCGCGTGCTTCGTCGATCGCAGCCGCGTCCTTCATGGCACGCGGAATGTCGGTTTTGACGACGGCATTGATTGTCTTTGAGATCTCGTCGTTGCGCGCCACGTGCGCACCGAGCAATTCACGCGCGGAAACTTTCTTCGCCTTGAGATCGGCAAGCATTGCACGTGCCGTCGCGTAAAGGTCGGTCACCCTCGCCCCCATTTTCCTCTGGCCTCCGGATGACATAGGCTCGCGCGGGGCCTGTCCAGAAAAATCGAGGAAGCTGCCATGCGTGCCGCCGTGTTCAAGGAAATGTCCAAGCCGCTCGTGATCGAGACGGTCGGCGATCCGGTTCCCACCGCGCATGACATCATTCTGAAGGTGAAAAATTGCGGCATCTGCGGTTCCGATCTGCACATGACCGAACCGACCTCGACGATGCCGCTGACGCTTGGCTCCATCATGGGTCACGAATTTGCCGGCGAAGTGATCGAAGTCGGCAGCGCCGTGAAGCATCTGTGGAAGCCCGGCGACCGCCTCGCCGGTTTCCCCGTGATCTGCTGCGGCGATCACACGCCCTGCATCAATTTCGGCTTGCGCGGATCGTGTGCCAAGATGCTGAGCGTCGGTCTGGGCGCAGCGCCTGGCGCCTATGCCGAGTTCGTGCGCATCGGCGCCAACAGCGGATACAAGTTGCCTCAGAGCGTGTCGTTTCGCGAGGGCGCGATGGTCGAGCCGCTGGCGGTCGGGCTTCACGCCGTCGACATGGCGCGCATGCCGCGCGGCGCGACCGTGCTCATCATCGGCGCCGGTCCGGTCGGACTTGCCACGATGCTGTGGGCGAAGTTTCTCGGCGCGCGCCACGTCATCGTCAGCGAGAAAGCCGATGTGCGACGCCAGATGGCGGCCAAGTTCGGCGCGACAGATGCGATCGATCCGGGCGAGCCGCTGGTCGCGCAGGTGCAGAAGATCGCGGGCAAGGCGCCCGACGTGATCTTCGAGTGCGTCGGCGTTCCGGGACTCTTGAACACCGCTATGCTGGAAGCGCCGCGCGGCGGCCGCATCGTGGTCGCCGGCGTGTGCCAGCAGCCCGACACCATCCTGCCTCTGATGGGCATCGTGAAGGAGCTCGAGATTCAGTTCGTGCTCGGCTATCGGCCGGACGATTTCGACTATGTGATCGCGATGATAGCGGGGGATCGCATCGAGGTCGGACACATGGTGACCGACATCGTCGATCTCGACGCTTTACCCGCCGCTTTCGAGGCGCTGCGCAAGCCGTCCCATCAGTGCAAGGTCATGCTCGAGAATTAAGTCTGCGAGCTCGATTCGTTAACGCTTAGAAATCGAAGCTTTGTTAACCCGGGCGGGACCGCACTCCGGGACGTTCGGTCGCAGAGCGGCGGGCGCGCGAACTGCTACAAGCCCCGGCCCGTGATTTGCCGATTCGGAAGTCACGTTTTCCCTGATACAGATTGAGCGGCTGCGCGCTTGCGCGATTCCCGACGGACGGATCGATGAATGACACTGCAGACTTCGCGCAAAAGCTGACCAGCGACAAGCTGAAGGCGGCGTATGCGGTTTGGGATGCGGCGCGCGCCGGCCGCATCGCTCCACGGCGCGACGAAATCGTCCCTGCGAACCTGCGCGGCGTTCTCACATTCACGTACGTGTTGGACGTCGTCGATGCCGGCAAGGATTTCCGCTTTCGTTTCGCCGGCGACCGCATCATCCAGTTCATGGGTCGCCGCTACGCCGGCGAACTGCTCTCCGAGCAGACCAACTCGATCTTCTTCGACAATATGCGCCAAATGTTTTCCGCCTGTGTCGCAGCGCGTGCGCCCATCACAAGCGGCGTGCGCCAGGCAACCTACCCGGGCAAGGATTTTCTCGAAGTCGAGGCGATGGTCCTGCCGCTCAGCGACAACGGATGCGACGTGACGCACCTGTTCGGCGCATTCGAAAGCTGGCAACTGGGTACTCATTCACCGCCTCGTTAGTGATTGCCGTCACGGCTCAGCTAGACTTGTCGCCGACGGTAAAATTCTGTTGGCTTGCCGCGCCATGATGGAGCGGCCAGCGATGCCGGCGCACTACGACTATCTCACATTCACACTCGAACGGGGCAGACCCGCCTGGAGTGCGTTCGTCGCGCATGTTCGCGATGTGGCAGCGCCCGCCTTGGCGGCGGCCAATGGCGAGATTCTGGGCGTCTTCCAGGGACAAATAGGGTTCGCATCCAATGAAGCGATAGTGCTTGTGCGCTCGACCGCGCCGCTGCGCGATCGCCTGCGCGAACTCGACGCAGCACCCGGCGTCGTCAGGATGCATCCTGAACTCCTGACGCCGACGGTGCGGCCGGCGGACAAGGCGGTGCTGAAGCAGGGCGGCATCTATGTCCACCGCTGGTTCAGCGTCGACGCCGACAGCGTGGCGGATTTCATCTCGCTCTCGAACCGCGCCTGGGAAAAATTCGAAGGCAGCTATGAGACGGAGATTTTCGGCCTGTTTACGGCCGAGCGCACGACGCACGATGTGCTGGAAGGCACGGGCCGTTTGCTGCTTCTGACCTACTACGCCAGCCACGGCGTGTGGGAGCAGTCGCGCGATCAGACGCGCGATCCTGGCGGCCTGTTCGCGCAACGCCACGCTCTGACGCGCTCGACCATCGGCCGCAGTTCCATTTTGGTTTGAGTTCAGAGATTCTAGGCAATTGATCGCAAACGAGATTTTCTGAATCTGCAGCGCGATCGTGACGTTGTCGTCAACAAAGCCTTGCGCCGACCGGGCCGGCCCTCTTAGATGCACGCCTTCATCAATGGAGGTACGGCGCATGTCCGTCGACGGCAAGTGGAATATCACGATCAATTCGCCCATGGGTCCGCAGAAGGCGACACTCGATCTCAAGGCCAATGGCGGCGCGCTGACCGGCACGCAGGCGGGGCAGCAGGGTTCAATGGAAATCGCGAATGGCAAGGCGGACGGCAATAACGTCTCGTGGTCGATCTCGATCACCTCGCCAATGCCGATGACGCTGGAGCACAGCGGCACGGTCGACGGCGACAAGATTTCCGGCAACGTGAAGGCCGGCGCCTTCGGCTCGTTCCCATTCTCCGGAGCGCGCGCGTAACATCGTTTGAACGCAGACACAAAGGGGCGGCCATCGCGCCGCCCTTTTTCTTTGGCTGTCAGATACTCTAGATGTGCGCGTTGGCAACGAGGTGAGCCATTGAGAATTCCGATTCATCGCGAGGGCTGGCCGTTCATCGCCATTTTCGCAGTGGTCAATGCGGCTCTGTTCTGGCTTTCAACGCTGGCCGGCATCGTGTTTGCGCCGCTGAGCCTTTGGTGCATCGCATTCTTTCGTGATCCAGAGCGCACGCCACCGCCGGGCGAAAAACTGCTTGTCAGCCCTGCCGACGGTATTCTCTTGCCAATCGTCGAGAGCGCGCCGCCCGAAGAACTCGGCCTCGGTGAGACGCCGCGGCGGCGGCTTTCGATCTTCATGAATGTTTTCGACGTGCACGTGAACCGAATGCCGGTGAGCGGCGAGGTCGTCGCGCTGTCCTATCGGCCGGGACGTTTCTTCAACGCCTCGTTCGACAAGGCCAGCGTGCACAATGAGCGGATGTCCGCCCGCATCCGCTCCGAGACTAGCCACTCAACGACCGACGATCTGGCGGTCGTGCAGATCGCCGGTCTGGTGGCGCGACGCATCGTTTGCGACATCAAAGTAGGCGAAAAGGTCGCCAGAGGCAGCCGATACGGCATGATCCGCTTCGGCAGCAGGCTCGACGTCTATTTGCCTCTTTCGGCCAAGATCGTGATAAAAGAAGGTTCCGTGACGCGTGCCGGTGAAACCGTGCTGGCGGAACTTCAAGGTTAGGCAGGCGATTGGCTTATCGCAAAATCGATCCGCGACGTATGGCTGAACGGCTTGAGGAACTCTCCGTCGGCCGCGTGGTGCCGAGTGTATTGACGTTACTCGGCCTGTGTAGCGGGATCACCGCGATCCGCTTCGCGCTCGATGCGAACTGGCCGGCCGCGGTTGCGGCGATCATCTTCGCCATGCTCTTCGATATGCTCGATGGCCGCGCGGCACGCTTTCTCGGCGCCGATACGCGCTTCGGCGCGCAGCTCGACTCGCTCGCCGATCTTGTCTCGTTCGGAGTGGCGCCTGGCGTGCTTGTCTTCATGTGGAGCCTGTCGCGCATGGGCAATGCGGGCTGGATCGCCGCGCTCATCTTCTGCGCCTGCAGCGCCATTCGTCTGGCGCGATTCAACGTGCAGAGCGTGCGCGATGAGGGTTCGTCACCGGCCAATCCCTTCTTCACGGGCCTACCGACGCCCGCCGCGGCCGGCTTGCTGCTGCTGCCGATGCTGCTCAGTTTCCAGCTTGGCGGCGAGTTCTTCCGCAATCCGGTGTTCAGCGGCGCGATGATCGCGATCTCTTCCAGCCTGATGGTGAGCCAGCTGCCGACGCCGTCGATCAAGTATATGCGCCCGGCGCGCCAGCACCGCATGCTGGTTTGGGCGTTCGTCGGGCTGCTCGCCGGCTTCATGATCACCTGGCCATGGATCACGCTGACTATCGGAATGGTGATCTATCTCACCTCGATACCATTCGGCATCGCCATGCAGGCCCGCCAGAAGGCCCGTTCCAGGCGTTGAGCGCCTGGCACTTCTCATGCTTCGACAAGCTCAGCATGAGGAAATGGAAAACTTCTTCATCCTGAACTTGTCGAAGAATGAGAATTTCGATCCAATCCTAGCGCTTTGAGATCGGCGATCGATTACGTCGCTTGCTTCAGCGCCTGATCAAGCTTGATGCCCTGCTTCTCCAGCATCGCCACCAGCATGTCATTCTGTCGCTCGAGATGGGTGAGGATCGTTTCGATCTCTGCTTCCGCCTTGATGTTCACGTCGAGATCATGTTCGGCGCGCGCCTCGGACTGCCGGCCCTGGATGTTCTGGCCGATCATCAGCAACGGCATGAGCAGGATCTGAATCATGTTGGAGATGAAGAGCCAGAAGACGAAGCCCATCGGCGGGTCGAACTGAAGCCTTGGCGGCGCGAGAAAATTCCAGCCGAGCCAAAAAATCGTCCAGAAGAGAATCAAGAGAAAGAACGTCATCGTCCCGACATGTTCGGTTATCCAAACCGCAAGCTTCTCCAGCTGGCCCATGCCGGCCTTGATTTCGGCATAAGAATTTCGCAGCGGATGATTACGACGGATTTCGGCAAGCCTCTCGAGTGCCAGATGCGCCATGATGCGATCTCCCGTTCGAATCGCTTTGCGAAGCAGTATCGCCGCGCGATGCAATCCGCAATCGCGCGCTAGGCCAGATAGGCCGTGGCCAGAAGCACCAGACTGACAGCGCCGAAGCCGAGAGCAGAGAGCCAGAGCCAGTGCCGGCGCGTGATAATCGCGACCGTCGACATCGCGATCCCGATCTCGAACAAGGTCGCTGAACCGGTGAGCCAACGGTGGCGCTTTTCATGCGCGGCGCTTTCGCTGAGAAGCTTGTCGCGATCGGCTTCGTCGGCCTTGGCGCCGACGCGGATCGCATTCTGCTTGTCCGAGTTCTCCTTCACGGCCTCGCGATAACGCGCAGCGCTCGCGCCGCCGGCGTCGGCAGCAATGCCATAGACATGCTTCTTCAGGCTGTCGGCTTGGTATTCCGACCAGGCATCGGTGGCGCGATCCTGCGCCAGAACCGCCTCACTCGTGGAATTCAGCGCGCGGCCGCCTTCGAGCGTCTCGAGGCTTCCGGAGACGGCTGCCAGCACGGCGAGCACGGCAACGGAAATCGCCACGCGCGAGATGAATGGATCGCCGGCATGCGCCGCATGCTGGGCGTGCTCGGTGTGCTCATGCGCCTGTAGTGCCGAATCGTGCGCCATTCCGACCCCGTGCTCGACTTTCAGGCGCCGCGCAGGAACCGTTCGGCGATGGCGGCATGCATGGCGATGCCGTTGGCCATGGCGGCCTCGTCCATCATCATGCGATTGGAGTGGCAGGCATGCGCGTGGTGGTGAGACACGCCTTCGGGCGCGACGCCCAAGAACACCATGCAGCCTGGCAATCTCTGCAAAATGTAAGAGAAGTCTTCCGCGCCCATGATCGGCGCCGGCATCTTGAGAAAGCCGCGCTCACCCAACAAGTCCTGCGCCACGCCTTGCGCGAAGGCGACGAATTTGTCGTCGTTGATCGTGACAGGATAGCCAGGCGTCAACGTGACGTTCGCTTCCACGCCATGCGCTTTGGCGATGCCGCTTGCGATGCGCTCGATTCCTTCGCGCGCCGTGGCCCGGCTCTTCTCCGAGAAGCTGCGCAACGTGCCGAGCAGGCGCGCGCTTTCGGGAATGACATTGCCCGTGGTGCCCGCATCGATCTTGGTGATCGAGAGCACGACAGGATCGAACGCTTCAACGCGGCGCGTCACCAGGCTTTGCAACGCGGTGACGATCTCGCAGGCGACCGGAATGGGATCGAGCGTGAAATGCGGCTGTGAGGCGTGGCCGCCCTTGCCCATGATCTCGATGTGGATCGTATCCGTGGCGGCCATCAAGGGACCCGGGCGCGAGGCGATGACGCCGGTTGGAATGTTGGGCGAAATGTGGATCGCGAAGGCCGCAGATGGCGCCGGGGCCGCATCGAGCATGCCCTCCTCGATCACGAAGCGCGCGCCGGCATAACCTTCCTCGCCGGTCTGGAACAGGAACTTCACATTGCCGTTTAGCCGTTCGCGATGACGATGGAGGAGATGGACCGCACCGACCAGCATGGCGGTATGTGAATCGTGACCGCAGGCATGCATGCGGTTTTCGTGCTGCGATTTGAATTCGACATCGGTGTCTTCCGGCATCGGCAGTGCATCCATGTCGCCGCGCAGAAGAATCGTCGGACCTTGCTGCGCGCCGCGAAGTGTCACCACGAGACTCGATGTTGTCTTTCCCTCGACGATGTCGACATCGAGACCGGCCAATGCCTCGCGCGTGCGGCGAGTCGTCTCCGGTAGATGCAGCCCCAGCTCAGGAAACCTGTGCAGTTCGCGGCGCAGGTCCACCGCCAGCGTCAGCATTTCGCGCGCGCCATCGCGCCAGAGCGTCAGATCGTCGGTCGGTTTGTCCATGGCATCACCTGTGAGATTTCTTGAGCTTCGCTGTCGTCGGCGACGAGGTCCACACCGGTTTCACAGGACGACCTCGATGAGTCGCGGTCCGGTATGGCGGATCGCCGATTCGAACTGGCTTTCGAAGTCGCGGATGTTGTTGGTGCGCGAGGCCTCGACCCCCATGCCGCTTGCGAGCTTCACCCAGTCCAGTTCCGGATTGTGCAGATCCAGCATCGAAAGCGCTTTCGGTCCCGGATTGCTGGCGCCGACACGCGCCAGCTCGATGTTGAGGATGGCATATGATCGGTTTGCGAAGATGACTGTCGTGACGTCCAGTTTCTCGCGCGCCTGAGTCCAAAGCGCCTGCAGCGTATACATCGCGCCGCCATCGCCATGCAGGCAGACGACTTTGCGACCTTTCCCTGCAACCGCAGCACCCGTCGCCACAGGCAGACCTTGACCGATCGATCCGCCCGTGAGCCCCAACTGGTCGTGGGGCGCGGCAGTGATGGTCGCCAGTGCGCTGCCCGCGCCGGATGTCGCCGCTTCGTCGGACACGATGGCGCCTTCGGGCAGGTGGCGCGCGATGACCTGTCCGATCGTGTATTGATCGAATTTGTCGGCGATCTGTTCGGGCAATTTTAGCGGCGCAATGTTGGCCGCCTCTTTCGGCGCAGCGATGGCTTCGGCCAAAGCCTCGAGCGCGCCGGTGCCGTCCTCATGCGCATGGGCGAGATAGAAGACTTTCGTCGCTGCTTGCAGCCCATAGCTCGGCTTGCCGGGATAGGCGAAGAATGACACGGGCGGCTTGCTGCCGACCAGGATGAGTTGTTCGGTCTCCTGAAAGAACTCGACAATCTGCTCCGCGAAATAAGGGACGCGTTCGACGCGGACGCGACCTGCACCACGTTGCAAGCGTGCAATGAACGTATCGCACGCAAGTCGCGCGCCCGACTTCGCCGCGATGCGGCCGGCAGCGGTGAGACCGCGTTCCTTGAGAACAGCGCCGCGCATCAAGATCGTCGTCTTCTTTCCCGACTTCAGCGCCTGTGCCACGCGATCGATCGTTTCGCGCGAGACCTGCGCCACAGCCGGGCGGGGAAGCGCAGGCGCAGGGCCATCGGCATCGTTCCACGCAGTATCGGCGGGAAGTATGAGCGTTGCGATCTGTCCCGGCGGCGTCATCGCGGCCTGCACGGCACGGGCACCGTCGGCTGCGACCGTCAATGCGCTCGGCGAAGAATGCACCCAGGCGGAAACGGGACGCGCGAAGCCCGCAATGTCGGAGGCGAGCGGCGCATCATACTGTGCGTGATAGGTCGCGTGATCGCCGACGATGTTGACGATCGGCGTCGCGGCGCGCCGCGCATTGTGCAGATTGGCGAGACCGTTCGCCAATCCGGGTCCCAGATGCAGCAAGGTGCAGGCGGGCTTTTCCGCAATGCGGGCATAGCCATCGGCCATGCCGGTCACCGCACCTTCGAAGAGGCCTAGCACCGCGCGCATGCCATCGACGCGGTCGAGTGCAGCGACGAAATGCATTTCCGATGTGCCTGGATTTGAAAAGCACACCTCGACGCCGCTCGCGACCAGCGTGCGCACCAGACTCTCCGCGCCGTTCATTTTCGTTTCCGCCATTACTGCTGCCCCGTTCGCGCCGATTTCTTTTCACCCATTCTAACCATCGATTTCGCGGAAAAACGGCTGTGCGGCGGGCACAATTCGGCGCATGAACCGCAAATCTGTCCATTCCTTATTATTCCCTATTGTGACTCATCTTGGAGTATGATAGAGAACAATACAGTATTAAATAGAATACTGAAAATGCCGCAAGACCTTTACTCCGTAGAGCAGGTGGCCGAGTTGCTGGGCCTGCATGTCAAAACCGTCCGCCACTATGTGCGCGACGGAAGGCTGAAGGCCGTGCGCATCGGCAAGCAATATCGCATCACGCGCGCCGATCTTGAGGCGTTGACCGGACAGTCGGCCGCTGCGCTCGATCGCGCGCCGGTGCGACGCCAGCGTCATATCGAGGTTTCCAGCGTCATCGACATCGATGCGGTCAGCAAGGAGAGCGCCTACCGCATCACGACGATGCTGACGGCATCCGTCGGCGGCCGGTCGGCGGACGATGCGCGCGTGCGCATCGACACGATCTACGACGAGGAGCGGGCGCGGCTGAAAATCATCATCAGCGGAAGCATGGAGACGACGCAGGCCCTGCTTCGCGCCATCGAAATGCTGGCGGGAAATTGAGACATGAGTCAGATCTACAAATCCGAAGACGGCGCACGCGCCATCCACGAACGCTATCGCGAGATCCTTGCGCTTTGGCCCGTTCCCAATCGGCAATTCACCGTGCCGACGCGCGCCGGCGATACGTTCGTCATCGCCTGTGGCGCGGAAGACGCACCGCCGGTCTTTCTGTTTCATGGCTCGGCCTCCACCTCTTTCATGTGGATTATGGACGCTGCCGCCCTCGCAGCGCATTTTCGCGTCTACGCGGTCGATCTGATCGGCGAGCCGGGCCTCTCGGCACGAACGCGCTACAAGCCCGGCGGCGAGGAGCACGCGCTGTGGCTCGATGACGCGTTCTCGGCCTTGTCGGTCAGCAAGGCAGCGCTGGTCGGCGTATCCCTCGGCGGCTGGCTTGCGCTCGACTACGCGATCCGCCGGACGGAGCGCGTCACCGCGCTTGCCCTCATCTGCCCGGCGGGAATCGGCAAGCTCAAGAACTTCCTGCTCAAGGCTTTCCCCTATTTCTTCCTGGGTGAATGGGGCCGCAAGCGGTTGCGCGCCATGGTGATGGGACGTGCCTATACGCAGCGCGGACCTGTGCCGAAAGTAGTTGAGGATTTCCTCGGACTCATCTTCCGAAACTTCACGCCGCGGCGCGATCCGATTCCGCCAGCCAGCGACGACGAATTGCAGCGCCTGAAGATGCCGATTGCCATCTTCCTGGGCGGCGAAGATGCCTTGATCGATTCGGTGGACACCAAGCGCAGGGCTGAGACGCTTCTGCCGCAGGCGGAAATCGATTTCGATCCGAACATCGGCCACTTCATCCCAACGCCGACCGCCAAGATCGTCGCCTTTCTCAGCCGCGCCAACGGAATCTGACGCCATGACCGACACGGTGATCGAACTTGGCGGTGTTCGCGTTCTTCTATGCGACGCGAACGGAGAAAAATTGCGCAGCGAGCGCGATGCCATCGACATCGTGGGCGCAGCGCTGTCTGCGCGCTGCAAGCTCGTTGTAGTACCCGTCGAGCGGTTGGACGATGCGTTCTTTTCGCTCAAGACGCGCATGGCCGGCGACATCATCCAGAAATTCGTCAACTACGAACTGCGCCTGGCGATCATCGGCGACATTGCGCGCCATGTGGAAGCGAGCACGGCACTGCGCGACTTCGTCTTCGAAACCAATCGCGGCAACCAGGTCTGGTTCCTGGCCGACCGCGCCGAACTGGAGCGCCGCCTCGGCGCAAAAAGCCCTGAATGACAGCGTTCCCACCAGCTTGACAGTCGGGGCATCGTATTGTATTTAACCGATGAGTTATTTAACTGAGTGGTATATTAAAAAATGCCCACAGACCGCCTGAGCGCCACCTTTTCCGCTCTCGCCGACCCGACACGGCGCGCGATCCTGGCGCGGCTGGTGCTGGGCGAAACCTCCGTGTCCGAACTCGCCGAGCCGTTCGACATGAGCCTTCCGGCGGTCTCCAAGCACCTCAAAGTGCTCGAGCATGCCGGCCTCATCAGCCGCAGCCGCGAGGCGCAGTGGCGGCCGTGCCGGATCGAACCCGAAGCGCTCATCGGCGTCGACTCGTGGCTGGAAGACTATCGCCGGCTCTGGAACGAACGTTTCGACCGCCTCGAGGACTATCTCAAAAAGCTTCAAGCGAAAGGAAAGAAACGTGGCCGAAAGAAGTAGAGCCGTCGCCGCCATGGACGAACCGACGATTGTGGTGACACGCCTCGTCGATGCGCCGCGCGAACTGGTCTGGCAGGCGTGGACCGAACCCAGACACATCGCGCAATGGTGGGGCCCGAACGGCTTCACCAACACGATCCACGCCATGGAGGTGAAGCCCGGCGGTGTGTGGCGCTTCATCATGCATGGGCCGGACGGCACCGACTGGCCCAACAAAATCGTCTATCGCGAAGTCGTGAGGCCAGAGCGGCTGGTGTACGATCACAGCGGCGAAGGCGCCAACGATCCGCATCGCTTCCACGTGACGGTGACGTTCACCGACAAGAACGGCATGACCGAAATTGTCATGGCGAGCCTCTTCCCCTCGCTCGCCGCGCGCGACGCCGTACTCAAGTTCGGTGCCCTCGAAGGCGGCGGACAGACGCTCGACCGCCTTGCCGACTACCTGCCCACCATCTGAACGGAGAAAGCCATGACCGAACACGCCGAGCCGACGTTCGAAATCAGCCGTACCTTCCATGCGCCGCGCGCGTTGGTCTGGGAGGTCTATAGCAACGCCGAGCATCTTTCGAAATGGTGGGGACCGGCTGGTTTCACCTGGCTCCGCGGCACGCTCGATTTCCGACCCGGCGGCGTCTTCCACTATGGCATGCGTTCTCCCACGGGTCAGGAAATGTGGGGCAAATTCGTCTATCGCGAGATCAAGGCGCCCGAGCGTATCGTGTTCACCAACTCCTTCTCCGACGAGAAGGGCGGCACGACGCGCGCGCCGTTCAATCCCAACTGGCCGCTCGAGGTGTTGAACACGCTCACCTTTCGCGAAACCGGCGGCAAGACCGTCATCGACATGATCGGCTCGCCCTTCAACGCGAACGAAGCGGAGCGCGCCGCGTTCGAAAGCATGAAGCCGTCGATGAACCAGGGCTTCAAGGGAACGCTGGATCAGCTCGAAGCCTATCTGGCCAAAATCCAGAAGGGTTGATTCCGAAATCCGCTCAAGGGGACTCTAGCTGCCGTTCAGTTCGAGACCCTTGAGCTGACCATCGCTGCGCCAATCTTCCAGCAGCTTGACGAAGGCGATTGGGCCAAGGCCATAGAAACCATTGCGCGCCGCAAGCGCCGAAGACTTTCCTTCATTGTTGTAATAGCCGGGCGTGCACTCTTCCTGGAATCTCTGCCGCATGATTGCGGACGAGATGATGGTTTGAACCCAGGCGTCTTCCGCGTCCTGCGCGGCTTCGACGACGCGAACCTGACGGTCGGCGCACTCCTTGATGATGTAGGAGAGATGCTTGCTCTGTTCATTCAGCATATGCGGGAAGTTTGCGGTAAAGCCGGATTGGCTATTGGAGATGATGAAGCAGTTGGGAAATCCTCTTGAATGCATGCCGTGCAGCGTTGAAACGCCGTTTTCCCACTTTTCGCTCAGCGAGATTCCGCCGCGACCATAGAGTTCGTAGCCCGCCCGGCGCGTGTAGCTCGTGCCGACTTCGAAGCCCGTCGCATAGATCAGGCAATCGATTTCGTATTCCTTACCGTTGGCGACGATGCCGTGCTCGGTGATGCGTTCGACGCCTCTGCCATCGGTATCGATCAGATGCACATTCGGCCGGTTGAAGGCGTCGAGATATTCGTCATGGAAGCACGGGCGCTTGCAGAACTGGTTGTAATAGGGCTTGAGCGCTTCGGCCTTGTTGCGGTCGCGCACGATCGCGTCGACGCGGGCGCGGATCGATTCCATCTTCTTGAAATCGGCGAGCTGCATGGTGGTCGCCAAATCCGCCGCGCCGCCGGCTTCGTTCTGCTTGCGCATCAAGACGAGCAGGTTGCCGATGATATCGGTCCAGCCGTCATTGACGAGGTCCTCGTTCTGCGGCACGCCGGAGACGAGCGCGTTGAAATTGTCCATCCGCTTTTGCTGCCAGCCCGGTTCCAGCGACTGAATCCAGTCGGGATCGGTCGGGCGATTGTTGCGCACATCGATCGAGGAGGGCGTGCGCTGGAAGACGAAGAGCTCCTTCGCCCAGGCCGCGACATGGGGCACGCATTGCACCGCGGTGGCGCCCGTTCCGATGATGCCGACGCGCTTGTCGATCAAGCCCGTCAAGCCGCCATCGCAGGTGCCGCCGGTATAGTGATAATCCCAGCGGCTGGTATGGAAGGAATGGCCCTTGAACGTCTCGACACCCGGAATGCCCGGCAGCTTGGGGCGATGCAGAGGTCCGTTCGCCATCACGACGAAGCGTGCCTTCATCGCATCACCGCGATTGGTCTTGATGATCCAGCGCGAGCTCTGATCGTCCCAGCGCATCTCGGTCACTTCGGTCTGGAAGCAGACGTCGCGATAGAGATCGAACTTCTCCGCAATGGCGCGGCTGTGTTTGAGGATTTCCGGAGCGCGGGAATATTTCTCGACCGGGATGTAGCCGACCTCTTCGAGCAGCGGCAGGTAGATGTAGGATTCTATGTCGCACGCCGCACCCGGATAGCGGTTCCAGTACCAGGTGCCGCCATAATCACCGCCCTTTTCGATCATGCGGATGTCTTCGATGCCCGCTTCGCGCAAGCGTGCGCCGGCGAGCAAGCCGCCGAAACCGCCGCCGATCACCACGACCTCGACTTCGTCGGTCAGCGGAGCGCGCGTGAAGCCAGGCTCGACATAAGGATCTTCGAGATAGCGCGCGAACTCGCCCTTGATCTCGCGATATTGTTCGTTGCCTTCCGCCTTCAGACGCTTGTCGCGCTCGGCGAGATATTTTTTCTTCAGCGCGGCGGGATCGAAACCGAGATCGTCGCTTGGTTTGATCTGCGGCTCTAGCGTCTCAGACATTGGTTTACGCTCCCGATACACTGACTTATTGTCACTATGCATGAGAAGATTTCTCTCCGCGAGATGTAATTTCGAACGATGGGTACGGCAGTCGATGCGTCGCACTTCGTAGAATAACCTAGTGATTTCAAGGCTTGCACGCTGTCACCACGACTGTTACTTAATATGATGCTTAACTATCAACAACCCCTGGACCACATGTTTCAGGCTCTCGCCGATCCGACGCGGCGCGCGATCGTCGACCGACTCTGTCGTGGGCCAGCGTCGGTCAGCGAGCTCGCCAAACCGCTCTCAATGTCGCTCCCTGCGGTCGTGCAGCACCTGCAAGTTCTCCAGGCGAGCGGATTGGTGCGCAGTCAAAAGTCCGGCCGGGTGCGAACCTGCCGCATCGAAGCCAAGGCGCTGAAGAGCGCCGAACATTGGCTCGCCGAACGTCGCGCCCACTGGGAACGCCGGCTCGACGCATTCGGCGACTACGTGTCCGATACCGACGGCAAGGACGCATGAAGCGCCTGATCGAGTCGAGCCTCGAACGCGTCGCCGAACGCGCAGGCGACCTCACGCCGCTCGTCTATGAGCGTCTCTTCTCCCGTCATCCCGAAATGAAGCCGCTGTTCTGGCGCGATACGTCGAACGCTGTGAAAGGAGAGATGCTCGCCAAAGTGTTTGAGATCATCCTCGACTTCATCGGCGACAATCTGTTCGCGGCCAATATGATCCAGTGCGAGGTCATCACCCATGCGGGCTATGACGTTCCACCGGAGGTCTTTCGCATCTTCTTTGGCATCGTCGCGGAGGTTATCGCCGAGCAGTTGGGCGACGAATGGACGCCCGAGCTTGCTGCAGCATGGAAGAGTCTTCTCGTCGAGCTCGACTTCTTCGTGACGCATCCCGACCAGAACGAGACCGCACAAGCGGGCTTGCGATCCAACGCACATTAGCGCGCGGACGGTTCGGTGAGCGCAGTTTCCAGCCGCGCCACGAATTCCGCATTCGCCGCATCGTCGATCCAGCGCACCACGGCGACGATATCGTGCTGGTAATCGATGAAGACGATGTTGTCGCCATTGCCGATGAAGGCGACGGCGTCCTCGCGCGCGGCAGGGAAAAGCTTTCGATCCGTATTCAAGAACCAGTTCATATAGCCATAGCCGGGATTGGGGCCTGTCGGCGTGCGCGCCATCGCGATCCATTTCCGCGACAGAACTTGCCGCGCCCCCCAACGGCCGTTGCGCAGTCCGAGCAAACCCAGCCGCGCCAGATCGCGCGCCGAGATGAACATGCCGCCGCCCCAATGTCCGCCTCCGGGCACAACCTGGATGCGCCTGGTCCCGATCGTCACCCAGGAATTGCGATAACCCTCCCAATGCCAGCCATCGGAAGCGCCGATCGGAGTCATCACATTTTCGCGCAAAACGTCCGGCAGCGGCCGTCGCCACAAATAGGTCAGCGCCAGTGCAAATGCATTTACGCGCACGTCGGAATATTTCCATTCCTTGCCGACCGGCGGCGGCCCCGCGGCAAGCTCCTCCCAGGGATTCTTGCCCGGCCGGTCGGCCCACCAGGGCTTACCCCACATCGTGCCGATCCAGCCGCTCGTCTGGCGCAGCATCTGATCCCAGGTGATAGGCAGATTGTGCGGAGCGGCGAAGTCCGGTGTTGGATGGACATAGTCGATGACGCGATCGTTCACGTCGCGGATCATGTGCCGGTCGAAGGCGATGCCCGCGAGCGACGACAGAAACGTCTTGGTCACCGAATGCGTCATGTCGACGGCTTTGGTGTCACCCCATTCGGCGACAATGTAACCGTGACGAATGATGATGCCGTTGGCGGGCGCGTGTGGCTTCAGTGGCCCGAGCGGATCGGAGAACGGTCCGGCGAACTGCAGCGGAATGGCGATGCGCATGTCGCGCACATCGGCCACCTTCGCCAGATCAGGCGGAAACTTGGTCTCGTTGGCAACCGCGAAATCGATAGCCGCCTTGAGCTTCGCCGCATCGAAGCCTTCGGCTTCGGGTGTGTGAGTCTGCCAGCTTCCCTTGGGCGGGACATAGTCGGCGGCAAATGTCGCCGGCACACCGATCAGGATCGCTAGAACGATGAAGCAAAAGTGTCTGAGCATCAGGATTGCAATCGCGCGAATGCAAAGGCGCTCAAATCAAAGCGGGCGGTCGCACCGACCGCAAGATCGCTGATCGCTTCCCCCAGCGCAGCAGAATGCTTGAACCCGTGACCCGAACAGGGCGAGGCGACAATGATGCGATCATGCCGTGGATGGCGGTCGATCACGAAACCGAAGTCCCTTGTAACCGTATAGAGACACGTCACCGCCTTCACGCAGCGCGCGCCAACCTCCTTGATGTAGGGCGCAACGAGGTCACGGTACATGACGTCGATTTCCTCGCGCGAGACGTCGCGGGCGACCGATTGCGGCGTGGTTGTGCGGATGTATTGTTCGGTCGAGATCTTGAAGCCGCCCTTTGGTCCATCGATGGCGGGAAAGCCATAGATGCCGCCGTGTCCTTCCGGCAGTTCCCAGATGAAGATTGGAAACCGCTCCGGTGTGAATTTGGCATAGCCGACCTCGACATCGAACCAGTAGAGCACCTGGCGATACACCTCGAAGTGTGGCGCCAATTCCGGCAGCACTTGCGGTAGCCACGCCCCCGCAGCGATTACGAAATGATCGGCCGAATAACGTTCACTTGTCGTCGTGACATGTACCACGTCGCCCGATTGCTCGACGGCGTGCACTGGTTCGTTCAAGCGGAGGTCGGCGCCATGAAGCTTTGCCTGCGCGAGCTGAACGCGAACGCATTCCTCCGGCCGCACGAAGCCCGCGCTCGGCTCGAAATAGCCGCGCGTGTGATCGTCGACGGCGAATTGCGGATAGCGCTGCCGGATCGCCGCCGCATCGAAGAGCTCGTGCGCGATGCCGTGACGCTCGGCAGCCTCCACCGTGGTGCGGAAGAACGCCGCGCCATGGAACGAGCGATCATCCCGTCCACTGGACATGATGAGGCCACCATTCTCGGTCAGCAGCGAAGCGCCGCTCGCCGCCTCGAGTTCGCGCCAGATCGCATGCGAGCGGATGGAGAGCGGCGAGTAGTGCGCGCCTTCGCCGATCGCCAGCCGCGTGACGCGGCTGTCGCCATGCGTCGAGCCCAGCTTGTGCGGCGGCGAGAACTGGTCGATGCCGAGCACGCGCGCGCCACGCTTGGCGAGTTGATAGAGGGTGGCGCTGCCGGCAGCACCGAGACCCAGCACGATGGCATCGTAGCGTTTCAAAAACCCCTCCTGGCCCGCGCAATCTAGCGCAAGGATGCCGTACGCACATCGTCATACGGCAAGACGGAACGGCACGGTTGCGCTAGAATTCGCTTGTCACCGGCGGAGCACGACATGAGCGAACTTCTCCCAGAACTCGTAAAGCTACTCGGCGCGAGCGCGGTGATCGACGGCGAAGAAGCCGTGCGCACCGGACTTGCCCGCGGCCGCCTCGGCGCGCCGCTTGCCGTCGTCCGTCCCGCTTCGACGGCGGAAGTCGCGACGGTTCTGCGACTCTGCCACGAACGCGGACAGCCTGTCGTGCCCTGGGGCGGTTGCACCGGGCTTGTCGACGGCGCGCGCGCCGACGGCGCCATCGCGCTTTCGCTGCAACGCATGAACCGCATCGAGGAAATCGACGCCGAGGGCGCTACGATGACGGTCGAAGCCGGTGCAATCCTGCAAAGCGTGTGCGAAGCGGCGGAGGGCAAAGGCCTCTTCTTTCCGCTCGATCTCGGCGCCAGAGGTTCCGCCACCATCGGCGGCAACATCTCCACCAACGCCGGCGGCAATCGCGTGCTGCGCTACGGCATGATGCGCGACCTCGTACTCGGGCTCGAAGTGGTGCTGGCCGACGGCACAATTCTTTCTTCGCTCAATCACCTCATCAAGAACAATGCCGGTTACGATCTGAAGCACGCCTTCATTGGCTCGGAAGGCACACTCGGCGTGGTGACGCGCGCCGTCCTCAGGCTGCGCCCGAAGCCGGTGAGCCAGAACATGGCGCTGCTCGCGGTCGACGAATTTGCGCACCTGCCGCGCATCTTGCGCAATCTCGAACGCGGCTTCGGCGGTACGCTTAGCGCATTCGAAGTCATGTGGTCCGACTTCTACAAACTTGTCACGACCCCACCGGCCAAGGGCCGCCCGCCAGTGCCGCACGGTCACGCCTACTATGTGCTCATCGAAGCGCTCGGCGGCGACCAGGACGAGGACGCCACGCGCTTCGAACGTGTCCTCGGAGCCGAACTCGAGAATGGCGAGATCGCCGACGCGGCGATCGCCAAATCCAAGGACGAGTGCGCGCGGCTTTGGGCCCTGCGCGACGACGTCATGCAGGTCGGCCAGAACGCGCCGATCTTCACCTTCGATGTCAGCCTTTCCATCGCCAAGATGGAGAACTACATCGCCGAAGTGCAGAACGCGCTGCGCACGCGCTGGCCGGCGATGACCATGATGGTGTTCGGCCATCTCGGCGACGGCAATCTGCATCTCATCCCCGGTGTGGGCGACGGCAGCGCCAAGGCGCATCGCGAAGTCGAAGACATCATCTATGGTTCCTTGCGCCGGCAGGGCGGCTCGGTTTCCGCCGAGCACGGCATCGGTCTCGAAAAGCGTGACTTCCTTTCCTATTCGCGCAGTCCCGGTGAAATCGCGCTGATGCGCACGTTGAAGAAGGCCTACGACCCACGCGCCATTCTCAATCCGGGAAAGATTTTCGAAAGCGCGTGAACGCGCAATTGTGGGAATATAGCCCAATTGGTGATTTGACCGACTCGGTTCAAGGGCGGGCTCGCTTTTTACAAAGGAAATTTTGAAAAAAATTCGCGCAGGCGAAGTTATCCAACGAAGTGACATTGTCCGCGACGCGAATTCCGCGCGCATGCTGGAAAAATTTTTCGCGGCCATTGGATAAGTTTTAGACTTATCACGAACGCGAGCCCTCATCCTTCGACAAGCTCAGGATGAGGTATTGTTTATCCCGAGCCTGTCGACGGACGACAAGCTGGGGGCCAAATTTCAATCCTCATCCTGAGCCTGTCGAAGGACGGAAGGCGTGCGCCGTCGTCACGCCGCTTCTTCGAGCTTCAGCGTCTCGCGCAATTGCCGCTTCAAGAATTTGCCGTTGGCATTGCGCGGAATCGACTCCGAAAGGAACCAGAAATAGCGCGGGATCTTGTGCTTGGAGAGATGGGCCGCGAGATGGGCGCGCAACTCGTCGGCGCTCGCCTCCTGTCCCGGGCGCAGCACGATCGCGGTCGCGACCTCTTCGCCGAGCCGCGCGTCCGGCACGCCGAAGACGCAGCACTCCGCCACCGCCGGATGATGGTGCATGCAGGCTTCGACCTCGGCGCAATAGACGTTCTCGCCACCGCGTAGCACCATGTCCTTCTTGCGGTCGACAATATAGATGAAGCCGTCCGCATCGATTCGCGCCACATCGCCGGTGTGCAGCCAGCCATCCGTAATCGCTTCCGCCGTCGCTTCGGGTCGGTTGATATAACCCTTGATGACGGGCGCGCCCTTCACCCAAAGCTCGCCGATCCCGCCGGGCGCGACTGTGCTGCCCTCATCGTCGACACACTTGATGTCGTAGCTCGGCATGGCGGGGCCGACGCTGGCCGGCTTGTCGACGAAGAAGTCGGCGGCAACGGCGGTGATGATGCCGCAAGTCTCCGTCATGCCGTAGCCGGTGTTGGGCCTCGCCGTCTTCACCTGCGAATCGATCTTCTGCACCAGATCGGGTTGCAGCGGCGCGCCACCGCCGCCAAGCGTCATTAGGCTCGACGTATCGGTGCGCGCGAAGTCGGGATGGCTCAAGAGTTCGCGCGACATGACGGGCACTCCGCTCATCGCCGTCACCTTTTCGCGTTCGATCAGGCGCAGCGCCTCGCCCGCGTCCCACTTGTACATCAAGATCATCTTGCCGCCCGCCGCCGTCGTCGCGTAGGCGCCGCAATTGTTGGCGGTGACGTGAAAGAGGGGCGTGGTCAAAAGCGCGATCGGAATTGGAACCGGCGCTGTCGGATCGGGCGCGACACCGGTTGCGCGCTGCGTCGCCAAGGCCTGCACTTGGCCGGAGAACATCATGTTGAAGAGATTGGCGATGCAGCCGCGATGAGTGAGTTGCGCACCCTTGGGAAATCCGGTCGTGCCCGAGGTGTAGAAGATGCAGGCGTCGGCGTCGGGATCGACAGTGACATCGGGCATCGCGCCCTCTTGCGCGATCACGTCCTTCCAGGCGATGACGCCGGGCGGGAGCGACCTGGTCCGAGTGGCAACCAGCTTGGATTTTGCCGCCGTCGTTGGACGTTCCAGGATTCGCGCCAGTCGCTCCTCGTCGCAGAACACGATTTTGGGTGCGGAATCCTTCAGGGCATATTCGAGTTCGTCGGTCACCCACCAGGCGTTCATGCCGACGACGGCGACGCCGATCGAAACGCAAGCCCAGTAGAGCAAGAGCCACTCGGGATAGTTGCGCATGGCGATGGCGACGCGCTCGCCCGGCTTTACGCCCTGATGCATGAGCCAGTTGGCGACGGCGTTCACCTGCGCGTGCGCCTGCGCATAGGTCATGCGCTCGTTCTGATAGACAAGATATTCGCGCTCGGCGAATTGCGCTGTCGAGAGCCAGAGCGCGCGCACGTTCGGCAACGCATTCTTGAAGCTCTTGAGCTTGACGCCACGGACTTCGATCTCTTCGATCTCGAAGGGGGCGCCGGGCGCGGTCAATTCCGTCCAGGCCGCTTTCAGTTCGCGGTAATACATAAAGCGTGGTTCCTGTGATGTCGTTTGGGCCAGCGTGCCATCGACCCCGCAGGAAGCAAACTTATTTGTGGCGGGACCGCGGGCCGCCGGCCCTGAGCCGCCCGCTGGGTAAGCTTTTGGGCCTAATCCGGCGTGGCGCGCGCCACCCGCTCGAGCTCGTGCAGTTCAAAGAGTTCCTTACGGCTGAATTTGAGATGGGGGCCGAGGGCGGCCAGCGCCGTGCGCCCGATCTTCTTTTCCAGCGCATGCATGCGGTCGAACTTGGCATCATCGGCGCCGGTGAGCCGGACATGGCCGCCGCGCTCCTGCGTCAGGTCGATGCTTTCGGCGCGTAGCACGAGTTCGGTATGCAGCTTGACGTACTCGAACATGTCCGCCGCAGCGCTGCTGTCGAAGCGCTGGGCAAGGTTGGTGATGAACCGTCCGGCCTCGTCGTTGACGAATTCACCGCTTTCGATTTCGAAGAGCAGATGCTGGTGGGTCTCGTAGTCGGTGAGGAGCCAGGTGTGCACCTGTTCCTCGCTCTTGGCGAAGATCATCAAAAGGATCGCCGGCAGGACGATGAACGACGCCGCCGTGTTGAGCAGAATCTGGTGCGGATAGTAGTTGAAGGCGGAATGCAGCAGGATCGCCACCGCCAGACCCGGCAACAGATCGAGCGGGCCGAGCTTGGGCCGCTTTTCGATCAGGGTCTGCGCCATGACGGCGAAGATCGCGGTCGTGCCGCCATGCATCATCGCCGTGCCGAAGCCGCGGAACACCCAAACCGTGATGTTGGCCTGGGTCAGCACATGCAACAGGTAGGCATTCTCCGCCATGGAGAATCCCGTGCCGATGGCAAAGCCGATGATCGCGGCATCGACGCGAAAGCCGATGCGGTTCATGGCGAAGAGCGCCATCAGCGCGCTGGCTTTCAGAATCTCCTCGACCACCGGGGCCCCGAAGCGCGTGTAATTGGTGATGTCGATCGAGAAATTGCTCGCCAGGGCGGAGTTGACGACATAGCTCACGCCGGCGAGCGCCGCGCCGACGACGAGCATCTGCAGCACGAAACCGAGGCGGACGAGCTTGAAGCTGTCGAGATGGACGAGCGCAAACAGGAAGAAGATTACGGGCGAAAGCGCGACAGCCAGATTAATGAGTATACTGATCATTCTGGCCGCAGTTCATCACAGGATCTTTAACGACGCCAGAATTTGCCCGCGATGGGGCGTTCCGTCCACGAATCCTTCGGCATAGCCGATTGAAAATGTCATCGGCAGGCGCAACGCGACAGTAAAGTTCCAGTCGACCTGGACGCCGACGGTCTCGTAAGTCTGCGACGTCGAATCGCCAGGGTCGGCGAAGAGGACACCGGCGAACAGCGCCGGGCGCAGCGAACTCAGAAACAAGCTCGGCGTGCCGACATCGCTGAAGCGGATCGGCGGCAGATTCCATTCGCCCACCGTCTTGATGAAATTTCGCGCCGCGATCTCGTCGATGTCGAAGCCGGGGAAGCTGTCATATTCGCGGTAGCGCTTGACCTCGCCATTGTCGACGAAGTTGTTCCGGAAGCTGCCGAAGTAGAAGAAGGTCAGCGGGTTGAAGTGATTGCCGCCCGCCGCACCCGCCGCGCTGTATAGCCAGAGCGAGGAATGCGCCCAGAAGTCGAGCGCATAGCCGAAGTCAAGGCCGGCGCGAATCTTCGGAAACACTTCGTGCGCCGCATAGTCTTGCGAAGCATCGATATTGAAGCCCCAGCCTTCCTCGTGATCCACCGCGCCCAGCGATTTTGCGGTGTTGACATATTTGAGCCCGACATCGGCCGAGACGATGTTGCGGTCGATGTCGGCCGGCACGTTCTGCAAGCCGGGCAGCTGGTCGAGGCTTGTGTAATAGGCAAGGCTCGCCGTGACGTCGAGCTCGCGCGGCAGATCGTAGATCAGCGGCCGCTTGAACTCGATCTTGCCGCCGTCGCCCTTGAGGCTGCGGTCGACCGGTCCGAAGAGATCGTAGAAATTGGTGTCGTTGTGCCAGTAGCGCAAGCGCCATTCGGGTGTCTTGTATTCCAGGTTGACGTGAAAGGTTTCGGTTGTCTTCAGATCGCCGGCCGGCGAATAGGCGATGGTCGCCAGAATCTGCTCGAAGGCGAGCGGATCCTCGAAGATGGCGTGCCAGCCGATCGCGGCATGGCCCTTGTAGCCCATGATCACCGGATAGGTCGCATCCAGCCGCATATGCTCGAAGGAGCCATATTTTCCGCTCTTGGTGATCATGGACTCGAAGGGAATGTCCGCCGACGAGCCGACGGCGTAATCCTTGAGTTCGGGATGCTTGGTGATGACTTCGTTGCCCAGGAACTTGATCGTGCCCAGATTGTCGAGCGGCTTGGGATCGATGACGACCGGCGTGAAACCCTGCCCGGTATACTCGAAGACGATGAGCGAGCCGTCGGCTTGCGGGATGGGGCGAAAATAGCCGGTGACGGCGTTGCTGACGGCTTCGGTCTTGCCGCTCGCGATCTCGTAACGGAAAATGTTCGAGACGCCGGTATAATAATCGCTGCCATAGAGATATTTGCCGTCCGGCGAAAAGACGAAGCCTTCCGGCACCGACTGTCCGAAATTGAATTCCGAAACCGGCGTCACCGTACCGGCAACAAGATCGGCGATGCGAAAGACGCGCACCATCTGTTCGCCGCTCACCTCGCCGACTGACGCCGAAAGCAGTTTTCCGTCCGGTGAGATATCGAGATCGAACGGCACTTCTCCGAAGGGGAAGGTGTGGATCTGGTTCCAGCCTTCATAGGGCGGCGGGATGCGCACCAGAGTGACATAGCCGTTCAGATGGCGAAGGCCCCAGAGCGACCCATCGGCTTTGTCGAATACCAGATCGCCGATGCGCGCATCCTTGAGCAGCGTCTTGCTCTTGCCGGTCGCGAGATCGAGCTGCATCACGTCGCGATAAGCGTAGTTGTCGTCGGTGTAATAGGCGAGGCGCTTCTGCGGATCGAACGCGAAGGACGTGACGCGATAGAGCATCGGGCCCTTGAGATCGACGAGGTGCTTCAGCGTGCCGTCGCTGAGCGAGAGCGCGCCGATATGGCTGATCACGCCGGGATAGCGAAAGCCGCCGATCAGGCTGTTGCTCGCCGGATCGAGAAAGGCGCGCGAGATCGAACCCAAGGTGCGCTTCGTCAGCCGTTTGGCATCGGTATTAGGATATTGGTGGACGAGGGTGAGGTTCGCGTTCTGGAAGTCGTGCTCGTAGGCGATCCAGTCGTTCCATGCCGCGTCGAGCGGTTTGCCGAATACACGCTCGAACTGCGTCGAATAGTAGGCCGCACTGTCTTCGTCGCGCTTCAGCCAGTCGACGACCTTGGCCGGCGAATAGACCAGCGCCAAGTAAGAGAAGAAGCGCGTGCCGTAGAGATAGTCGTTGACGCCGACCTGGAAGTCGACCTGCGTGCCTTCGGCCTCGAGACCCAGCGGCGAATAGAAGTGGGCGTTGTCGCGCACCATGGCGCGGAAGACCATCTCGTCATAGGCGCCCTGGCCGCGGCCTTGCCCGCCGCCCATCCAGGTTTCCATGAAGACGGCGCTGCCTTCGAGATACCAGCGCGGCACCGTCGCGCGCGGCGCGGCGAGATAGTTGTAGAGAATGGATTCGGGATGGGCCTGGGTGGCTTCGGGCTTGCCGTGGAACAGAGTGCGCCAAAAGGCGTCGCTGCTGTTCCAAACATCCATCGTCGCGACATGGACCATCTCGTGGTTCATGATGGTGTAGAAGCGCTCGCCGGGGCTGAAGGTCTCGAAGGTCAGTGGCAGCGGCGCGATGTCGATGAGGACGGCGCCGTTCGGCACGGCGCGGGCCGCGGCGTTGCCATAGTCGGAAAAATCCTTGAGCAACAACGTCGTCGGCTCCCAGGGCTTCCAGTCGAAGGTGCGTTTCTGGAAGGCGAGGGAGTTTTCGTAGTTCCGGCCGATATAGGGCGTGAGATAGGTCTCGGTCGGATCGAAATAAAGCATCAGGAGGTGATTGGTCTCGATCTCGTTGAGATCGATGGTCGCGGCCGATGCGCAGGAGAGTGCGGCCGGCAGTGCCAGCCACAACAGTGCCTTTCGCATTCCTGCCCCCAAAAGCGGTCCCCGACCGACCATACCCACTTTGTTTTACGACGGAAGAGAAAAGGGCCGCCTTGTCGCCAAGACGGCCCCTTTTTCTGTTGCTGATCGACGGCTTAGAGCGAGTTGGAGTGCATGGCGCTCGCGAAATTGGCCGAGTTCAGCATGGCGCCAAACGCCGGACTCGAAGCCAGCGCCGCAAACGCCGGAATGCCGGCCAGCGAAACGAAGGCTTGCGCGTTGGTGGCAAGCGAAGCCATTGCAGCCGAATTGGCGGCAAGCTGGGCAAACGCTTGCGGATTCACCGCCATCGCAGCGAGCGCCGGGTTGGCCATCGACAACGCGGAGGTGGCACTGGCAGCCGACGCGGCCTGGGCGGCGCGCAACGCGGATGCCGCTTGCGCCACCGCGGCGGCCGAGGCGGCCTGCGACGCGAGCGAAGCTGCCGCCTGTGCGCTGAGTGCAGCCTGCGCCAGTTGCGGCGACAGCGAGGCTACCGCTTGAGCGGCTGTAGCCGCGGCAGTCGCGCTGGCGGCGAGACCCTGTGCCGTGGCAGCGGCGGTCGCGGCTTGCGCGACCTGTGCAGCGGCAACCGCATTTGGTGCCAAGGCCGCAGACGTCGCCTGCGAGACTGCTTGCGCCGTGACGTTGGCGACGTTTGCCGCGGAATTTGCCGCGGCAGCGGCCGCAACCTGCGATGCCGTAGCCGCAGCTTGTGCCTGCGTCGCCAATGCAGCGGCGGTCTGTGCCGCAGAAATGGCTTGCGCCACTTGCGCCGTAGCACTGGCCGCAAGGTTCGAGTCCGTGTGCGTGGCCAGAAGCGCCGTGTTCAGGTTGGCGAGGGCCAGCGCTGCGTGGGTGGTGAGCTGCACGGTTGCGTTCGCAGCCTGCGAAGCGGCAACGGCATTGGCATTCAGCGCCGCGGCCGACTGCGCGAACTGTGAGGCGGCTGCGATGTTGGCGCTGAGATTGGAGGAGAGCTGAGCAGTCGTCTGCGCATTCGCGCCGGACTTGAGCTCGGCTGCCGCTTGCGCCGCAAGCGATGCAGCAGTGATGTTGGCGCCATGCGTGAACGACGCGGCAATGTTGGCGCCGTGTGTGAACGACGCTGTGATGTTGGCGCCCGTCAGGTTGGTGGCGGAATGGATAGTCGCCGCGTTGGTGGCGGCCGCATTCGTGACGGCGGCATTGGTCGAGCCGAGATTGGCGCTCGTCGCATTCGCCGCCTGCTGCAGCAGCACGATGTTATGTGCGAGCGAAGCGAAGGCCTCTGCGTTGTGCGCTAGAATCGCGAAGGCCTGCGGCGTGTGCGCCAGCGACGCAAAGGCCGCCGGATTATTCTGCATCGCGGCCATGGCAGCGGGATTGAGCGCGAGCGCCATGAACCCCGGATCGGAAGCCATCGCACGGAAGGTCGGATTCTTGACCATCAATTCGAACGCATCGGTCTGCATCAATTGCGCGACGCCGGTGTCGCCGAGCTTGACGTCCTTGGCGGAGATTTGATTGGCATGATAGCGCTCGGCCGGCATGATCGTGCCCGCGACGGGTCCGTTCTCCAGCGGAAGAACATGCGTCGCATAAAGCGCGCCTGCGCCAATGGCGATGAACGACGCTCCGGCAAGGAGAATCGACGTATTGCGTGACAGATTGCCCATAGTGCCCCCAGACGTTTACCTAGTACGCGGGAAGTTGGAATTTTCCGCCCGCACTTACAAGGGGCCTAGGCCTTAATTTATTTCAGGGATAACAAGGGGTTGAACACAATTCGGTCCAACTTTCGCCAGAATTAATGGTTCGAACTCTAAGTTAATACGATTAATGGGTACTCTGGCTCGACCTAGTTTTTACCTGCTTCCGCCTGTTCTGCACGCAACGCCCGCTTGAATCCTTCGCGCTGCTGCAACCTGTGCCAGTAGGGGACCAGTTTTTCCGGAAAGTCGTTCTCAAGCCCCAATGTGGTGGCAAGCAAGAGCGCATAGGAAAAGGAAATGTCGGCCATCGTGAAGCGGTCGGCGCAAACATAGCGCTCACCGGTCATGGTCGCCGCCGCCTTCAGCCGCGCGAGAAACCAGATGCGGTAGTCTTCCGCCGCCTGAACCGCGCGACGCTCAGGCGGTTCGAGCCGCGTATAGCGCAGCACAATGGTCTGCGGAAATGTCAGCGTCGCTTCTCCCATATGGAGGAAATTGAGATATTCCGCGAAGGCGTTTTCGTCCGGCGCCACCACAAGCTCGCTTGGACCGTACTTCGCACCCAAATAATGGCAGATGGCAGCGCTCTCGGTCATGCGATGCTCGCCGTCGAACAACACCGGCACCGTGCCCAAGGGATTGAGCGCGCGATAGTCCGGAAAACGGGCGCGCGGCGGGAACGGCATGAGGATGAGCTCGTAGGGCAGGCCAAGCTCTTCGAGGGCCCAGAGTGCGCGGAAGGAGCGCGCCGCCGCGCAGTGATATAGCCGGATCATGACCTCTCCCATAAAGTAAGCGGCGCCGCGCCGGCCGCGCCAGTGAGATCGTTATAGATGCAGCAGGACAACATCGTCATCCAGGATCGCGAAGAGCTTTTCTACCTGCTCGCAGAAGCTGCCGAATTCGAGCACGCGGTGATGTGCAGCTACCTCTACGCCATGTGGAGCCTGAAGCAGGACACATCCGAAGGCGTCAGCGCGAAAGAACTGGCCGCGATCGAAAGCTGGCGGCAGTCGCTTCGCCAGGTCGCGCTTGAGGAAATGCTGCATCTTGCGCTCGTCAACAATCTCCTGGCGGCGACGGGCGCCTCGCCGCATCTGTGGCGACCGGAATTCCCCGTGCGCTGCGGTTGGTTTCCGGCCGATGTGGTGATGCGGCTCGCTGCGTTCTGCGAAAACACGATCGATCACTTTATGTACATCGAACGGCCCGAGGGCATCAGGCTCAAGGACGGCGCCGGGTTCGATCATCCCGACCATCACCCCCGGGCCGCTCGGCCTGAACTTTTGTCGCCGACGCCGCGCGACTATACGAGCCAGGGGCAGCTCTATCACAGCGTGCTGCGCGGCCTTGGCCGTCTCAGCCAAGAGATCGGCGAGGACAACGTCTTTGTCGGCCATGGCGAGGCGCAGATCGGGACAGCGGAATTCGCCATGCCCGGCCTTTTCAAGATCCGCAATCTCGCCGACGCGCGCCGCGCGGTGGAGGAAATCGTCCAGCAAGGCGAGGGTGCGCCGGCCCATCGCGACGGCTCGCACTATCAGCGTTTCGCCGCCATCAAAGAGGAACTTGCGAGCCTGCGCCGCGCCAACCCGGCGTTCGAGCCGGCGCGCCCGGCGCTTGCCAATCCCACCATCGACAATCCATTTGCCCAGCAGGACGTGGCCCTGATCAGCGATCCTGTGACGTCGAAGGTCGTGGATCTCGGCAATGCGCTCTACGCGCTGATGATGCGCACCTTCGCGCAGGTCCTGGCGCCGGCGCCCTTGCCGCGCGAGTTGCGCGTCGGTCTGGCAGCGGCCGCCAGCGCGATCATGCACGCGGTGGGACTTGTCGGCGAAGCCGTGACGCGCCTGCCGGCGGGAGCGGCCCACCGCGGCGCCACGGCCGGGCTCACCTTTTCGCTATCCCTTTCATCAGGGCAGCTGGTGCAGCGCTGCGCGGCGCAAATCCTGGGCGAGCGGGTGCGCGAGCTGGCCGCCGCAGCGGAGAAACTCGAGGCCGCCGTCCCGTCGCTGTCGGTGTCACGCCTGTTGCGCCCAGTGGCGGAGAGCTTCAGCGCCCTGCATGAAAATTTCGAGTCGCATCTGACCATCGCCGTCGACCATGTCGCGCAGCTCAAGAGCAAGCCCGCAACAGCGTCGACCATTGCGGGCGATGATCCCAACGTCGCGCGCACCAATGACATCACGCTGCGCTTCGACGGCTCGCGCTGCATTCATTCACGGCACTGCGTGCTCGGCGCGCCGAGCGTCTTTCTGGCCAACGTCAAGGGCGCGTGGCTGCACCCCGAAACCGTGCCGGTCGAGACCTGCGTTGCCATCGCACACGCCTGTCCTTCCGGTGCGATCACCTATGAGCGGCATGACGGCAAGGCGCAGGAGATGCCGCCCGCCGTCAATGTCGCGCGCGTCCGCGAGAACGGACCCTATGCCGTTCACGCCAAGATCGAACTTGCCGGCGCGGCGCCGATGATCCGCGCCACGCTTTGCCGCTGCGGCAAGTCGCGCAACAAACCGTTCTGCGACAACAGCCACCACGACGGACCCTTTGAGGCTTCGGGCGAGCCGGCAACGATCGAGTCCGAGGCGCTCGACGCGCGAGACGGACCACTGCGCATCGATCTTCTGGTCGACGGGCCGTTGCAGGTGCAAGGTAATCTCGAAATCTGTTCCGGCACCGGGCGCACCATCGTGCGCACGCAGAATGTACGCCTGTGCCGCTGCGGCGGTTCGGCGAACAAGCCGTTCTGCGACGGTACGCATGCGCGTATCGGATTCCGCTCGACCAATGCGGAAGTCGCTTCATGACCTGGTCCATCGTCGCCTTCGATCAGATGAGCGGCGCCTTTGGTGCAGCCGTCGCGACCAAGGCCTTCGCGTCGGGCTCGTTCGTGCCGTTCGTGCGCGCCGGCGTCGGCGCGGTCGGAACGCAGTCGCTCACCAACCGCTATCTGGCGCCGGTCGTGCTCGATGGCCTGGCGCGCGGATTGTCGCCGGCGCTCGCCATCCGCTCGGCGGTCGAGGGCGACGAGGGCCGCGAGATCCGCCAGATCCACGCCGTCGATCGCCACGGCCGTTTCGCCGCCTGGACCGGAAAGCATTGCGTCGAGTGGTGCGGCAGCGTCGGCGAAACCGGCGTCAGCGTCGCCGGTAACATGCTGAGCAACGAACGCGTCGCTGCCGCGACTCTGGCCGGCTTCAACGCCGATTCAAATCTCGCGCTCCCCGAACGCATGCTGGCTGCGCTCGAGAACGGCGAGGCCGCCGGCGGCGACCGGCGTGGGCGGCAGTCGGCGGCGATGGTGATGGTAACGACGGAGGATTTTCCTGATCTCAGTATTCGCGTTGACGATCATGGCGAACCGCTCGTCGAACTCAGACGCCTGCTCGGCATCTGGCGGCGCGAGCGCGCGCCGTTTCTCGGCAACTCACCATCCAAGGCCAATCCGGCCGGACTTCACGACATCGACAAGATCGAGGCCAACTGGAAGGCGCTGGGCTGGGATTTCCGCTTTCGGCGCTGACGCGCGCGCGGCTTAGTGTACGGCGACCGCGGTCGTGTTCGGCGTCAAGGTGATCACGCTTTCGGCCTCGCGCTCCACTGCGGCGCGACTGAAGAGCAGCGGCACGTAGTCGCCTGCCGCCCAGAGCGCAAAGAGATCGCGATAGTGCGGGCTGAAGGGATCACCCGATTGGCCCGGCGTGTTGATGATGACGGAATTGTCCCACTGGCCGGCATCGAGCACCATGCGTACCGAAGCGCCGCCGATGGCGGCATAGTCGAGGGTGCGATAGGTGGCGGCGCGGGGCGTCGAAGCCGAACCCGGCAGCTCGAGCGGACCCATCGACATCTGTGCGCGCAAGGTCGAGTCGGCAAGGACTGCAACCGCGGGATCGAACGTCGCGTGATGCAGCCGCCCCCAGCTCCAGCTCGTCATGTCCGGACCGAGAAGAGTCTTAAGTTCGGCCAATGCTTCGCCAAGGCTTGCGAGCAGCAGTTGATCGCGCGCCGCGGTCGGGTTGGGGCCAAGGGCGGCATCGGGATGCTCGAGATAGCTGATCACCGCGTCGGGCGAACCGTTGTCGACGATCGGGCGCGCAGCCGCCGGCGTAGCCACGCCGACTATCGTTTTGCCCAGATGCTCGCTCAGCCACACTTCATATATGGCGGCTGCCGCACTGCCGACGGTTTCGTCGTGATCCCATTGCTTGAGCAGGGTGAGTGCGCGGGCAACGTCGGGATCGGCGGATGAAAGAGGTGCCAGCAACGTCGTCAGCCGCGCCGATTCGGCGCTGTGACTGTCGGTCTGCAGCGCCATGGAATCGGCGAGGCTGGAACGCGGCAAATTGCTCAAGACCGCCTTGATGCGCGTGATGCGGGTCGGATCGGACCATTCGAAGGAGACGCGCCGTTCTTCCGCCGGATAGCCGGGCGGCAGGTTCATTTCGTTTGCGGTCGCGAGCCAACCTTGCTTCGGATTGTAGGACGACGGCAGCAGATCGCCGCTGAGAAATCCTTTCCATTCATAACGTCCGTCGCCCGGTACAGGCAGCAGTCCGTCCCAGTTGGGGCGTACCGGCGTGATGCCGCCCGGCGCCCAGCCGATATTGCCGTGAATATCGGCGTAGACGAGGTTGAGCGGCGGCGCGCCCCACGCATCGCGTCCAGCCTTGAAATCGTCCCACGATTTGGCATGCCACATGCGCGTGCTGCCGAGATAGCCGGAGACGCCTGGCTCGTTCCACACGGTGCGGATCGCGAATGCACGGCTCTTGACGGTATCGAGCGCCAGTATCGGGCCGTGCCGCGTGAAGCGCAGCTCGACGCTGCGCGGCGTTTCGCCCTTGACCTCGATCGTCTCGCGCACGATGCGCATTTTTTCGTAACCGTCACCGTACCTATAGCTATCCGGATCGCCCGGCTTCAGCGTGTAGATGTAGAGATCTTCCTGATCGGCGTTGAAGATCGTCAGCCCCCAGCCGATCTGGTCATTGTGTCCGAATGAAATGCCCGGCAAGGCAGGCTCGCCGGCGCCGATGAGCGAAAGCCCCGGCGCGCTCAATTGCACGATGTAGCGCAACGATGGCACGCCGAGCTGGCGATGCGGATCATTGGCAAGGATGGCGCGACCTGTCGTCGTGCGCGCCGGCGCGATCACCCAATTGTTGGAACCTTCCTCCGGCGCGTTCGCATCGCCATCGGCGAAACGGATCGGGCGTCCATTCACGGCGCCTTTCAGGATGAGCGGCGCGAAGCTGACCGCCTCGGTCGCCAGCTTATAGTCCTTGAGCACGTCATCGCTGACGTCGCAGGGATTGAGTCCATCCGGCACGACAGTCGTATGCGCGGGCTCGAGCTTGCGGCGCAAGCGATCAGCCGCGATGCCCGCGGCGCAAGCAACCCGGGCGCGCGCCACTTCCGACGTCAGGTTCGAGACCAATGCGTGGCTTCGGATGCGAACGACATCCTCGGCTTTCCACGCATCCGGCACAGTCGCGGTGAGCTTGAATTCGGGCGGCAGCGCTTTCGCGCCGGTACGAACTTCGGTCACATAGGCATTG
>Ga0207693_10000339_pt1 | contig 43073 bp, 46 predicted proteins | sample LARL81metaG_FD_184347 | JGI IMG/M metagenome (GOLD analysis project Ga0207693, IMG submission 184347) | Corn, switchgrass and miscanthus rhizosphere microbial communities from Kellogg Biological Station, Michigan, USA - LAR L8-1 metaG... | ecosystem: Host-associated > Plants > Roots >... | reverse complement strand
GATCAGGAAGTACATCGGGATCAGCATGGCCTCGAAGAACACGTAGAACAGCAGCACGTCCAGCGAGACGAGCGACATCAGCACCATGCCCTCGACCGCAAGCGTCAGCGCGAAGTACGTGTGCACCGACCGCCCCGCCCAGCCGATCTGGTCGCTGGCGTCGTTCCAGCCTGCGATGATCAGCAGCGGTACCAACACGGTCGTCAGCACCACGATGGCGAGTGCGATGCCGTCGACGCCGAGGATGTAGCCCGTCCCGAACGACGGTATCCACCGGTGGTTTTCGACGAACTGATACTGTTCGCCGCCCGGTTTGAACCCGACCGCGACCACCAACGACACCGCAAGGACGGCGAGTGAGATCAGCAGTGCCAACCATTTGGCCACGGTGCGCTGTGACGCGGGCAGCAGCATGACGATCGCCGCACCTGCCATCGGGATCGCCCACAGGATGGTGAGCCACGGGATGGAGGTCACCACAGTTGCACCGCCAGGATCGCGGCGACCACCAGGGCCGCTCCAACCAACATCGATAGCGCATACGAGCGGGCGAATCCGGTTTGCAACTGCCGGAATCGGTTTGAGATCCAGCCGACGCCCGCGGCCAGCTCGTTCGCAGCCCCGTCCACCGCGTCGTCGTCGATCTCGACGAGACCCTCGGTGAGGAGCTGCCCGGGCCGCATGAACGCCCGCTCGTTGAATGCGTCGCCGTAAAGATCCTGCCGCGCGGCCACGGTGAGTGCGTTTCCTGCGGGCACCTCTTCTGGGACGGCACGCGTGCCGTACATCCGGTAGGCGATCGCGATTCCTGCGGCGACGACGGCCAGCACGATGATCGTGACGACCCATGCCGGTGTGCCGTGCTCGGCCTCGTGCGCGCCTACGACGGGTTCGAGCCAATGCTGCAGCGTGCCGCCGATCGCAAGCGCGCCGCCGGAGGCCACCGAGCCGATCGCCAACAAGATCATCGGCCAGGTCATGACGGCGGGCGACTCATGCGGGTGAGCGACCAGTTTGTCCCACGTCGCTTCGCTCGCCTCGGAAGCCCAACGCTTTTCGCCGAAGAATGTCATCAGCATCACTCGGGTCATGTAGAACGCGGTGATGCCTGCGCCGAGGATCGCCGCGCCGCCGAGGATGATTCCCTTCGCACCACCTGAGCCCAGCGCGGCCTCGATGATGCCGTCCTTGGAGAAGAACCCGGCCAGCGGCGGCACACCGATGATCGCGAGGTAGCCCAGCCCGAAGGTCGCGAACGTGATCGGCAGCGCCTTTCGCAGCCCGCCGTAGCGGCGCATGTTCACCTCGTCGTTCATGGCATGCATGACCGAACCGGCGCCGAGGAACAGGCCTGCCTTGAAGAAGCCGTGGGTGAGCAGGTGCATGATCGCGAACGCGTATCCGGCGGGGCCAAGCCCCGCGGCCAGCACCATGTAGCCGATCTGCGACATCGTGCTGGCGGCAAGCGCTTTCTTGATGTCGTCCTTGGCGCAGCCGACGATCGCGCCGAAGAGCAGTGTCACCGCGCCGACGATGACCACACCGACCTGTGCGGTGGGCGCGAGGTTGAACACGGGGCCGGAGCGCACGATCAGGTACACGCCTGCGGTGACCATGGTGGCGGCGTGGATGAGCGCCGACACCGGTGTCGGGCCCTCCATCGCGTCCCCGAGCCAGGACTGCAGCGGCACCTGTGCCGACTTGCCGCAGGCGGCCAGCAACAGCAACAGCCCGATCGCGGTGAGTGTGCCTTCACCGAGGTGCGGTGCGGCCGAGAAGACACCCGCGAATGAGATCGAGCCGATGTAGGCGAACATCACCATCAGCGCGATCGCCAGGCCGAGGTCGCCGACGCGGTTGACCACGAACGCCTTCTTGGCTGCCGTTGCGGCTGAGGGCTTGTGCGCCCAGAACCCGATCAGCAGGTACGACGCCAGGCCCACGCCTTCCCACCCGACGTAGAGGCCGAGGTAGTTGTCGGCCAGCACCAACAGCAGCATCGCCGCGAGGAACAGGTTCAAATACGCGAAAAACCGCCTACGCTCGGGATCCTCGGCCATGTAGCCGATCGAGTAGATGTGGATCAGCGAGCCGACGCCGGTGATCAGCAGCACGAAACACATCGACAGGGCATCCAGCTGCAGGCCGAAGTCCACGTGCAGGCCGCCGACCGGCACCCACGAGAACAGCGTCTCGTGGACCACCCGGTCTTCGGCGTGACGGCCGAGCATGTCGACGAACAACACCACACCGGCCGCGAACGACGCCAGCGCCGCCAAACAGCCCAGCAGATGCCCCCAGGCATCGGATCGTCTGCCCGCCAGCAGCAGGATCGCGGCACCCGCCAGCGGGAGGGCGATCACCAGCCACACCAGAGTTGTCATGGCCACCTTAGTGTTTCAGCAGACTGGCTTCGTCGACCGAAGCCGAACGGCGGGTGCGGAAGACGGTCATGATGATCGCGAGTCCGATCACCACCTCACACGCGGCGACCACCATGGTGTAGAACGCCACCATCTGGCCGTCCAGATGACCGTGCACGCGGGAGAACGCGACGAACGCGAGGTTCGCGGCGTTGAGCATCAACTCGACGCACATGAACATGACAATGGCGTTGCGGCGCAGCAGCACTCCGGCCGCACCGATCGTGAACAACAACGCCGACAGGTAGAGGTAGTTGTCCGGATTCACGAGTCATCCCCACTGCCGTTGGCCTGGCTGATGGTTCGCTTCTGGAGGACCGCACTAACGGACAGCTCCGACGCGGAGCCGTCTGGAAGGCGGGCGGCGATGTCGACGGCGTTGTTACGCGCGTAGACCCCGGGATTGGGCAGTGTGGTCGGGTATCCGCCCGGCAGAAAGCGCTCGTGTGCCAGCTCACGTTGCGTCTTACGCCGTTCGAACCGTTCCCGGTGCGCCAGCACCATGGCGCCGAGCGCGGCGGTGATGAGCAGCGCGCCGGTCAGTTCGAACGCCCACAGATACTTCGTGAAGATCAGCGCCGCCAGCCCCTCGACGTTGCCGCCCGCGTTGGCCTCCGCCAGTCCGGTGAATCCGTTCACCGACACGCTGCCGATACCTGCGATGAGCAGGACACCGAAACCGACCCCGACCACGATCGCCGCAATGCGTTGTCCCTGAATGGTTTCGACCAGCGATTCGGAGGAGTCGACACCGATGAGCATCACCACGAACAGGAAGAGCATCATCACCGCGCCGGTGTAGACCACCACCTGCACGACGCCGAGGAACAGCGCGCCCTGTGCGATGTAGAAGACCGCCAGCACGATCATGGTGGTGGCCAGGAACATCGCCGAGTACACCGCCTTCGGCGCGGCCACCACGCCGATCGCGCCGAGCACCGCGACCGTGCCGAGTACCCAGAACAGCACCGCCTCTGCCGTAGAGGTGTGTCCTGCGGTGCCCGCGGGGAGCGCGGCGAGGATCTCGACCGTCACTTGGCGTCCTGGGCAATCGGCTTGATGTTGCCTCGGTAGTAGTCCTCGTCGGTGCTTCCCGGCGCCATGTCGTGGGGCGGGGGCAGCATGCCCGGCTGGAGCGGGGCCAGCAGCTTGTCCTTACCCCAGATCAGGTCGGCACGGTTGTCGTCGGCCATTTCATAGTTGTTGGTCATCGTCAGCGCCCTGGTCGGGCAGGCCTCGATGCACAACCCGCAGCCGATGCACCTCAGATAGTTGATCTGGTAAACGCGGCCATAGCGTTCGCCGGGCGAAAATCGTTCATCCTCGGAGTTGTCCGCGCCCTCGACGAAGATGGCGTCGGCAGGGCAGGCCCAGGCGCACAGCTCACAGCCGATGCATTTCTCCAGCCCGTCGGGATACCGGTTGAGCTGATGCCGACCGTGGTAGCGCTTGGCGACCGGACCCGGCTTCTCCGGGTACTCCTCGGTGAGCCGCTTCTTGAACATCGTGCGGAACGTGACCGCGAAGCCCGCGATGGCGTCAAGGAACTTAGGCATTTGACTTCTCCTTTGAAGCCGGCTGCGTGGGCAACGGTGGCACAGGGAATGCGCCCGCATCCACGGCTTGCTCGGGGATCTTCCGAATGGTTCTGGCACGCAAGTTTCTCCAGAACACGAAGAGCACAATCAATACGACGACGGCGCCGACGGTGAGCAGTCCGGTCGTCACTTGGTGGTAGCCCAGGTTACGCAGGGCGCGGGCGGTGGAGACGATCATGATCCACGCGAGCGAGACCGGAATCAGCACCTTCCAGCCCAGCGCCATGAACTGGTCGTAGCGCATCCGGGGCAACGTGGCGCGCAGCCAGAAGAAGAAGAACAAGAAGGTCCACACCTTGGCGACGAACCACAGCAGCGGCCACCAACCGTGGTTCGCTCCGTCCCACATGTTGATCGGCCACGGGGCATGCCAGCCGCCGAGGAACAACGTGGTCGCCAGCGCCGAAACAGTGGTCATGTTGACGTACTCGGCGAGCATGAACATGGCGAACTTGATTGACGAGTATTCAGTGTGGAACCCGCCGACCAGCTCACCTTCGGCTTCGGGCAGATCGAATGGCGCCCGGTTGGTTTCGCCGATCATCGAGGTGAGGTAGACGAGGAACGACGGCAGCAGCGGGAAGACGTACCAGAGGCCCTGCTGGGACGCGACGATGCCGGACGTGGACATCGTGCCCGCGTAGATGAAAACCGCCGCAAAGGACAACGCCATCGCGATCTCGTACGAGATCACCTGTGCGCTGGACCGCAGGCCGCCAAGCAGCGGATAGGTGGAGCCGGAAGCCCAGCCCGCCAACACGATTCCGTACACGCCGATCGACGTCGCCGCCAGGACGTAGAGCACCGCGACGGGCATATCGGTCAGCTGCAATGCCGTTCTGTGACCGAAGATCGACACTTCGCCGCCCATCGGGATGACGGCGAACGCGATGAAGGCGGGCACCACCGAGATGACCGGGGCCGCCAGGTAGACGAACTTGTCCACACCGGCGGGGATGAGCCCCTCCTTGAGGGCCAGCTTGACGCCGTCCACCAGCGACTGCAGCAGCCCCCACGGTCCGACGCGGTTGGGGCCAGGTCGCATCTGCATCCAACCGAGCAGCTTGCGCTCGAGCAGAATCGCGACCAGCACGGTCAGCATCAGGAACGCGAAGATCGCGACAGCCTTGATGACGATCAGCCACCACGGATCATGGCCGAAGAGTGTGGGATCCGGATACGTCATTGCAGGTGTCATGATGAAGCCCGCCCGATGGTGACGACGGCTCCGGATGTCACGCCGAGCTGCTGATGCACCGCGGAGCCGGGAGAGTTGAGCGGTAACCACACGGTGCCGTCGACCATGTCCGTGATCGTCAGCGGCAGTGTGATCTCGCCACGGTCGGTGCTAACGGTCACCAGCTCGCCTTCGGCTGCGCCGATCCCCTCCGCGGTCGCCGCCGACAACCGCGCGACCGGCGGCCGTGCGGTGCCCGCGAGATGCCGTTCGCCGTCCTGTAGCCGACCCGCGTCGAGCAGCATGCGCCAACCCGCCAGCACGGCCTGCCCCTTGCCCGGTGGTGTGGGCCGCGACGGTGCCTCCTGTGGGGAAGGGGGTCGCTGCCCGGCCCACAGACCCATGCGCGCCATCTCGTCGCCCGCCACCAACGCGGACGTCATGTTCAGATCAACCCCGAGCTCGTCGGCCAGGAAGGCCAGCACCCGCAGATCGGGTATCGCATTGGTCTGCAGCGAAGGCCCGAACGGCCGAATTCGCCCCTCCCAGTTCATGAACGAGCCAGCCTTCTCCACCACCGGCGCGACGGGGAACACGACGTCGGCGAGCGCTGTGACGGCGCTTTCTCGCAGCTCGAGGCTCACCACGAACGGTGCAGCGTCGATCGCGGCCAGTGCCGCGTCCGGGTCGGGTAGGTCGGCGAGCTCGACGCCTCCGATGAGCAGAGCTCCGAGTTCACCGTCGCGCACCGCGGCGAGAATGCCGGTGGTGTCGCGGCCCGGGGCGGACGGCAGATCGCCGACATTCCATCCGGCGGCTGTCTGTTCGCGGGCCGACGCGTCGCTGACGGGTCGACCGCCGGGCAGCAGACCGGGCAGCGCGCCTGCCTCCACTGCGCCCCGCTCGCCGGCTCGTCGCGGTATCCACGCCAGCCGCGCACCCGTGGCCCCAGCCAATCTGCTTGCGGCGGAGAGTGCTCCGGGCGAGGTGGCCAACCGCTCGCCGACCAGAATGAGCGAGCCGGGAAGCTTCAACTGCGCGTCGTCGGCCAAGCCGTCCAGGGCCGCGGCCTCGCCGCCTGGTGCCGTCGCGATGAGCTGTCCGCGCATCTTGACCAGCGAGCGGGTACCGAGAGGTGCGATTGCCTTGACCTGCAAGCCGTTCTTGCGGACTGCCTTTCGCAGTCTCAGGAAGACGATGGGAGATTCCTCTTCGGGCTCGAATCCTGCCAGCAGCACCGACGGCGCCTTCTCCAGGTCGGCGTAGGTCACTGTCATCGGCACGCCCGCGACATGCGCAGCTAGGAATTCAGCTTCCTCGGTGCTGTGCGGACGGGCGCGGAAATCGATGTCGTTCGTGCCCAATACCATTCGCGCGAATTTCGAGTAAGCGTAGGCATCTTCCACGGTTACCCGGCCGCCGACGAGCACTCCGGTGGTGCCGTATGCCGCGGCCAGTCCGGCGCTCGCCACCCCGAGGGCTTCCGACCAGGAAGCCGGCCGCAGCTTGCCGTCTTCGTCGCGGACCAGTGGCGTCGTGATGCGGTCGCCCTGGGTGGTGTAGGTGAACGCCCAGCGGCCCTTGTCGCAGTTCCACTCCTCGTTCACCTGCGGGTCGTCACCGGCCAAGCGGCGCAGCACTTTTCCGCGCCGGTGGTCGGTGCGCTGGGCGCATCCCGACGAGCAGTGCTCGCACACGCTGGGACTGGACACCAGGTCGAACGGCCGGGCCCGGAACCGGTAGGCGGCGCCGGTGAGCGCACCGACCGGGCAGATCTGCACGGTGTTGCCGGAGTAGTACGACTGGAACGGCTCACCGGGGGCGATGCCGACCTGTTGCAGCGCACCGCGTTCGAGCAGTTCGATGAACGGATCGCCGGCGATCTGATCGGAAAACCGGGTGCAGCGCGCGCACAGCACGCAGCGCTCCCGGTCAAGCAGCACCTCCGAGGAGATGTTGATCGGCTTGGGGAAGGTCCGCTTGACGCCCTCGAAGCGGGTTTCGGGGCGGCCGTTCGACATCGCCTGGTTTTGCAGCGGGCACTCACCGCCCTTGTCGCACACCGGGCAGTCCAGCGGGTGGTTGATGAGCAGGAGCTCCATCACGCCCTGCTGCGCCTTGTCAGCGGCCTCGGACGTGAACTGCGTGTGCACCACCATGTCGGGTGTGCATGTCGTGGTGCACGACGCCATCGGCTTGCGCTGGCCTTCGACTTCGACCAGACACTGCCTGCACGCGCCCACGGGGTCGAGCAGCGGATGGTCGCAGAACCGTGGGATCTGGACGCCGATCAGTTCGGCGGCCCGAATCACCAAGGTGCCTTTGGGCACACTGACTTCCACGTTATCGATGGTGAGGTTCACCATCTCCACGGCGGGCTTGTCCGAGGCGGTGCCCGTGTCGACAGTCTGCGTCATCTAGACACCCACCCCTTCCGTGGCCATCAACGTCGAGGCGTGCGGGTCGAACGGACATCCGCCGGACAGGTGCGCGATGTATTCGTCGCGGAAGAACTTGATCGACGATATGATCGGGGCGGCGGCCCCGTCGCCCAAGGCGCAGAACGACTTTCCAAAGATGTTGTCGGAGATGTCCAGCAGCTTCTGGATGTCGTCCTCGGTGCCCGCGCCCGTCTCCAGGCGTTCGTAGATCTGCGCCAGCCAGTAGGTGCCCTCGCGACATGGCGTGCACTTGCCGCAGGATTCGTGTGCGTAGAACTCGGTCCAGCGGCGCACCGCGCGCACCACACAGGTGGTTTCGTCGAAGATCTGTAGCGCCTTGGTGCCGAGCATCGTCCCGACGCCGGCCATGCCCTCGTAGTCCAATGGCACGTCGAGGTGTTCCTCCGTCAGTAGCGGTGTCGACGAGCCGCCCGGTGTCCAGAACTTCAGGGAGTGTCCGGCGCGGATACCGCCGGCGTATTCGAGCAGCTCGCGGAGCGTGATGCCGAGCGGCGCTTCGTATTGCCCGGGGTTGGCGACGTGGCCCGAGAGCGAGTACAGCGTGAAGCCCGGTGATTTCTCCGAGCCCATCGAGCGGAACCAGTCCACCCCGTTGAGCAAGACCGGCGGAACGCTGGCGATGGATTCCACGTTGTTGACCACGGTGGGGGAGGCGTAGAGGCCGGCAACCGCGGGGAATGGCGGTCGCAGGCGAGGCTGGCCCCGGCGGCCCTCCAACGAGTCGAGCAGCGCGGTTTCCTCGCCGCAGATATAGGCACCCGCGCCCGCGTGCACGATCAGTTCGAGGTCGAAGCCAGAACCCTGGATGTCGGTGCCGAGGTAACCGGCCTCGTACGCCTCCGCAACAGCGGCCTGCAGTCGGCGCAGCACGGGGACCACTTCGCCGCGCACGTAGATGAAGGCGTGGTGCGCGCGGATTGCGTACGCCGCGATGATCACCCCCTCCACCAGGAAGTGCGGCGTTGTCAGCATCAGCGGAATGTCTTTGCACGTACCGGGTTCCGACTCGTCGGCGTTGACCACCAGGTAGTGCGGTTTGGCTCCCGCGCCAGTGTCGTCCTGCGGGATGAACGACCACTTCGTACCCGTCGGGAAGCCTGCGCCGCCGCGGCCGCGCAGACCCGAATCCTTCATGGTGGCGATGACGTCGTCGGGGGCCATGCCAAGCGCTCGTTCGAGCGCCTGGTAGCCGTCGTGGCGACGGTAGGTGTCAAGCGACCACGATTCGGGTTCGTCCCAGAACCGGCTCAGAACGGGAGTCAGTTGTGTCATGGTTTCGATTCCGTTGCGTCCGGATCGGTTTCGGGCTTCTTCGGTTTCGGGGGAACGGTGGCAGACGGACCCGGGGCGGGTTGATTCTTGGTGGCTTCGGCTGCCACCTTGGAGTCGTTGGGGGCGCCGTGCGAATCCGCCACTGCGGCAACTTGCGGTGCTTCCATGCCGAATTCCCGCGCGACGCGCAGCCCGGCGAGGGTGGCATCGCCTGCCGGCCCCTGCGCGGCGGCGGCTTCCGGATCAGGCAGGCCCGCAAGGACTCTCGCGGTCTCCTTGAAAGTGCACAGCGGCGCGCCGCGCGTCGGTGTCGGCGTCGGTCCGGCGCGTAAACCATCGACGAGGTCGCGCGCCGACGACGGCGTCTGGTTGTCGAAGAACTCCCAGTTGACCATCACCACGGGGGCGTAGTCGCATGCGGCGTTGCACTCGACGTGTTCGAGAGTGACCCGGCCGTCTTCGGTGGTCTCGCCGGCATGTACACCCAAATGGTCTTGCAGCGCTTCGAGAATCGCGTCGCCGCCCATGATCGCGCACAGTGTGTTGGTGCACACCCCGACGAGGTAATCACCTGTCGGCGTGCGGCGGTACATCGAGTAGAACGTGGCCACCGCGGTGACTTCTGCGTCGGTCAATCCCAGCTGTGTGGCGCAGAACCCGATGCCCGCCGGAGTGAGACAACCGTCCTGCGATTGCACAAGATGCAGCAAGGGCAGCAGCGCCGAACGTGATTGTGGGTAACGGGAAATAATCGCCTTGGCGTCGGTCTCCAATAGCGCGACCACCTCGGCGGGATAGGTCTTCGGTCCGTGAATCGGCGGGCCTGCCTCGTCAGGCCGCTGGCCGAGTTCGAGAAACACACTCACCTGTCCACCCCACCCATCACCGGATCGATCGAGGCCACCGCCGTGATCGCATCGGCGACCATGCCGCCCTCGCACATGGCGGCCACGGCCTGCAGGTTGTTGAACGACGGATCGCGGTAGTGCACCCGGTAGGGTCGGGTGCCGCCGTCGGAGACCATGTGCACGCCGAGCTCACCGCGCGGCGACTCGATTGCGACGTACACCTGGCCTGCCGGGACCCGGATGCCCTCCGTGACGAGCTTGAAGTGGTGGATCAGCCCCTCCATGGAGTGACCCATGATCTTGGCGATGTGTTCGGGCGAGTTGCCGAGACCGTCCGGCCCGAGCTTCAGGTCGGCGGGCCACGCCAGTTTCTTGTCCTGGATCATCACCGGGCCGGGCTCCAGCCTGTCGAGGCACTGCTCGATGATCTTCAGCGACTCGTGCATCTCCTTGATCCGGATCAGGTAGCGGCCGTAGGAGTCGCAGCCGTCGTCGGTGATGACGTCGAACTCGTAGTTCTCGTACCCGCAGTAGGGCTGCGACCTGCGCAGGTCGTGGGGGAGGCCGGTCGACCGCAGGCACGGGCCGGTGATGCCCAACGCCATGCACCCGGTCAGATCCAGGTAGCCGATGCCCTGGGTGCGGGCCTTCCAGATGTAGTTCTCGGTGAGCAGGTCCTCGAGATCCTTCAACCGCTTGGGCATCAGCTTGAGCATGTCGCGGATCTGCGGGACGGCTTCATCGGGCAGGTCCATCGCCACGCCGCCGGGCCGGATGTACGCGTTGTTCATCCGCAACCCGGTGATGGTTTCGAAGATAGACAGGATCTGCTCGCGCTCGCGGAATCCGTAGAACATCGCGCCCATTGAGCCCAGCTCCATGCCGCCGGTCGCGAGCGCAACCAGATGCGACGAGATGCGGTTGAGCTCCATCATCATCACGCGGATGACACTGGCCCGTTCGGGAATGTCGTCGGTGACGTCGAGCAGCTTTTCGACGCCGAGGCAGTACACCGTTTCGTTGAAAAGCGGTGAGAGGTAATCCATTCGGGTAACGAAGGTGACGCCCTGGGTCCAGTTGCGGAATTCGAGGTTCTTCTCGATGCCGGTGTGCAGGTATCCGATTCCGCACCGGATTTCAATGATCGTCTCGCCCTCGATCTCGAGGATGAGTCGCAGCACTCCGTGCGTGGAGGGATGCTGCGGGCCCATGTTCACAACGATCCGTTCGCCGACGTGTGAAGCGGCGTTTTCTCTTGCTGCCGCAACGACTTGGTCCCAGTCCTGGCCGCCGACTACGATCACCCTTTCGGTACCGCCCGACTCGGGCGGGTTGGGGGATGCGCTCATCAGTTGTAGGCCCTCCGCTCATCGGGCGGTGGTATCTCGGCGCCGTGGTACTCCACGGGAATACCGCCCAACGGGTAGTCCTTGCGTTGCGGGTGCCCGACCCAGTCGTCAGGCATTTCGATGCGGGTCAGGGCGGGATGACCGTCGAAGATGATGCCGAAGAAGTCGTAGGTCTCCCGCTCATGCCAATCGACTGTCGGATACACCGCGTACAGAGACGGAATGTGGGGGTCCTCGTCGGGTGCGGCGACCTCCATACGGATCCGGCGGTTGTGCGTGATCGACATCAGCGGGTAGACGGCGTGCAGCTCGCGCCCGCTGTCGTCGGGGTAATGCACCCCGCTGACGCCCAGGCAGAGCTCGAATCGCAGGGTCGCGTCGTCGCGGAGCACCCGAGCCACGGTGGGTAGCGCTTCGCGCCGGACCTCCAGCGTCAGTTCGTCGCGGTAGACCACCACCCGCTCGATGGATGCGGCGTAGCCGTCCTCTCCGAGTGCGGCGGCGAGCGTGTCGACTACCTCGTCGAAATAGCCGCCGTACGGTCGTGGCGAGCTGCCGGGGAGGGCAACCGGGCGGACGAGGCGGCCGTAGCCCGACGTGTCTCCAGAGCCTCTTGCACCAAACATGCCGCGGCGCACACCGATCACTTCTGGTGACTGGCCGTCAGCCGCCGAACCGTTGTCGTTCTCGCTCACCGCAGCAAACCCTTGAGCTCGATTGTCGGCGTGACTGCCAGTGCTGCCTGCTCGGCTTCGCGGATCGCCTCCTCGCGGTGCACGCCGAGCGGCATCTCCTGAATCTTGTCGTGCAGCTTGAGGATTGCGTGCAACAGCATTTCGGGTCGCGGCGGACATCCGGGCAGATAAATGTCAACCGGCACGACGTGGTCGACGCCTTGGACAATCGCGTAGTTATTGAACATCCCGCCGGACGATGCGCACACACCCATGGCAAGCACCCACTTGGGCTCGGCCATCTGGTCGTAGATCTGGCGGAGCACCGGCGCCATCTTCTGGCTGACGCGGCCTGCGACGATCATCAGGTCCGCCTGTCGCGGCGTTGCCGAGAACCGTTCCATGCCGAAGCGCGAGATATCGAAGCGCGGCCCCGCCGTGGCCATCATCTCGATCGCGCAGCAGGCCAGCCCGAAGGTCGCGGGCCACAGGGAGCCCTTCCGGATGTAGCCGGCCACCTTTTCGACCGTCGACAGCAGCACTCCGCCGGGCAGCTTTTCCTCTAGTCCCATGTCAGGCCTCCCCGCCGCCAGACATACGCATAGGCCACGAACACCACGACCATGAAGAGAAGCATCTCTACCAGGGCAAACAGGCCGAGGCTGTCGAATGCCACCGCCCACGGGTAGAGGAACACGATCTCGATGTCGAAGATGATGAACAACATCGCGGTCAGGTAGTACTTGATCGGAAATCTCTGGCCTGATGCGTGGGCCGACGCCAGTTCCGGCACCGGTTCGATGCCGCACTCGTAGGCCTCTAATTTGGACTGGTTGTAGCGCCTTGGTCCGACCAGCAAAGCAATGCCGACCGAACCGACTGCGAACGCAGCCGCAATGGCGCCGAGCACCAGGATTGGCGTGTACAAATCCATACCGAGCAAACGCTCCCTCGTGGGCTGTCGATGTGAGCTTACCCACACCCTAGCGAGCTTTATGACGGGTGCCCCGCATTTTGGTTAGAGTCGCTATTAGCTGCGTGCGGCCATGTTGGCGTGCCTCGAAAAGGCAAGGGCAGCAGTGTGATTCGCAGCGCGGACTACTGCACCGGGGCGCGCAGCAGAGATACCACGGCGTCGCCCAACCGGATCGGGTCGATCGGGTGAGGGACGGCGGCCTCCGCGCGCGACCAGTTGGCCAGCCAAGCGTCGTCCGGCCGGCCGGTCAGCACCAGGATCGGCGGGCAGTCGGCGATCTCGTCCTTCAGCTGTTTCGCTATTCCCATGCCGCCGGTGGGCGTGGCCTCACCATCGAGAATCACCAGATCGAAGCCGCCCTCATCCATCTGGCGAATCACCATGGGTCCGGTGGCGATCTCGACGTAGGTCAGCTCGGGTAAGTCGGGGTGTACCCGCTTGCCCAGCGCAAGCTGCACCTGCTCACGGGTTCTGGGATTGTCGCTGTAGACCAGGATCCGCAGAGGACGTTCCGCCATGCGGCCGATCGTACGGCTAGCCGGCGCGGCGGAACACGACGTCGCCGGAAATCGTCGCCTTGTCGGGGACCAGCCCCATGAAATTGCCGCCCACGCCGAACTCCTTGCGGTCGATGGTGGCCTGCGCGCGAAGGCGCACCGCACGATCGTCGAGCACCGCGACCTCGGTCCGCAGCGGCAACGGTGCGGTGGCGCCTTTGACGGTGAGTTGTGCTCGCAGGTCTACGGTGTCGCCATCGATGGACTCGGCGCTGGTGACCACGACGCCGATGCCGGGAAACCGCCGTGCGTCGAAAAAATCCGCTGAGCGCAGGTGTTCGTCGCGCTTGCGCACCCCGGTGTCGATGGATGCGGTCTGAATATCCATGCGGCCGAAAAACGTTTGGGTTTCCGTAATTTGGCCGTCACCGCTGAACTCCGTGAAATGGCCCTTGATCGACGCGAGTCCCCACATCAACTTGGATGTGAAGCCGATCGTCGACTGCTTCGGATCGATGCTCCAGACGCCGACGGATGTGGGATTGTTCAGAAGTTCTTTCGTGCTTGCCATGTCGCCTCCGCTATGACTCCAGAAGGGGCGCGATCTCTGCCGGGTCGAAGTACTCGTCGATGCGATCGATAAGACCGTTGGCGCCCACTTTGATCACGATGCAGACCCGCATCGAGATCGATCCGCCGTTGCGGCCGTTGGCGTGCAGGATGTGTTGCTGCACGAATCCGCCGTCAAAGAACTGGCGGTCGAGAATCTCGTAGCGTCGATCGGTCGTGGTGTTGACGAACCAGGCGATGACCCGCAGTGCACGCTCCCTGTTTCGGTCGCGGTCAGCAACCTTCCAGACAACGACGTCGGAGTTCCACAGTTGCTCCACCATCGCGATATCGCTCTGCTCGATCGCCCCGAACAGGCGGTCGGCCACGTCGGCGATGGCTTCGGCGTCGGTCACAGGCATATCTGGCGTCTCCCTTGACCTCAAGTTGGGTTTAGGTAGAACTCTGGTCTCCATGGATTCAACACCAACCCTGTCCCGATTCGACGATGCCTACAAGACTGGAAGTGCGCCATGGGTCATCGGCGAGCCACAGCCCGCAATCGTCGAGCTGCAACGGGCCGGCCGGATTCACAGCAAGGTGCTCGACGTCGGTTGTGGGACGGGCGAACACACGATCCTGCTCACCCGGTTGGGGTACGACGTGCTCGGCATCGACTTCGCACCGCACGCGATCGAACAGGCCCGTGCCAACGCCGCGGAAAAGGGCGTCGACGCGCGCTTCGAGGTGGCCGACGCGATGAACCTCGGCGATGAGCCCGGCTACCAGACGATCGTCGACAGCGCGCTGTTTCACATCTTCGACGGCGCGGACCGCGTGCGGTATGTGAATAGCCTGCACGCGGCGGTCCAGCACGACGGGGTGGTGCATGTGCTCGCCCTGTCCGACGCCGGCCGCGGGTTCGGTCCGCAGGTCAGCGAGGCCGACATCCGGGGGGCGTTCGGCGACGGCTGGGTGCTCGAGGCGCTGGACACCACGATCTACCGCGGTGTCGTGCAGGAAGCGCAGGCCGAGGCGATCGGCCTTCCTGCGGGGACTCGCGTTGACGAGCCCGCATGGCTGGCGCGCGCCAGGCGCGTGTAGCCCGCCGTCAGCGCGCCGGCGTCCAGCTCGGTGACCGGCCGAGGTGGAGCAGCACGCGATCGAGGTCGCTGACGCCCTCGCCTGCCTCGATGGCCGGTGCGAACGGGGAGCCCGGCGCGGTTCGGAAGTCGCCGTCGGGGACAGCGAACACCATCGGCAGCACCGCAGAGATCACGTCCGCGGGCAGCATGAACGGCGCATCGATGGCCCGCGACACATCCCAGCCGTGGACGACGTAGTCGACGAAGTGGAAGCCGATCGCCTGGGAGCCTGGGAACACCGCGGCGGGGCCGAATTCGGGTAGTGCGAACGAGGTGTCCAGCACTGCGTCATCGGTGAATGCCGCCAGGACGTCCGCCGCGGCTGCGGCATAGGTGCCTGCCGGATCAGCCGCCACCGCGTCGGCCACGGTGGCGGCGTCCCAACGTGCGGGGTCCGCGCCGTCGCCCCTGGCCGCCGCTGCGAACCCACGGTGCTGCACGGTCATATGCGCCAACAACTGGGAGACGTTCCAGCCGTTGCACGGCGTGGCGCGACGCAGGTCGTCCATGGTGACGGTGCTGACGACGTCGACGGATGCCAGGACCGCAACCCGATGGAAGGGGCGGATATCGTAATTAGTAAGCATACATAGATCATATGTAGATGCTTACTATCGGTCAATGTTTAGTATCCGGGTGTGACCCCACGGCGCAGGCGGCCCGACCTTGCCGCCATGCTCGCGCCTTTGATGCGCGACATGATCGCCGCCGAACTTCCGGTGCTGGAGGCAAACGGCGTGTCGATGTGGGGTTACAGCGTGCTCGTCGCGCTCGACCGGTCGGCGATACGTACCCAGGCGGCCCTCGCAGAGGCGATCGGAGCGGACAAGACACGCATCATTGCGATCCTCGACGAGCTCCAGGCGAAGGGGTTGATCGAACGGGTGGCCGACCCCGAGGACCGGCGGGCGCGACTACTGGCGATCACCAAAGAGGGGCGCAAGGTGAAGGACGCGACGCAGGCGGCGATTCAGCGCGGCGAAGAGCGCTGGCTCGGAACGCTTTCGGCCACCGACCGCGCCGTGTTTCTCCGCGTGCTTCAGGAGCTGTCAGGGCTGGATTCGTCATAGCCGGGGTGCGCGATCGCCAGCCTGTGGCGGACGAGAGTGCGAAGGGCAGGCAGCACGTCGTCGGCGCGGTCGTCCAGTGCCCCTGCGCGGATGGCCGCCGCGAGTTGTGCTTCGTCGGCGAACCCGAGTTCGGCCAGTCTGCCGGTGACCGCGGCCGCGGAATCGTCGGTCAGTTCTCGCTCGACGATGCGCAGCACATTGGCCGCGACGCGGGCGTGGAAATTCACCGGGCCCTCAACCGAGGACCGCACGTCGTTGTCGAGGAAGTCGGCGACCGCGGCGACGAGCTCGGCCGCAGTCGGTCGCCCGTACAGCCAGTTCACTTCGGGCCGCCTCCCTGCAGCAGATCCAACACGTCCCATTCGGTTTCGCTGACTCGACGGCCGATCGCGGCCAGTTCCACCGACGGCGTATGCCCGGACAGGTGCCGTTCGGCCTGGAAGCGACAGATCACGCCCCAGCGCAACGTGGCCAGGGTCAGCCACCACCGGAACGTCTCGCGATCGATGGGCGCACGCGCTGCCGCCTCATAGGCGGACAGGAAGCCTTCGACGCCGCCCAGGCCGCCAGCGCCGAGATGCTCGGGCGCGCCGAACCGCCAGGCGCGGATGCAGAACCACGCGAGGTCCTCGTACACCTCGCCGAGATGTACCAGTTCCCAGTCCAGCACGGCGGCGAGTCCGGATTCGTCGACGATCAGGTTGCCCATCCGGAAATCGCCGTGCACGAGTCGTGGCGACGACGGCGCGGGCCGGTGTCCGTCCAGCCAGCGAAACGCCCATTCGAATGTGGCTGTGGTGTCGCCCATCTCGTCGAGGCGCTGCCGCCACTCGGTGAGCTGGTCGACGTGGCTCAGGCCCACCCCGTCCGGGTCGGCGCGGTGGATGGCGGCCAGCGCCTGCGCGCACTGCTGCAGTAGCCGCGCGCGGGCGGGCTCGTCGAGGGCGCGCTGGATTCTCCTGACGATCGTCTCGCCAGCGATGGCGTCACAGATGAGGTACGGATTGCCCAGTGCAGCAGGCGAATTGTCTGCTGCCAGGATGTGGGGGACGGGTGCCCCCGCCGCGGCCGCGCGCTGCTGGACCGCCGCCTCCAGTTCCATCCCGGCATGCACGTCGTCGGGTGGGCCGGTGCGCAGGATCAGGGCCCGGCGTTGGTCGGCCACGGCCTCGAAGGCCCACGTGGTGCGGCTGGCGCCGCCCGTCAGCGCCCGCAGGTTCTCGATGGTGACGTCGCCGAGCACCGGCCGGAGCACCTCTAGGAGTTGTTCCTTCACTTGCGCCCGAATCCGAACAGCCGCTGGGCCACTCGGCGGATCTGGATCTCCTCGGCGCCCTCGGTGATGCGGTAGCGGCGATGGTGTCGGTAGATGTGCTCGAACGGCTCGTGCCGGCTGTAGCCGACGCCGCCGAACACCTGCATCGCGCGGTCGGCGGCCTCGCACACCAACCGGTTCGCGCGGTAGTTGGCCATCGAGACCTTGTCCGAGACCTCCATGTGGTGGTTGCCGTCGAGTTGGGTTGCCGCGTAGTACACCAGCAGCCGCACCATCTGGGCCTCGGTCTGCAGCTCGACCAGCGGCCACTGCACCGCCTGGTTGACCGCGAGCGGCTTGCCGAACACCGTGCGTTCGTTCGCGTAGCCGACCGCGCGGTCGATGCAGTACTGGGCGGCGCCCAGGCTGCTGGCCGCCTGGCGAATCCTGTTCTCGTGCAGGAACGTCTGGCCGACCTCGAGGCCGCGGTCGACCTCGCCGAGCACCGCATCGGCAGGTACTCGGACATCCTTGAGCTCGACCTCGCCGTGGTCGGTCGGCATGTTGAACGTCCACCAGTAGTACGGCACGGTGAAGCCAGGGGTGTCCGTCGGGACCAGGAAGGCGGTGATGCCGCGGGCCTGCCCCGGCTCACCCGAGGTGCGGGCGAACACCAGGTCGTGGGTCGCCCGGTGCACACCGGTGTTGAACCGCTTGGCGCCGTTGATCACCCAGGCGTCGCCGTCCTGTACTGCGCGGGTCTCGAGCCAGGTGGCGTCTGACCCGTGATTGGGCTCGGTAAGGCCGAACGCCATCGACCGCTCGCCGGTGATCAGGGCCTCGGTCCATTCGGCCTTCTGTGCGTCCGTGCCGAAGCGGTCCATCATGATCACCTGCGGGAAGTTGCCGATGATCGACGACTCGTCCTGCAGGTCGTTGTGCAGCCCAAGGCCCATGTGGGCCAAGTGCTCCCGGATGACGGCCATGTCGATGTTGGTGCCGTCGCGGCCACCGAACTGTGACGGCAGTCCATAGCGCAACCAGCCGGCCTTGTCGGCGCGCCTGCGCATCTCGCCGAGCAGGTCCTCCCACTCTCGTCGCGGGATGCCGCCGTTGTCCCAGTCGGTGCGGGCGTTTTCCCGACGCTGGTCGAAATACTGCATGTTCTCGCGCTCCAGCGGTTTGATCTCGGCCTCGATGAAGGCGTCCATCTCGGCGAGCAGTCCCGGAAGATGCTCTGGGAGGGTGAAATCCACGGTGATTCTCCTCTGGTATCAGAACCCGTACAGTGTCTTCTTCCAAATCCTGGACAGCGTGGCGACGGCGTCCTCGTCGCTGATCTCGAGCCCGAGCCCGGATGTGCCGACGAAGACGGTGGTGAAGTTCTCGAACAGCAGCGCGATCGCCGCCGCCGTGTGCTCGGGATCGAGCTCCTCACCGAATCCCTGCTCTTGGGCGCGGCGCACGGACGCTGCGACGATATCCATGCCGAAGCGGCGGAATTCGTTCTGTATGGCCGCGAATCGCGGCTGGGTGACGGCCAGCTGCGCGACGGCGATCATGATGCCGATGTTCTGTTTGAACATGTTCCAGTAGCCGGTGACGACGGCCGAGAAGAACGCGTCGTCGTCCGGCGACTCCGGAAGGTGAAGGTTCACCCCTGACGGGGCGACGATGTCGTGCAGGAAAGACTCGGAAAGCGCGGCGAGCAGATCCTCCTTGTCCGCGAAGTAGCGGTAGAACACTGCTGGCGACTTGCCCGCCGCCGACGTGATGTCGGCCAGCGTTGTGCCGTGAAATCCGCGCTCGGCGAACAGCTTCCGGGCTGCCTGCTCGATGGCTTCCCGGGTCTGGCGCCCCTTCGCGCTGAGCGTCTCGACCGGCACGGCTAAGCGCCGAGTATCCGGTCGCCGGCGCGCAACAAGGCGCTCGGCAGGTCGTGTCCGACGACGCGCTGCGCCACTTCCGCCGCGGCGATCGCGGCCTGAAGGTCGACGTCGACGTGGATTCCGCTGTCCCGCAACAGGTAGACGAGATCCTCGGTGGCGATATTGCCACTTGCACCCGGCGCGAACGGGCAGCCACCGAGCCCGCCGACCGAGGCGTCGAGACGGGTGACACCGGAGCTCACTGCCGCGTACGCACTGGCCAGACCGGCCCCGCGGGTGTTGTGGAAGTGCGCGCCCAGCGGGATGTCGCCGATCAGCGGTTGGATCCGCGCGATCAGGTCGCTGACCCGTCGCGGTGTGGTCGTGCCGATGGTGTCGGCGATCGCCAGTCGGTCCACATCGGCCTCGCACGCCGCTGTCACGACCTCGACCACGCGCTCGGCCGGTGTGGGCCCGTCGAATGGGCAGTCCCATGCCGTGGCGATGATGACCTCGACCGAGACCCCGCTGTCGTGCGCGATCGCGACGATCTCCGGAGTCTGCGCGGTGGCCTCCGCCGTTGAGCGCCCGACGTTGGAGCGGCTGTGCCCGTCCGCTGCCGACACCACGTACTCGATTGACTGCAGGCCCGCCGCGATGGCGCGCTTGGCGCCGTTGGGGCTGGCGACGAGCGCGGAGAACGCTATGCTCGGGAAGTTGTGCAGTTCGGCGGCCAGTTCCGCTGCGTCGGCTAGCGCCGGCACCTTCGATGGCGACACGAACGCCGTCGCCTCCATTTCTCGTACACCGGTGGCGGCGACGGCGGCGAGCAGTTCGAGCTTGGCGGACAACGGAATCGGGTCTTCGATCTGCAGACCGTCACGCAGCGAGACGTCTCGAATGTCGACGTGTGTGGGTAGTTCGGTCAAAGCACGCCCTCCGCCCGCAGTGCTTCGAGTTCCGCGTCGGTGCGGCCCAGCAGCTCGTGGTAGATGTCGTCGTTGTGCTGGCCCGGCAGAGCCGGCCCGGCACTGCGGATCGTCCCGGGGGTCTCCGACAGCACCGGCACTACGCCGGGGCCTTTGACGTTTCGTTCGATTCGTTCGTCCCAGTGGTCGGCGATCATGCCGCGGGCCTGAAGCTGCGGATCGTTCACGACCTCGGCGACTGTGTTGATCGGTCCGCTGATCACCCCGGCATCACTGAGCGTGGCGATGATGTCGGCGGGATGCCGTTCGGCGGCCCACGCGCCGATGATCTTGTCGAGCTCGTCCTGATTTCGGCCCCGGGCAACGTGATTGGCGAACCGGTCGTCGGTCGCGAGCTCCGCCTGGCCCATCGCGGCGCACAGCCTGCGGAACACCGTGTCCTGGTTGGCGGCGATCACCACCCAACTGCCGTCTGCGGTCGGATAGATGTTCGACGGGGCGATGCCCTCAAGGCGGGTGCCCGATGGCCCGCGCACCACACCGCCGACGTCGTAGTCGGGGATCGTGGATTCCTGGACGGCCAAACAGGATTCGGTCAGCGCGGCGTCGACCACCTGGCCTTCGCCGGTGACAGTGCGTCGGTACAGTGCGGCCAGCGCACCCTGGGCGGCGAACATGCCGGCCAGGCTGTCGCCGAGCGACAGGGCCAGCCGCGGCGGGGGACCACCGGGGAATCCGTTCATGTGCCGCAGCCCGCTGGCCGCCTCGGCGACGGACGCGTAGCCTGCCTTGTGCGCCTCGGGTCCGGTCTGGCCATAGCCGGACACTCGGACCAGGATGATGCCGCGATTGCGTTCGCGCAGCACGTCGTAACCGAGGTTCCACTTCTCCAGCGTGCCGGGCCGGAAGTTCTCCACGATGATGTCCGACTTCTCGACCAGGTCGAGGAACAGCGCGCGGCCGGCCTCCGCGCGCAGGTTCAGCGTCACGGCCTTCTTGTTGCGTGCGTGCACCGTCCAGAAGAAGTGATGGCCGTCAAGCTCGGCCTGCCCCCACGTCCGCAACGGATCGGGTGCTCCCGGCGGTTCGATCTTGATGACCTCCGCGCCCATGTCGCCGAGCAGCCGTCCCGCGAACGGCCCCGAGATCAGCGTCCCGACCTCGATGACCCGGATACCGTCCAGGGGGCCGGTGACAGTCATAGCGAAAACCCGTGCCGATGAAGCCAGTCCGTGCAGATGCCGACGGCGCGGCGCAGCGTGTCGCGCTGGTCGGGCCCGGAGTAGTAGTGGTTGGCGCCGGCGATCTCGTGCATCTCCTTGTCAGGATGTCCGATGGCCTCGAAGAGTCGGCGGGTGTGGCTGGGCGTACAGGCATTGTCGGCCAGGTTGCCGATCACCAGTGCGGGCACGTCGATTTCCGGCCCGGCTTTGACGGCGTCGCCGTTGGCGTCGTCGTAGCTCCACTGCGAAAGCCAGCTGCGCAACGTGCAGAACCGGGCCAAGCCGAACGGGCCCATGTTGACCACGTGCGGGTCACCCAGGTAGGTGGTTCGCGGCGCGCGCTCGTTCGGGTCGACGGTCGGGTCCAGCCAGCGGGGGTCGGCCATGGTGCCGTGCACGACGAACGCGAACTCGTCGTCGGGTCGCCCGGCGCCCTTGAGCTCGGCAAGTTTCGCCTTGACCCACTTGGTGATTCGGCGATTGCGTGCGATCTGAGCTTCGCGATAGCGTGCGATGAATTCCTCGGTGTAGGGCGGCTGGTTGGGGTTGTCCGGGTTGTACAGGTCCAGCTCCGGATCGCGCTTCGACGGGTCCGACTCGTCGAGGATGGACGCGTCCAACCACTCGGTGAGTGTGCCGTGGCGGCTGATGTGTGCGGCCAGCATCATGATGCCGTCGGCTGGGACGAGCCCCAGTTTGGTCAGGTCGGGGCCATCGCCGGACGGGCTGGCCGTCACCGTCGGATGTTTGGCCTGCTGCTGATAGAACACCGATAGCGAGCCGCCGCCACTCCAGCCGGCCAGCACCACCTTGTCGTAACCCAGTCGGTTTTTGGCGTCCTTGATGCATTCGCCAAGATCCTCGACGACCTTCTCCATGAGCAGCGCGGAGTCGGTGCCCCGAAAGCGGCTGTTGCAGTAGATGACGTGATGGCCTGCACGGGCCAGCGCGTTGATCATCGGCAGGTAGGCGCCGCCGCCGATGGGGTGCATGAACACCAGCACCGTATCCGACGGTTTGGTCTTCGGCTTGAGAAGGTAGCTTTCCAGGACGATCAGCTCGGAGACACCGCCGTAGACGTCCCGCGCACCGGAGATGTTCTGGTAAGCAATCAGATACGGGATGCGGTCGTACTCGTACTTGACGGGTACTTCGGTTGTCGTCATCAGTGTTGCCCCAAATCATTCGCCAGAACCTCGGCCGACGGCACCAGCCGGCGCCGGGTGTCTATCGCGATCACAGACCAATCCACAGAGTCGTCCTCGTCGAACTTGCGTCGGACCCGCTCTCGCGCCTTCTCGGGCGCGCCGTGGTGAACACCTTGTGGCGCATGCGAAATCAGACCCGGCGGCATCGGAATTCCGTACAGCGATCCGCCGTGGAAGAACGCGATCTCGTCATAGTCGACGTTGCGGTGATACCAGGGCGTGCGCTCGGTACCCGGCACACCCTCGGCCGGTTTGGGCAGGAAGTTCATCACATAGACGCCGGTGGCTTGCATGAACAGGTGCACGGTCGGGGGGAGGTGCACGCTATTCGATGTCACCACGTTGTAGTCATCGATGTTGAACGTGAACGCGAAGTTGTCACCGCGCCACCCCTCCACGTCGAGCGGATGATGTTGGTAGAAAAGCGAAGTCGGCCCGCCAGCAACGGACGGATGGATGAGCCGCACCTCGTACTCGTCGCGCCCGTCATCGTCGATCGGCGCGGGCTCGGGGATGGTCGCCTGCGACGGGTCGAACGGGAAGTGCCGCCCCATGTATCCGGGCGGTGGTACCCGAAACTCGTCGGTGGCCTGGATCATCAGCAGCGTGGACTCTTCGTCGGGCACCTGGCGGAACGTGCACGCCTTCGGGATGTACACCCAGTCGCCCTGACGGTAGCGGAGCGGCCCGAACTCCGTCTCCAACAGACCCGAGCCCCGGTGCACGAAGCTGAGCAGGTCGCCGTCCACGTAGCGGACGAAGAACGGCATTGGCTCGCTGCGCCGGGACAGCAGCACCTGACAATCGGCATTGGAGAACATCAGCAACGGCCCGCCTGCGGCGTCGGCGGCGTCGCTGGGTTTCAACTGATCCGACAGCACGTCGACGGGCCGCAGCGGACCGGAAGCGCGGTAGGCGGTGGGGTCGTGTCGTCGGTAGATGTTCGCGGTGCGGCCGGTGAATCCGCCACGGCCGAGTTCTTCAGGCCGACGAGGTCGGCGTGCAGGCGCTTGGGGGTACGGCCTTTTCGAAGGTGGACGAAGGATTCCATGGGTCGCTCCATCGACGGTGAGGGCGGACTTGAAGGAAGACCACGAACTAAAAGTGATATTAGTTTTACTTTGGCGTCGTCGTCAATCGGTGAAATCGACGCGGATGGTGAGCAGGTTCGTGCCGAACGTGCGCACGCCGAAGCTGTTGAACTGCGGCAACTCACGCAGTCGCGCCTGCGGATCGTCATCCGGCAGCAGCTGTGCCACACCCTTGTGCCAGCGCCCGTTCAGCCGCACGCGGACGTTGGGATTGGCCATGATGTTCTTGACGTACTGCGACTTGTCGCCGAACTCCGAGACGAACCAGAACTGGTCGCCGACCCGGCTGCCACCCAGGGGTGTGCGCCGGGGTTCGCCCGACTTACGTCCCGTCGTCTCCAGCAGCGTCTGGAAGGGATTTCGCCGCATCAACGGGTTGGCCACCCGCCTCTGAAAAAAGTTGGTAATGCGGTCACGCGTGTCGTTGGGCATGGGGGTCCTTTCACACCATGGCGGTCCGTGGCACCTTCATACCCAGTGTGAGCGCTGCCGCGAGTTCGCGACTGGTGTCGTAGTCGAATATCACGTGGCCGCAGATCACGTCGACGTCGCGCTTGATCCGCTGCAACGGATTGTCGAGGAAGTGGGCGCTGGCCCCTGACGCCTCGAGAAGGTCGCCGATCACCGCCCGCGACTCGTGCACGATGTGTGCCGCCGCCAGCCGGGCCTCGGCGCGCGCCGGCCGTGGCACGGGATCGCCTGCGGCAACGATCGTCTCGATCTCTTCGACCGTGTCGGCAAGCAGCCCGCGCAGCGCGCGCAGTCTTACCCGGGCCTCTGCCAGGTGGGCCTGCGCGATCGGCTTGTCCTTCTGCATGACGCCTTACGCCAGCACACGCTGGGACAATCGTTCGGCGTATAGGTCAGCTGCGCGTTCGGCACTGCCGAACGCGGGCATGGCCGCCAGTAGGGCCAGGGCCGGGACCATCGGCCAGCGGTAGGTGTCGGCGTCGTGCAACCCGGCGCCGGGCGCCGTGCCGGTGTAGATGTCGGACACCCGCACCAGACGGTGCCCGGGGACGAAGGCGTCGGTGATGACGACGTCGTTGGAGCCGGTGGCCCGCATGCCGTCGGTATGCCAGACGTCCTCGATCTGGAAGTCGCCTGCGCGCAACAACGCGAGGGCGGGATAGATCGCGGCTGGGTCTTCCTCAGGTCCGCACAGCGCGCCGACGATGATCCAGTTGCCGTGCATCACCCCGGTGGCCCACGACCACCGGCCGGTCAGCCGGACGCCGCCGCCCGTCGGGACGCCCCGGCCCGTCGGCGCCAGCGGAGCGGGCGCGAGGAACGGAGGCGTCGCAAAGGCCCCCCCTCCTGCGCGAGCTCGTCGAACAGCGCCAGCATCCAGTTGTGCAGCGCGTAGAAGCCGATCGTCCACGCGCTGGAGGCGCATCCGTGCGCCATGCGGCGGACGGGATCGAGGATCGCCGGAAAGGGCGGCCTGCCTGCCGCCGTAGCGGGCGGGCACGAGTAGCTCGGTGAAGCCCCGACGCGAGAAGGTCGTCGATTGTTGCGGGGGCAAGTTGGCGCAGCCGCTCGGCGTCCTGGGCGCGCTCGGCCAGTCGGGCCACGAACTCCGGAGTGATCGTCGATGCGGCGGCCGATACGGCGGGCATGGCCCGACCCGTACCATACCTTTTAGTATGGAGAGGCGTCTGCCGAGCCGTCAGACCTTGAGCATGATGTCGAGGAAGCGTTCGCGGCCTCCGGTGGCACGAGGGCCTGGCTGGGCGCCCGCGATGTGCAGGAAGCCGACGCCAGCGGCGAATGTGGCGTTGGCCCGCACCTCGGCGTCCTCGCCGTCGAACCCGTAATCCAGGTAGGTCCTGGCGTACCGCCGCGAGCACACGTTGATCGGCGGCGCGCACGCTGGCCGCGGCGGCGTCGTCGGTGCGGGCCCACTCCCGCATCGCCCGTTCCAGCGTCCAGTGTTGGGGGCTGACCAGCGACGACATCATCTGCAAGAGGCGTTCACGCGGCGGAAGCGCCGTGAGTTCGCCGAAGTGGCGGCGCTCCTCGTCGCGCAACTCGCCCCACGCCTGCACGAGTGCGGCGCGGTATGCCGCGATGTCGGTGAAGTGCCAATAGAAGCTGCCCTTGGTCACCGCCAGGTGACGGCACAGCCGATCGATCTTGAGCGCCTTGATGCCTTCTGCGGCCAGTATCGCGAAGCCGGCCTGGATCCAGTCGTCGACCGACAACCGGCTGTGGTTCGTGCTCCGAACCCTCCCCATAAGCCGCAGCCTACGGCCCGCGCGACCTGCGAAAACTGACGTAGACGTTACTTCTGAATTCCCACAGGAATATGACAGTCAACGCCGGTCGGACTTTCTCGCGTGCTGGTCACATGTTTTACTGCTCACGCACAACAGAAATTTCTCGGTCCGCTCTTCCGCCGTACCGGGCACAGTCGAGCGGGCGCGACCGCGCAGTAAAGCAAGTGGCTGCGGTGTCGAATGGCGATCTGTGATCGTCGGGGGAAGCGCGTTACGGCCGCATGCAGTAACCGGAAGATGGATGGAATTGCGCTATGAGGTTCGTTGACAAGATTCGTGGCCATTGGGCGCGCCGGTTCGCGGTGGCAGCCATCACGGCGGCCGTCCTACCTGGCGTGGTCGGTCTAGCCGGAGGCTCCGCCACCGCAGGTGCGTTCTCCCGGCCAGGCCTGCCGGTCGAGTACCTGATGGTGCCATCACCGTCGATGGGCCGGGACATCAAGATCCAGTTCCAGAAGGGCACCGGCTCGCATGCGGTGTACCTGCTCGACGGCCTGCGGGCCCAGGACGACTACAACGGCTGGGACATCAACACCCAGGCGTTCGAGTGGTTCTATCAGACGCCTCTGTCGGTCGTCATGCCCGTCGGCGGTCAGTCCAGCTTCTACACCGACTGGTATGGGCCCGCGTGCGGCAACAACGGCTGCCAGACCTACAAGTGGGAGACCTTCCTGACCAGCGAGTTGCCGCAGTGGCTCGCGTCCAACAGGGATGTGTCCTCCACCGGAAACGGGGCGGTCGGCCTGTCGATGTCGGGTAACTCCGCGATGATCCTGGCCGTCTATCACCCGCAGATGTACATCTACGCAGGCTCGTTGTCCGCATTCCTCAACCCGTCTGAGGGTCAATGGCCGGGGTTGATCAACCTGGCGATGGGCGACGCCGGTGGCTACCACACCGACGCGATGTGGGGTCCCGCCGAGACCGATCCGGCGTGGAAGCGCAATGACCCGATGGTCCAGATCCCGGCACTTGTCGCGAACAACACCCGCCTTTGGGTGTACGCCGGCAACGGCACGCCCAGTGAACTAGGCGGCGCGAACCTGCCCGCCCAGTTCCTCGAAGGCCTGGTGATCCGCACCAACCTCACCTTCAGGGACAACTACATCGCGGCCGGTGGTCACAACGCGGTGTTCAACTTCCCGCCGAACGGCACGCACGACTGGGGCTACTGGGGTGCGCAGCTTCAGCAGATGAAGCCCGACCTGATCTCGTACCTCGGCTGATAACCAAACATGCGAAAGCCCCCGACACGCCAGTCGGGGGCTTTTGTCTCTAGTGAAGAATGAGCCTCATGGTCGCAGTCAATGCTTTGGTCGCACACCAGGACGCGGAAGGGTCGATCACGCTCGCACACGAGGTTGTCGACGACAGCTTCCTGCCCGAGGGTGACGTCACCATCGCCGTCGAATACTCCGGCGTCAACTACAAAGACGGTCTGGCAATCACGCCGAAGGGTGGTGTGGCGCGGTCCTATCCGCTCATCCCCGGTATCGACGTCGCGGGCACGGTGACCGCCAGTTCGGCGGCGGACTTCGCGGTCGGGGATCGTGTCGTCGCCCACGGATATGACATCGGGACCGGGCGCCACGGCGGATATGCCGACACCGCGCGCTTTCCGGCCGAGTATCTGGTCAAGCTCGATGCGCTGACGACCGCTCAGGCGGCCGGCGTCGGCACCGCCGGGTTCACCGCGGCCATGAGCGTCAACGCAATTCGAGAGCACGGAGTGCGGCCGCAGGACGGACCCGTGCTGGTCACCGGCGCGACCGGGGGAGTGGGCAGCGTCAGCGTCGACCTGTTGGCAGGCCTCGGGTACGAGGTGATCGCATCCACCGGAAAGGCCGACGCGCACGACTACCTGATGGGACTGGGCGCCTATGAGGTGATCGGCCGGCTGCCAGCGGAGGGCGAGAAGATCCGCCCGCTGGGCAAGTCCGCGTATGCCGCGGTCGTCGACAGCGTCGGCGGCGACACGCTGGCGTACGCGTTGAGCACCCTGAATTACGCTGGGGTAGCGGCGATTTCAGGGCTGGCCCGGTCGGCTGACCTGCCGACCACAGTGATGCCGTTCATCCTGCGTGGTGTCACGCTGGCAGGCATCGACTCGGTGTTGCTGCGGATCGAAAAGCGTCGTGAGCTGTGGCAGTCGATCGCGGGCGACCTGCTGCCGCGTCACCTCGACGACATCACGCACGACGTCTCGATCCTCGAGGCGCCCGACACGCTGCGCAGCATCATCGGCGGCGGTGTCACCGGGCGCACCCGCGTGGTGGTGAAGGACGGCTTCTAGCTCGCGCCGGTCTACTTCAGCTCGGCGGACGACAGGCCCAGCAGGCGGCGGGCCACCACCAGTTGCTGAATCTGCTGCGTGCCCTCGAAGATGTCGAGGATCTTGCTGTCGCGTGCCCACTTCTCCAGCAGCGTTTCCTCGGAATACCCCGTGGTGCCTGCCAATTCGACCGCCTTGAGGGTGATGTCGGTTGCCACCCTCGCGGACTTGGCCTTGCCCATCGACGCTTCCTTGGAGTTCGGGATGTTGTTGTCGGCCTGCCATGCGGAGCGCACGGTCAGCAGGTAGCCGGCCTCCCAGTCGGCCTCCATCCGCAGGAACTCGGCGGCCGCGGCGCTCTGCGCGTGCGACGGCTTGTCGTAGGAGATCTCCACGCCTGCGTCGGTGAGGATCTTGCGCAGCTCCTCGAGCGCGGCGCGGGCCACGCCGACGGCCATCGCCGCGACGATCGGCCGGGTGTTGTCGAACGTCTCCATGACGCCGGCAAAACCCTTCTCCACGTGGATCTCCGGGTCGCCGAGAAGGTTGTCCTTCGGGATGCGGACGTTGTCGAAGCGGATCACCGCGGTGTCGGACGCCTTGATGCCGAGCTTGTGCTCGAGCCGTTCGACCGTCACGCCGGGGTGTTCACGCGGGACGATGAAGGACTTGATTGCGGCGCGGCCGAGTGACTTGTCCAGCGTCGCCCACACCACGATGTGGGTGGCCCGCGAACCGGCGGTGACAAAGATCTTCTCGCCGTTGATCACGTACTCGTCGCCGTCGAGCACCGCGGTCGTGGTCACCGCCGCGGAGTCCGAGCCGAAGCTCGGCTCGGTGATCGCCATTGCGGCCCAAACATCCTTGCCCAGCCGCTCGAGCTGCTCCGGGGTCGCGACCGACGAGATGGCCGCGTTGCCAAGGCCCTGACGCGGGACCGACAGCAGCAGCGCGATATCGCCCCAGCTGATCTCGACCGCGTTGAGCAGCGCCGACATGTTGGCGCCGTTGTGGTTCTCGTCCTTGCCGTCGGCGTCGCGGAACGCCTCGGCACCGGCGAACGAGATCGTCTTCGCCGCCGAGATGCCCTCGAACAGGGTGGCCAGCGTGTCGAGTTCGACGGGGTAGGCGTGTTCCTTCAGGTCATACTTGCGCGAGATCGGCCGCAGCATCTCGGCGGCGCCCTGATGCGCCTTCTCGATCACCGCTTCGAGCTTGCCTGGTAGCTCCAGATTGATTGCCATGACAGGTCTTTCGTTCGAAGTAATCGGTTAGATAACTGCTTAGATAACTACAACGCCCTCGGCGACGCCGATCGCGCGCAAATCGCGGTACCAGCGTTCGACCGGATGTTCCTTGGTGTAGCCGTGGCCGCCGAGCAGCTGCACGCCGTCCAAGCCGATCTGCATGCCCTTGTCGGTGCCCAGTCGCTTGGCCAGTGCGGCCTCGCGGGCGAACGACAGACCCTGTTCGGCGCGGGATGCGCCCCGCCACGTGATCAGGCGGAGGCCGTCGAGTTCGATGGCGATGTTGGCGGTCATGAACGCGACCGCCTGACGGTGGGCGATCGGCTCACCGAATGCCTGGCGTTCCTTGATGTAGGGCATCACGTGATCGAGGACCGCGTGCGCCGTCCCGACCGCCAGGGCGGCCCAGCCCAGCCGTGCCAGCGCGATCGCCTCGGAGTAGTCATCGTCGGTCGCGTCGTCCTCACCGAGCCGGGCGCTCAGTGGCACCGACACGTTGTCGAGGTCGACCCTGCCGAGCGCCGCAGCGCGGATGCCCATGCTGGGATCGGCCTTGATGGACACGCCCTTCGTGGATGACTCGACGATGAACAGCGTTGGCTTACCGGACAATTGGGCGCCGACGATGAACAGTTCGGCATCCGCGGCGGCGGGCACCAACGACTTCACGCCGTTGAGCCGGTATCCGCTCGGAGTGCGCACCGCAGTCGTCTTCAACGCTGTCGGATCGAACAGCGCGTGCGGTTCGGCGATCGCCACGCACGCCTGAGGCACGTTTTCGCCTGCGAACTCCCTCAGATATGTCGCCTGCTGGTCTGCGCTGCCCCAGTGGGTCAGTGCGGAGGCGACGCCGCCGGGCGCGAGGATCGGCAGTGCCAGACCCATGTCGCCGTAGGCCAATGCCTCGGCGACGAGCGCGTTGGTGACGGTCGACCGGTGCGCGGCGATGCCGTCGAAATCCTCGGGAATGTTGATGGCGGTGATGCCCAACTCGGCGGCCTTGGCGTTCAGGTCAGGCGGATAGGTCGCGGCGTCATCGGCGTGGCGGGCGGCGGGGCGGAGGATCTCCTTGGCGAAATCCTCGACGGTCTCCAGGATCATCTTCTGGTCGTCGTCGGGGGTCAGGTCGAAGTAGTGGGCGCCGCTGGCCTTGAGCCGGGTCGGTGCCTTACCGATTCCCTGGATCCTCTTGAACTGCCGGGCCGACGCGCCTGCCGCGGAGAAGACCTGCTTGACGCCGTATTGCAGGCTTCTATTGAGCGGGCCACGCAGGTTGTACTTGTCCAGGAATTCCTGGCCGACGATCGGTGTGATCACCGCCAACCCGACGTCGATCGCTGTTCTCTTGTGCTTCTGCATGCCGACGGCGCTCTCGCGACCGGAGCGCTTCTTGGACGGCACGGTATTGGTCATTGTCAGCAGCCTCGCTAGCTGTGGGAAGTGCGGACGTATCGGAACTGACTCTAGAGTAAGGTATCGGAACTGACTCCGGAGTAAGGTCGGCTGTTTTGTTGCGCACTTCACAGCGCCGGCGTCCCCACGGTCGCATCGGACCAAGCGCAACCTGCCCGAGACTGACAGGATCACCGCCGCTAACCTTCCTCGAGCAGCACATGTATCGCCTGAGCAGACAGCGAGCTCTTGGTGATGAACCCGACCGCAGGACTGGCGGCGAGGATATCCGCGAAGTCTTCGATGTCGTGGGCCGACATCATGATCAATGCGGATTGCGCTGCAGCACCGGCGCGTTCATGCAGCTGCTCTGCTACATCGAATCCACATTCAGGGCCGAGATCGATGTCGATCAGTGTCATGTCGGGTTTCACGGCCTCGATGCAGCGCAGCGCCTCCTTGCCGTCCATCGTCACTCCGACAACCTTGATGCCCGCACATTCGAGCGTGTTGGTGGCAGCGACGATGAACTCTGGGCTGTCGTCGATAATGACGCACCGCAAGGGCTCTACCTGCAATGTCATGTCCCTAGTGTGGGAACCTCGCACGTCGGTGCCATCCCGGCTAGCTGCACAGTCGCGAGGCGCCCGGTCGGCGCGCGTACTGGATGGTGACCGCTACGCGATGGTTCCGGTCACCGGTAGTCGCGCATCCGCGTCAGCAGCGATGACACGTCGTTGAGATCTGTGGACCGTCGAGGACATGACTACCTCGCCTCCGTCCCAGCGGTTCGGCGTCGATACCTTTCGCGAGTTCCCGCTGCTCATTCGAGTGCGAAACATCGCCGCGATGGTCTTGGCCGCCGCCAGTGGGGCCACCGATGCGATCGGTTATCTCACTATGGGCCACGTCTTCACCAGCGCGATGACCGGCAACCTGGTGCTGCTCGGCATCTCGATTGCGCACAGGGACGGCCAGCGCGTCGGACGTGTTGCGGTGTCGCTCTTCTGTTTTGTGGCCGGTACGGCTCTCGGCGCGGATGGTCCGCAGTCCGAAACCTGACGATCCTGTCTGGCCGTCGGCCATTACGCGAGCACTCGCGGTCGAAGCCCTCGCATTCGTGGTCTACGCGACCTGCTGGTGGACCATCGGCGTCAACCACAGCGTTTACGCCAAGGCGGCGTTGCTCGGACTTGGCGCAATCGCTTTGGGCATCCAGAGCGCATCCATGCAACGGTTCGGTGCTGGACTCAACACGACCTTCCTTTCCGGCTCGCTGACCGCTCTGGTCGGTTGGGTGGCGACCGGGCATCGGCTCCGCGACATCCCGCATCACCCACTGGTGTTGGCAGGTCTGCTTTTTGGTGCGATCTCTGGAGCGCTACTCGCACTCCACGCGCCGACGTTTGCACCGGTCATCCAACTGCTCGCAGTGACCGCTGCGCTCTGCGCCGCCGGCTGGCAGGCATACGCATGGCGCCGGATATCGAAAGACAACCGAGCGAGCGGGGCGGTTTAGCTGGCTGCGGCCGCCGGCCGTGCTGATAACCCTCGGTTACCGAACGCTCGGCAGCAAGTCTTGGCCGCGAGATCCAAAGCGGCGGAGCGTGAATGGTAGAGACAACAGCAACTGATCTGGGAGAGCAAGCATTATGACGACCCGATCAAGTTCTCGGACTTCACCCCGATGACGTTCTGACCGAACTGGGCTACCACGCGGAAAGCATCGCCGCAATGCACGCCGACGGCGTCGTCTAACACATCCTCAACAGGCAGCCGCCGATTTCCACATCGGCGGCTGGCCTCATACCCGGCCCCGAGGCGGCCGGGCCGCCGCGCCCTGGGAAGAGCACTCTGTTTCCGATGCCCCCGGTTCGAGCGCATGCTCTACTTCTAGGACCTTAGGTGGCTGTGAGGGTGGTGGCGTCCAGATGCAGACGACGACGAGCGCGAGCGTCCGAGCGAGGCAGGCGTGCGAGTAGGACTGACCACACGGTTGTTGTTGGCGACCGGGGTGGTAGCTGTGATGGTCAGCACCGCGTTCGCGTTTCTCTACTTTGCGATGGCCTCTGTACACCGCGCGAGGGATATGGCCACGCATTCCGCGGACGAGGCGTATGTCGCCCGTGACGTGAGAAGGATGCTCGGCGATATGGAGACCAGCCAACGTGGCTTCATCATCACCGGAGAACAAAGCTTTCTCGCGCCATGGGACACGGCTCGACAGAACCTACCGGAGAAATTGACGATGCTGCGCAACATGGTCGACGATCCCGCCCAGCAGGATCGGGCAAAGCAATTGGAGACCGACGCGCTGTCCTATGTCAACGACTATGCGGTCCCCCTCGTAGACGCCGCCCGCCGCGGAGAGGCCGGGGTGAAAAGCCTGCCGGCCAGCCAGGAGGGCAAGCAGCGGATGGACGCACTTCGCCAGGAGTTGGACACCTTCCTCGCGACGGAGTTGGCGTTGAGCATGGCGGAGCAGAGGCACGCCGACCGTGACTACCAACGAGCGACCGTCGTTGCCGTGGTTGGCCTCGGCGTCTCGCTGCTGGTAACCGCACTCAGCACCGTATACCTGGCGCGCGGAGTCGTTGGTCCGGTGCGGCGCACTGCCCGAATGGCCGAGCGACTGTCGGCCGGTGACCTCGAGGCACGTGTAGCCGAGACGGGCAAGGCCGAGATCGGCGTGCTGGAACGGAAATTCAATGCGATGGGCGAGTCCCTGCAACGAGGTCGTCACGAGTTGGCCCGCGTCACCGACGAGCAGGCGGCATTGCGGCGGGTCGCTACGTGCGTGGCGGAGGACAGGCCGGCGGGCGAAGTTTTCGCTTCGGTCACAAAGGAAATCGGCTTGCTATTGGACGCCGAGATCACGCGGCTTTTGCGCTTCGAGGCCGACGGCAGCGGAACCGTGGCCGCCGCATGGACTCGGACCGGGGAGGCCGTGCCGGTCGGTGCCCGGATCGAGATCGACACGACCGTCGCAGCGCGGGTGCGTCAAGGTGTGAAGTCCGCTCGAGTCACAGAGGAGTCGCCCCCAGGCCTGTCAGCGGGGTCATATAGCGCGGTGGGTGCGCCGATCATCGTGAGCGGCGCACTCTGGGGCGCGGTCACTGCCCTGTCACTGCTCGGCCACCCGCTCCCCGAAGACACAGAAACACGGATGGTGGAATTCACCGATCTGGTCGGTACGGCCATCGCCAACGCGCAAGCTCGCGCCGACCTGGTGGCCTCCCGGGCTCGTATCGTCACTGCGGCCGACGAGTCGCGCCGTCGCATCGAGCGGGATCTGCACGACGGAATCCAGCAGCGACTGGTCGCGCTTCTCTTGAAGCTGCGCCTCGTCGAGCCGAACGTTCCCCCCGGGTCTCCGGAACTGCGCGAAGACTTGGCGGCACTCGACGCCGGGCTACTCGAAGCGGTGGAGGAATTGCGGGAGTTGTCCCGCGGTATTCACCCGGCGATCCTGTCCAAAGGCGGACTAGGACCGGCTCTAAGGTCGTTGTCGCGCCGCTGCGCTGTGCCGATGGAGCTGGATGTGCGTGTTGAGGATCGGCTCCCGGAGACCGTCGAAGGGGCGGCCTATTACGTGGCGGCAGAAGCCCTGACGAATGCGGCCAAGCACGCCAACGCGTCGGTCGTGGAGCTAAGCGCGGCCGTGACAAACGGCCACCTGTTGCTAACCGTTCGAGACGATGGGACCGGAGGTGCCGACCCGACGCGTGGCTCGGGCCTCATCGGTCTCACGGACCGGGTCGAAGCTGTCGGCGGCACGCTGAACGTCGTGAGTCCGCCAGGCGAGGGGACCACATTGCGCGCGGAGCTGCCGTTGGATAGCTTGGATCTCATCAGCGGGGCGGACTAACCGAGTCCTGGTTCGCCCGAGATGCTTTCGTCAGGTTGCGACGAACAGCGAGCGCGTCGGCCTCGACGTCGTAACCCTGAACCCATGGCCGGATGAGTCGGACTGTGGACCCCGCATCGAACGCGACGCCGTTCGACCGGGACAATCGTTGGATTCGGGCGGTGCGGTCGCGCCGTAGCTGCTGGAAATGAACGAGAACGTCCGGCACGTCGGCGGCGGAGGTTTCCCGGAGCAGTGTGGCCAGTGCCATCGCATCTTCGATGGCTTGGTTGGCACCCTGGCCCATGTGCGGCAGCATCGCGTGTGCGGCGTCCCCTAGCAGCGCCAGCCTGCCGTTCGTCCAGCGCGACAACGGGTTGCGGTCATAGAGGCCCCACTTGAACGTGGTGTCGACCTGTTCCAATATGCGCCGCACCTGTCGGGTCCAATCGCCGAACTCCGCAGCCAACACAGCGGGATCGCCCGGCGCCGACCATGATTCGCGTATCTCCGCGTCGGCAGGAACGAAGCCCACGAAGTTGATCTGGCGACCTGCTCGCACCGGAAAGGTAAGCAGGTGCTTGCCGTCTCCGCCCCATACCACCAGGGATTGTGGCCAATTGGGCACACGGGCAGCCGAGACGATGCCACGATATGCGACGGTGCCCGAGAAGACCGGCTCGGTGCGCTCGACATACTGCTGGAGCACCGAATGGATTCCGTCGGCCGCGATCACGACGTCGGCTTCGACGATGTCTCCGGTGTCGAAGACCGCCGTCGCAGACCGGGCATCTTGCACAAACTGTGTGCACCGGCGGCCCGTATGCACCACTCCTTGGGGCAGCGCAGCGGCCAGCAGGGCTACCAGGTCTGCCCTGTGCACGCCGAGGTGCGGGGCGTCCGGGCCATACGTCTCCGATGACACAACGGAGCCGTCCGGGCGGCAAACCCGAAATCCGGATATCCGCGCTGCGACACGGTTGATCTCCTCGCGCAATCCGAGGCGGCGAAGGACTCGCTGGCTGTTCTGATGAAGGCCGACCCCGGCGCCTACCTCACCGAGCTGACGCGCCTGCTCGTACACCTCGACGCGCAAGCCGGCCGCCAGAAGGGCGACCGCGGCTGATAGCCCGCCGATACCGCCACCCACGATCACGACCCGAAGACTCACTCGCGCGCTCCTCTCGCTATGCGGGTGCAGCGCTGTCAGCGATGCCCTCCGCCGTGACCGCCGCCGAAGCCTCCGCCGTGAAATCCTCCGCCGCCGACAAAGCCGTTGCCGCCCAGCAGAAAGGCGTCGCCGCCGTAGGGATAGAACTGAACCCCGCCAGGTGAGTCGTTGATCTGGACGTTGCCGGGAGACTGGCACACGGTTCCGCCGCCTGCGCCGCCACAGTCTTCGCTAGTGGAAGCGGCAGAGGCGATTGGTGCGGCGACGATTGCTGCCGCGGCGGCACCGGCCACCAAGACCGGTGCCAGATGGGTCAGTTTGAACTTCATGATGATTCTCCTCAAATCGTTGGGATGTGTGCAAAATTCGCGGCTAGAGCAGGAAGGCTTCGCCGCCGTACGGATAGAACTGGGCCGGCGGAGGGGCGTCGTTGATCTGGACGTTGCCCGGGGACTGGCAGATCGTTCCACCTCCGCTACCGGTGCACGACCGCTGCGGCTGCGCAGGGGCCTGGGGGCCGGGAGCGGCCGATGCAATCGGCGCGACGGCGATCGCTGCCGCGACGGCTGCGGCTCCGAATAGCGGCGTGACATGAACGAGGTTGATGCGCATGGTCGTACTCCTTTGTTGAGCTGTGTCGCGTAATTCCAGGGTCGCGCGCGAAATGGCCGCTGTCGTCACCGCTGCCCTCCGGATTCACGCTCTGGCTGACCGATACGCCCGCATTCCGGGTAGCACGACCATCGATGGGTGTTACCGGTGATGACGTCAGGGCTTTGCAAACGCACTCTGAACGCAGGGACGACCACCATTGAAGGAGTGCCGCCATGCGGGTCAAACTGAACTACTTTGCGCCGCTGTTGGCCGCGGCGGCGGCAACTGTGGCGATCGCCGCCGCACCGATAGCAGCGGCCGCGCCGAGTCAGGACTCGGGCGGTGCCGCAGCAGCGGCGTCCAGTGATTCCGGCCAGGGGCAGCAGTCATGCGTGGGCCTTGGCGGCACTCAAAGCCAATGCCAGTCACCGGGGAATGCGCAGATCTATGACGCGCCTCCGCAAGTCGACTACTTCCCGTACGCCGGTGGCGGCACCTAGATCGATGGGCACATTGTCGGATGATCGGTCCCTGTGGCGACTCGGCAACGTGATCGATCGCCATGCCGCTAACGCGCCCGAGTCCACGGCGTTGGTCATCGGGGCCGAGCGCCGATCGATCACATATGCCGCTCTGGCACAGCTCGTTGTCGACCATTGCAACGCGCTTCTAGGTCGTGGTCTGCGATCCGGTGACGTTGTCGCTCTGCAGGCCGGCAACAACATCGAGTTTGTGGTCGCCTTGTTGGGTGCGGCGCGCGCGAACCTCATTGTCGCTCCCCTTGATCCGGCGCTGCCGTCGACTGAGCGACGAGCCCGCGTCAACCGCGTCGGTGCCCGAGTCATCCTGACCGACGTGACACGGCAGAAGGCTGGGGGCGAGGGAGAATGCGCGGAATGGTGTTTGCAGTGCACTTCACCCAGCAGGTCGCGATCGACGCCCGAGCTGCACTTGGTCGAAAGTGGTTCGGCGCGCACGAATCATGCGACGGTACCCGGCTTGACCGCCCCCGACGCGCTGATCATGTTTACGTCGGGAACCACCGGAACGCCCAAAATGGTGCCATGGACACATGACAACATGGCCGCGTCCATCGACGGTGTCGCCGGCGCCTACCGACTGGGTCCCTCTGACGCGACCGTGGCGGCGATGCCCTTGTTTCACGGGCATGGGCTGATGGCCGCCCTACTGGCCACGCTGTCGACCGGCGGCGCTGTGCTGCTGCCCGCGCGAGGAAAGTTCTCCGCGCACACGTTCTGGGGCGATCTCGCCGCGGTGGGAGGCACCTGGTACACCGCCGTGCCGACGATTCACCAGATACTGCTGGATCGGGCGCCGACCGAGTTCCGCCGCGACCGAACCCGGTTGCGATTCATCCGCAGTTGCAGCGCACCACTGCCAGCCGCGGTGGCTCAGCGGATGGAAGAGACGTTCGGCGCCCCGGTGCTCGAGGCGTACGGCATGACGGAGACGACTCATCAAGCGAGCACCGTGCGCGCGTGGGATGACGCTCACACAAGGACTCACACAGTCGGAACGCCAACCGGCTTGTCGGTGCGGATCGTCGACGAGGACGGCGGCAGCTGCATACCAGGCGCTAGTGGTGAGATCTGGCTGCGCGGACCGGGCGTGGTGCGCGGCTATTTGGCGAACACCGAAGCGACCGCGACGACATTCGTGGGTGGTTGGGTGCGCACCGGCGACCTCGGTGTGGTCGACGGCCACGGTTGTGTCGCGGTGCAGGGCCGCATCAAGGAACAGATCAACCGTGGGGGCGAGAAGATCTCGCCAGAGCACGTCGAGGAGGTCCTGCTCGCTCACCCAAACGTGGCCCAAGCCGCAGTGTTTGGCGTTTCCGACGCGCTCTACGGCGAACGCGTGGAGGCGGTCATCGTGCGTCACGGCGGGTCTCACCTCGAAGTGAGTGATCTTGCCTCCTATTGCCGAGAATGCCTAGCGCCCTTCGAGATACCCGCACAGATCACGTTTGTCGATCGGTTACCGCTTACCGCCAAGGGCTCGGTTGATCGCGCCAAACTCGCCCAGAACGGAGCTCGCAATGCTGTTCCGACAGCTTGAATACTTCGTTGCGGTCGCTCGCGAACGGCACTTCGCGCGCGCCGCAGAAGCATGCTTCGTGTCACAGCCTGCGTTGTCCGCGTCGATCGCGAAATTGGAGCGCGAGGTGGGCGTCACCCTCATCCACCGCGGCCACAACTTCGAGGGCCTCACCGCGGAAGGGGAGCGGTTGGCCGTCTGGGCCAGACGCATCCTGGCGGAGCGCGACGGCTTCACGGCCGAGTTGGCCGCCGTACAGTCCGGCATCACCGCAACCTTGAGGCTCGGCGTTGAACCCACGGTTTCGACCAGCCTTGCCCATCCGGTCGCCGCGTTCTGCGCCGCGCACCCGCTCGCCAAGGTTCGGGTCGAAACCCGCCTGGCGGCGGCCGAACTCCATCGTCGGCTGCGCGAGTTCGAGCTTGACGCCGCGATAGCCCATTTTGGCGATGGAGATGGCGCCGGTCTGCGGATCAACCCGCTCTATGAGGAACGGTACGTGGTCGTAACGTCCGACGATCGACTGATACCGCCCGATAGGGTGATCGGCTGGGCTGATGCCGCGCAGCTCCCACTCGCCTTGCTGCCGTCGGACATGCGGATCCGCCAGGTCATCGACAAGGCGTTTGCAGAAGCCGGCGCCGCGCCGACCCCCCATGTGGAAACCGACTCGGTCGCATCGCTTTACGCGCTTGTGGGTGCCGGAGAATGGGCGACGATCGTCCCGCATACCTGGCTGCATTCGATGCCAGTCGTCGGCACGACGAGGGTCGCCCGGCTGATCGATCCGGATGTCGGGGCCACCATCTCTGTGGCTGTCAACGCGACGGGCCCAGGTTCCATCGCAGCCCGAGCGTTCGTCGCAGCGGCACGAAGCCTCTCCTTCGACCAACTCAGCTATCGCAGCACTACCGGCAATCGTCGAGCGCCCCAGGTGCCGACGGGGCCGTCGTAGACGCCGGGCAGCTGCGTGTCGCATCGCTTGCAGCGGCCAGAGTCGGTTAAACCGTAGTGCCGCATCGCATACCAGTCGCGAACCACGACGGCACAGCCACAGCCGGGACAGCGGGTGGTATCACCGTCGCGGTCGTGAACATTGCCGGTGTAGACGAACCGCAATCCCTCGGCAAGCCCGATTCGGCGCGCCCTTGTCAACGTCTCAGGCGGTGTCCGCGGGATGTCCAACATCTTGTAGTCGGGGTGAAACGCGGTGAAATGCAACGGCACATCGACGCCGAGGTTGTCCCGGATCCATGCGCACTCTGCGGCGATCTCCGCGTCACTGTCGTTCTGTCCCGGAATGAGCAGTGTGGTGATCTCCACCCACACGTCGGTTTCGTGCCGTAGGTAGACGAGGGTGTCCAGCACGTCGGCCAGATGCCCGACGCAGACCCGGTGATAGAAGTCCTCCGTGAACGCCTTCAGGTCGACGTTGGCCGCGTCGATATGCCGATAGAACTCGGCACGTGGGCTCGGGCACATGTAGCCCGCGGTCACCGAGACCGCCCTGATCCCGCGGTCGTGGCAGGCATCTGCGACGTCCGAAGCATACTCCCAGAAGATCGTCGGATCGTTGTAGGTGAAAGCCACACTGCGGCAACCTAATTCGTCGGTGATCCGGGCGAGGTCATCGGGCGTGGCCCGGCCGGCCAGTGTGTCGGTATCCCGCGACTTGGAGATATCCCAGTTCTGGCAGAACTTGCACGCGAGGTTGCAGCCGGCGGTGCCGAACGACAGCACCGCCGAACCCGGCAGGAAGTGGTTCAAGGGTTTCTTCTCGACCGGGTCGACGCAGAATCCACTGGATCGGCCGTAGCTGGTGAGCACGATCTGGTTGTCGATACGGGCACGGACAAAGCACAGGCCGCGCTGACCCTCACGGAGTTTGCATGCGCGCGGGCATACGTCGCACTGGATCCTGTCGTCGGCGATGCGGTGCCAGTGCCTGGTGGGGACGGTGAACGAGTCGACGGTCATGACGCGCTCCGACCGCCAGACTACCCGCCGTGGAGCCTGTTGAGAACGGCCTGGTGCAGCAGCCCGTTGGTCGCGACGGCGTTGCCGCCATGCGGCCCCGGGGTGCCCGCCAGATCGGTGAACGCCCCGCCGGCCTCACGCACCAGGATGTCGAGCGGCGCCAGATCCCACAGCGACACCTCCGGCTCGGCGGCGATGTCGACGGCGCCTTCGGCGAGCAGGCAGTACGAGAGGAAGTCGCCGTAGGCGCGTACCCGCCACACGGTGTCGGTGAGGTCGATGAATCGGTCGCGCAGGCCCAGCTCGGTCCAGCCCGAGAGACTCGAGAACGACAGGCTCGCCGACTCCATGTCGGCCACCGATGACACCGACACCCGCCGGGGCGCATCACCTGCGAACGACGCAGTTGCGCCCTCGCCCGCACCGGCCCACCAACGGCGTTGCAGCGCAGGCGCACTCACGACTCCGGCGATCGGAACCCCGTCCTCCAGCAGGGCGATCAACGTCGCCCACACCGGCACGCGACGAACGAAGTTCTTGGTGCCGTCGATCGGGTCGATCACCCACTGCCGACCGGCGAAAACCGCTGTGCCGCCGAACTCCTCACCGAGCACCGAATCGCCGGGCCGTTGTTGCGACAGCGTGTCGCGCAGCGCTTCCTCCACCGAGCGATCGGCGTCGGTGACCGGCGTCAGGTCCGGTTTGGTGTCGACGTGCAGATCCAGCGCACCGAAGCGCTCCATCGTCACCGCGTCGGCCTCGTCGGCCAACCGGAGGGCAAGAGCCACGTCATCTCGGACCGCAGTCATGCCAGCAGTCCTACCATGACGGTGTGCTGGAGATCGTGATCATCATCGTGCTCATCGGGGCGTTGGTCGCGCTGGCGGCACCCTGGATCATGCGCCGTCGCGGCGCCGGGGCGGACTGGGTGCAGGGCAACCTGCTGGTCACCGGCGTGAGCCCGAAACCGGACGCCACTGGTGAACAGTTCGTCACAATCACCGGTGTGATCAACGGCCCCTCGGTGAATGAGCACATCGTCTATCAACAACTCGCCATCGACGTCGAGCATTGGCCGAAAATGGGGCAGTTGTTCCCGGTGATGTATGCGCCCAACAACCCGGACCGATGGACCTTCGCCCCGTCGGACGCGCCGTAGCTCGCCGAGTGTGGGCTTGAGGCACGCTTTTCGGCCGACAGCGTGCCGGTAACCCACGTTCGGCGCTGCAACGAGCTCAGCCGTGGCCGATGCGCAACAATTCGGCCACGCTGGTCAGCTTGACCCGCGGCCTGCCGTGCGGCTGACCGGCCGAGCGTTCGTACTCGTTGATCAACTTCCAGTGGTCGTCGGTGACCAGTTTCGGCTGCTGTTCCAACAGCCATTCCACGAGGTCTTCGGAGTAGTCCTCGCCGACATCCGCCAGATCCGCGCCGGACAGGTCAGAGACCAGCGTGTCGACGGTCTCCTGCGAGTCCTTCTTATTGCTGCCGATCACCCCGGTGGGACCGCGCTTGATCCAGCCGACGACGTACTCGTTGCGGCTGCCATCGATCTTGCCGCCCGTGTGCGGAATCGTGCCGCTGCGATCGTCGAACGGCAGCCCCGGCGTCGGGACGCCTCGGTATCCGACCGCACGCACCACGAGTTGGGCACGCACCTCCTCGCGCTCTCCGGTGTCCTTGGCGACGATGCGGCCGTTGTCGTCGACCAGCTCGTTGTGGCCCAACACGATCGATTCGACGCGACCCTCGCCCTTGATCTCGATCGGCGAGGTGCGGAACCGGAACACGATGCGCCGCTTGGCGCCCCGCGGCTCGCGTTCGGCGTAGCCGCGCAGCACCTTGATGTTGTTTCGGACGGTCTTGCTCGCGGCCTCGAGATCCTCGTCGGAGATGTCGGCGAAGTCGGCAGGGTCGACGATCACGTCGACGTCGCCGAGCCCCTCTAGGTCGCCCAGTTCGCGAAGCTCCAGCGTCGTGAACGGTGCCTGCAGCGGCCCGCGGCGCCCGACGATCAGCACCTCTTCGACCCCACGGTCGTGCAGCGCCTTGAGCGCGTGATCGGCGATGTCGGTCGCGGCCAGCACGTCGGGATCGGTGACGAGGATGCGCGCCACGTCCAACGCGACGTTGCCGTTGCCCACCACGACCGCGCGACCGCTCGACACATCGGGCGCCATCTCCTCGAAATGCGGGTGCGCGTTGTACCAGCCGACGAAGTCGACCGCGGGGACGCTGCCGGGCAGATCCTCGCCGGGAATGCCCAGTGACCGGTCGGACTGCGCGCCGACGGCGTAGATCACCGCGTCGTAGCGCTCGGCTAGTTCGCCGGCCCGCACGTGGTCACCGACCACGATGTTGCCGAAGAACCGGAACCGTGGGTCCAGCGCGGTTTTCTCGAACTGGGCGCTGATCGACTTGATCTTCGGATGGTCCGGCGCCACACCGGAGCGAACCAGTCCCCACGGGGTCGGCAGCATCTCCAGCATGTCGACGCGCACGTCGGCGGCGTCTTGCGAGTCTGCGAACTTCAGAAGCGAGGCCGCGGCAAAGTAACCCGAGGGCCCTGAGCCGACGATCGCCACATGGTATGGGCGCATGGATACCTTTTGTTGAGGTTTT
>Ga0207693_10000338_pt1 | contig 43131 bp, 40 predicted proteins | sample LARL81metaG_FD_184347 | JGI IMG/M metagenome (GOLD analysis project Ga0207693, IMG submission 184347) | Corn, switchgrass and miscanthus rhizosphere microbial communities from Kellogg Biological Station, Michigan, USA - LAR L8-1 metaG... | ecosystem: Host-associated > Plants > Roots >... | reverse complement strand
GATTCAACAGAACATAAGATGATTCATCGAATTAAAGAGATTACAAAGGCAGGCAGACCAGTTGTTGTTGCAGGTTGTCTTGCAAAGGCAGACAGTAGCAAAGTTGAATCTGTGAATTCTAAGATCTCTTTGATAGGTCCTAATTCTATCGATAGCACAGTCCATGTTGTTAGATCGGCATTTAATAACAAAAAAGTCTTGGCACTTGAGGACTCGGTATTACCTAAACTGAATCTGCCAAGAGCTCGATCCAATAGCATTATTTCAATAGTAGAAATAGCGAATGGATGTCTCAGTGAATGTAGCTTTTGTCAAACTAAAATTGCTAGAGGCTGGCTAAAGAGCTATCGTATTGGCGATATAATTAGACAGATAAGCCGAGATATATCCGATGGATATAAGGAAATATGGCTGTCCTCTACCGACAATGGATGCTACGGTAAAGACATAGGTCTAGATCTGGTCGATTTATTAGATTCGGCCGTCAGCATTGATGCCAACTTTATGCTAAGAGTTGGAATGATGAATCCGATGTATATCCCAAGTATGGAAGAGAAATTAATCAAGACTTTTAAACAGAATAAAAAAATTTTCAAGTTCATTCATATTCCTGTCCAGAGCGGAAATGACAGAGTACTAAAAATGATGAAACGTGGTCACACTGTTGACATATTTAAAAGACTTGTAAAGATGTTCAGATATGAGATACCTAGATTAACAATCGCCACAGATATTATAGCAGGATTCCCGTCTGAATCCGAAGATGAATTCCAAGATACACTTTCATTAATTTCAGAGGTTCGACCAGATGTTGTAAACATTTCTAAATATAGTTCCAGACCTGGGACCAGAGCTGGGAAAATGAATAGATTGGATTCGCAGCTAGTAAAGAGTAGGACTGAACAACTTCATGTATTGGTCAAAAAAATATCGAATGAACAAAATCTAAATTGGAAAAATTGGAGGGGTAGCATTTTAGTTGATGAATTAACAACGGACGCATTAATCGGGAGGAATTTCGCTTATAAGCCGATTTTTGTCCCTTTTGCCCAGTGTGGAATATCAAAAGAGTCGGCTAAGGATAAGCTCGGTTCAGAAATTCAAGTTAAAGTAGAAGATGTTTCTCCGAATGCATTGCGTGGTAGTCTGCTGCAATAAACCGAGAAATGATGAGGTTCTATCTAAAAATCAGTATATCTTGATTGATCCAAGAATTTTATTTACTATAGGTAACTGTTTTACAAACTCGTGTTGGGCATCGATATATGAAAATATATATTTCTTCCCATTACTTACTGTCCAAATATCCATAGATTTAAGAGGGAAAGTCAGTGATGGATCGTCACTACTATATGAGTATAGTATTTTTTTTGCTACATGATCACCGAGTTGAGTAGTATTTGATTCAATCAGATGAAAATTGTTAAGTTTTGCGGCCTCAGCCATGTTGGAGCGAGTTAGATCATCCAATGTTTTACTATTTTGTGGTAAAGCCTCTATCGAGACGAGAATAACTGGTGGAATGGTTTCCATATCACTTTGTCTAGTCGCATTTAGTCTGATAACTGTGGTCTGGCCTAATTTTTGAGTTGTTACGGGCCAATCCTTTGGATGTTGGAGCTTAATCCCCAAAGACTGATTCTCGTAAGGCTCGAAGACCATAGTACGCTTATTAGCAGTTGCATTATTATTTTGGATATGATTCATCTGTGCCATCGCCTGAGTAAGCGAAGCAGAAACTACTACGATGAAAGCAATGGTGCAGATTGTCCCCAATATCGCGATATTCAGCTTTCGATCGAGAGGCTCTAGCATTTCGATAAGTTGGCTATATTATCGTCAAGTATAAGATTCTATTGTTGATTACCGTTAAATCATGAAAGCAAATATCTGCAGACTGATTAAAAGTCAACTTGTATGGCTGTACATGATTCAGTACTTGCGATTCATTTACGGATTCTTTTATTGGAGCTATATCTCCATTCCAATAATTCTTATGCCTGGTTCGTCTGTTCAGCTGGCACAGTCTCGGAAGGTTTCGGATTTGTTTCTGCCTTTGTCTCTTCAAATAGAGATACTACCAGTGTATCGTTCTCGTCCTTTACCATCTTTACTCGAATCTTTCTCGGTGGATTCGTCTTGCCCTTTCTCCAGACGTGTCTGTTCAGATCTTGATCAAGTTTAACATCATCAGTCTTCATATGCTTTGTCGCAAACTCCCTTATCATATTGACTACTCTATCTGTTCTCTTATAGGATGGGGTTATCCATGCCTTGCCTAAATTAATTGTATATACACGACTATCACTTTCTTCAGAACTACTAGACATCTAACTCATACATCCTCTATCCAACATTTACATCAGTTCTACGCCATAATCTACGTTTCGGATTAGTTCTCACATGTCTATGAGTTCTTATTATAACCCATGCCGGCACTGGTCTATTCTGTTTTGTCTTTCTTAACAGTCTTCTTTTTCTTGAAGTATTTTTCCTGGCCGCCATATTAATCGAAAAGTATTTACCCCTATTTTTAAGTGTTATTCATTATGGTTAAATCGTTTTGTTTATTTAGCCTCTTGGGAAAAGAGTTAATTATGTGAAGACTCTCCCACCTGACTATACTAGTATGACTGATTGGGATCTTCTTACTCCCGGTATCGGTTTGACATCGATTGGTATAGTGGGAGTAGGAATTTCGCTGGCTGGAATAGCGAAGACCTTCGTGGAAGGAATGCACGCCGTCTCCCTCTTGACCATGCTAATCGGGATGATCTTTCTTGCATCTGGCCTTTTCAAGGACGGATTTCCAACTTCTGGCAGAGCTAAATCTGCTGCTTTAATTACATTGGGATTCTTGGTCACTTTTGGTGTGGCCGCGGCAGTTACGGTCAGTACTCAAGTCCCTAGTATATTTGCCTATATTGGATTAATGATGATCATAGGAATACCAGGTGCCGTCATTGCCGTGGCTTCAGCCAAGAGGACACAATACATAAAGGCCCTGTCCATTATGTTCATTTCAGCAGCAGTAGTTGGAGGTATCACTTTTTACGCCTTTGGCTTAGTAACCCCAAAGCCTCCTTCTGCCCCGAGTCAAAATGCTACAAATAGTGCGCAAGCTGGGTCAGGAACGCCAAAGACTGTGGAATTAAAAAAAGGCACGCTAATATCAAAAATTTCTATAATGCCTGGTGCGTCGGCAAAAGGAAATCCAAATTTTAATCCAAAGACTATACTCGTAACAAAAAACGCTGGCATAATTTGGACAAATAACGACAATGTTCCTCACACGGTCACAAGCTCTAAGGATCAAGGAAAAACATTCGATTCTTCCATTATCATGCCAAAGAAAACTTTTACATTAGACGTTTCCAAGCTGTCACCTAATGCATATGATTATTTTTGTACTATTCATCCATTTATGAAAGCGAAGTTTACTGTTAAATCCTGAATGGTCAAGGTAGCAAATTGCATTTGAAATTTCTGCAAAATCACTGAGAGTACTATGGTACATTATATGCAATATATTTTAGAAAGTCGTTAGTTAATCTATGAGAATAAGCGAGTGAAAACAAGATTAAGGATTAGCCAGACACAACTGACTGACCTAGTTGATATTGCAACATCTTCTCTACCAAATGAATCCTGTGCGTTGTTAGTTGGAGAAGTCAAAGACATGAAGATCTGGAAGGACGTAAGGGTTATAGAAATTTTCGCGGTTAGAAATGCAGATCAGTCCGTTATAAGCTTTAGTGTAGATGAGATGGAGTTAATCAAATTATATGAAAGAGCCGAAGCGAAAGGACTACAAATAGTTGGTATATTTCATTCACATCCTTCTAGACCGGCCCCGTCTTCGACTGATGTTGAATTCATGAGAATCAATCCTATTGTATGGCTTATTTATTCTAGTATCACGCACGAATTTAGGGCCTATATTCTTGAAAACGAATTAGAAGATGTTGAAATGGAGTCAGATTAGGGATGTAGACGCTGGGTATCTCGTGGGTAAAGAACCACCTCTCTAACATTTTGCGCGTTTGTTAATACCATCATCAACCTATCTAAACCAAGGCCCCATCCTGAATGTGGGGGCATCCCCCATTCAAATGCTCTCAGATGATCCTCAAATCCGGCAGGATCTAATCCTTGGTCTATAATTCTTTTACGCAGTTTGCTCTTATCATGCTGTCTTCTTCCTCCTGATATCAATTCAAGGTACCCAAATTGCAAATCAAAGGATTCCGATAGAAATGGATCGTTCTCCTTTTCATGAATATAAAACGGTTTTAGTTTTAATGGCCAGTCGGTGATAAAATAAAATCCTTTGTGAATTTGGCCAAGTTTTCTTAAGGCCGAATCAGACAGGTCATCGCCGTACTCTATTTTTTCGCCTTCATCGATTAATACATCTACGCAATGTTTGTAAGAGAATCGCTCAATTTTGGATCGGCTCAATTCAATAATTGAATCTTTATCGATATATGTTAATTCCCCCACTTCAAGGGTAAGACTTATTTGGTTCAGAACATTTGCTAATATTTTCTCAGCAATGTCCATTACGTCATTATAATCAAGGAAGGCCGCCTCGATATCGATGCTGACGAATTCGCTCAGATGTCTCACTGTATGTGACTTCTCAGCTCTAAAATACGGAGCAATTTCAAATACTCTATCTAAAGATAAAATTAATTGTTCTTTATAGAGTTGAGGGCTCTGAGCAAGGTAAGCTACCGTATCAAAGTAATTTACTGAAAACAAATTAGCACCGCCTTCACTTGCGGTGCCAATGATTTTAGGTGTTTGAACCTCAATAAATCGCTCGGATTGCAATACTGATCTAATCGCCTGGGTCATGGATGATTTCAAACGGAAGATTTCAGAAATCTTAGGATTTCTTAGATCTAACGCCCTGGAATCTATTCTCTTATCTAATGCCGAGTCAATCCTACTGGCAGGATCTAGTGGAAGCGGCTGGACTGCTCTGGAAATTATATCAATGTTATCTACCTTAACCTCTACATCAAAATCCTTAGCTTTTCCTACTTGAATGATGCCGGATACGATGACAATGCTGTGTCTTGTCAGGTCCTTCAAGGCCAAGAGATAATCTCCGGTAACTACAGTCTGTACTAGTCCACTCACGTCTCGAATAAGTAAGAAGGCTAGCTTTCCAATATCGCGAATCTCTTCTACCCAGCCAGCAATCTGGACCCTTTTCCCCAGGAGGTTCTTGTTGATTTGATTTGCGAAGTGTGATCTATGTATCCTATCGCAACTAGCCATCACTATTCAGTCTCCAAGATTGCTTGCATTTTTAAGTTCAATTACCAACTCCATATTCTTTACTTGCTTTGCAATTTTCTGGATTTTTTCTGAATCTAATTCAGAACCCGTGCCGTGATTCTGTTCAACTATTATCTTCGTGACTTTGTTGCCGTCGGGTAGCCAAATCAAATTTATGTTCAAAACTCTGGTGGGAAAGAAAAGATTTTCAATAAATTTTCTATCTGTAGAATCCCCTTCCACAAACCAAACTCTAGACTGAAATTCTTTCCTGATCTTCGCAGCAACCGCAGAATTTCCTCTGAGCAAGATGATATCTGGACTTTTCAGTATTAGCACGAAAACATCATCTACTTTGGTCGCACCTATCAAGGTGAATTGATTAATATTTTGATCGTGTTCGGCTAGTTTAGCAAGCCTCATAGCTCCCTCCACATCAGAGGGCGTTAGTTGTCCTGAGTCAACTTTTGACTCACATTTAGCACAGAGAACTCCTGTTTTGGCATCAAACGAACATATAGGCGTTTTCAAAGCAATCACTAACCATAGAATTATAATGTTTGAGAATTTTCTGTTATATAACCTGTTATGTAGTGTTCTAATCCAGAGGCTAGAGGATAGACTGTAATTGGAGGCAGATTTTGATCTGAAGACAAACCCCTCAGATTGTTTGATCCTAATTATGGGTACTCAGATATTATCAAAAACCACGCATCATTTATTATCAGTGGTTGGTAAGCTTTGTGTAATAGCAATAATGTCCGAGATAAGTAAGCTGATCGTTGATTCACTTAAGGCCTATTATATCACAAAAGAAGGAATTGTTAAGGCAGTAGATAGTGTCAGCTTTGAGATCAAGGGAATTGAATCATTTGGGATAGCTGGCGAAACTGCATCTGGCAAAAGCACCCTTGGTTTAGCACTTTTGAGATCATTACAACCACCCGGAAAGATCGTAGGTGGCAATATTACACTTCAAGGACAAAATATTTCCAATATGTCTGATGACGAATTTAACAAGACAATACGGTGGAAAAAAATCGCGATGGTCTTTCAGGGTGCAATGAACACTTTAGATCCGGTTTATACCATTGGGAGTCAAATGAGTGAGATCATCAAGGAACACAGGGTCGACGTCGAACAGGAGTCACTAATCTCTAATTCATTAATGCAGGTAGGTCTAGATCCATCGGTTTCGTCTAGATATCCCCACGAGTTGAGCGGTGGCATGAAACAGCGAGTTGTAATAGCAATGGCACTATTACTCGATCCAGACATAGTAATTGCAGATGAGCCTACCACTGCATTGGACGTGCTAGTCCAAGCACAAATAATAGAACTGCTCAAAACACTTAGAAAAGAAAGAGGCTTGACTGTCATACTTATTACTCACGATCTAAATTTAATATTAGAATTTGCTGACAAGATAGGAATAATGTATGCTGGTCAGTTGGTAGAATTTGGCAGTGCGAATGACCTCTACCTTAACCCCAGACATCCTTATACCCAGGCCCTAATGGCTTCTATCCCCCGACTCCATTCAGTTCATAAAGACTTGCAATTTATTGCTGGAAGCTCTCCAAACATGCTGGAGCTACTCCCTGGATGTAGGTTTTTTTCACGTTGTCCATTTGCCAAGGAATTATGTCGAGAAGATCCCCCTCAAATTAAGCTAGAAAAAGGATTTGTCCGATGCTGGCTTTATAAGTGAATATAAGAACTTGACTTTCCTAGTTTGTAGACTATAGGCATTGTTTTTTTGATTATTGGTAACTGTAGAAATCTAATTTAAATATCACAGTAGTCATATTGAAACTGTCTACATATAAGTGAATTAGGGATTGATGCAAAAGGGAGCTCTGAATGTTCATAGGATTAGGAAGGATTTTCCAATACTTGGTCGAAAAATTAGAGACAAGCCATTGGTATACTTTGATAATGCTGCGACAACGCAAAAGCCGTTATCGGTAATTGATGCAATTCGAGACTACTATATGAATTATAACTCAAATATTCATAGGGCAGTGCATCAGATGGCAGAAGAGGCAACGCACGCGTACGAAACAACTCGCCAAAAAGTTGCGAGATTTATTAATTCTCGTACTACTGATGAGATAATATTTACCCGAAATGCTACTGAAGCTATAAACCTGGTGTCACATTCTTGGGGCCAGGATAATATTCGCAGAGACGACAGGATCGTAATAACAGAACTAGAACATCATAGCAATATAGTCCCGTGGCAGGTCCTATGTAATCAGACTAGAGCTTCTTTGGATTATATTGAAGTTGACGATGGCGGATGTTTGGACATGGATTCCTATGAGAAAACCCTGCGAAATAGGAAAACTAGATTGATTTCAATTAGTGAGGTATCAAATGTGCTCGGAACGATAGTACCTATTAGAGAGATCGTCAAGAAAGCTCATGCCAAAGATATACCCGTGCTGGTTGATGCAGCTCAGTCGGTACCCCATATGCCAGTCGATGTTCAGGTTACAGATTGTGATTTTATGGTTTTCTCCGCCCACAAAATGTTAGGGCCTACCGGAGTAGGAATCTTGTATGTCAAGAAGGAGATCCTCGAAGAGCTTCAGCCGTTTATTAGCGGAGGAGATATGATTAAAGAAGTTCACAAATACGAGACTATATATAATGACCTTCCGTACAAGTTCGAGGCAGGCACGCCAAATATTGCCGATGTGATTGGGTTTGGCGCCGCAATGGATTACTTGAATCGTTTAGGAATGGACAAGGTTAGGGATCATGAAATTGAGTTAACTAAATATGCCATGGATGCCATGAAGGATATTAGAGGAATGACATTATATGGCCCACTTGATGCCAAAAATAAAGGCGGAGTGATCTCATTTAATTTGGGTGATATCCATCCGCATGACCTTGCAACTATTTTAAATGACCACGGCATTGCAATTAGATCTGGTCATCATTGTGCACAAGTTTTGATGGAGAAATTTGACCTTTCAGCGATGTCTAGGGCAAGCTTTTATATTTACAATACTATAGAAGAGGTGGACAAATTCATAAATGCGCTTAATGACGCTAGGAGATTGTTTGGAATTTGAGTGAAGATATTTATAGAGAGATTATACTTGACCATTACAGAAACCCTAGGAACAAAGGTAGTCTACCTAATGCTGACATAAGCATACATGATAGTAATCCGCTATGCGGAGATGAAATCGACATTCATCTTAAGGTAGAGGAAGATATGATAAAGGATATCAAATTTGAAGGTAGAGGATGCGCGATAAGTCAGGCAAGTGCATCTATGCTAACGGAACAAGTGCTCAATAAGCCACTGAATGCTGTTAAGGACATAGCCAAGGAAGATATATTGGAAAATATTGGGTTAATGAACTTAGGTCCTGCACGGATAAAATGTGCACTTCTTTCGCTCAAGGTTCTAAAACTGGGTATGGTGAAGTACTATGCAGATAGAGATCCCGGATCCGCAAAAAAGATCCAAGATGAGTCCAAACTGTATTGAATTCAGGAATCTAGAAAGCTAATCGTCGAATCTTCAAAGGAAAAGGATAGGGATATTGAGATGCAGGACACATGAAATTCGGCACGGTCTATAGAAGTTATAATCCACATTCATACTAGTTAAAAGTAGGCACATTGCCACAAAATTATTCGTAACCTGCATTCTAATTTTAATCGCGTGTTTTAGCAATCAGACATCAAAAACTTACTTATGGGATAACAGTCTTTGCATATCTCTATTATCTTCTAATTAGATCTTAACTATTGTAAAATAATAAACATAAGAAAGTCTTACTAACGTCGATTTTTCAATAATCAAAACAAATAAAGCAAATGAAGGGAAGTAGTCTTAAATCCGGTGCCAAAAATGAAATTTATGCCTTGGCTACTTAGTCTTCGCTCTCCAGAATTTGCGGCTTTAATTATCTGTTTTGTCATATTCAGTATTTTAGTAGATATAGGTGTCATGTCAACAATTGACGGCATCATCGCCCATTACTTTAGAACGTTAGAAGGCAACCCGGGATTTGATCAATTAATGATAGGCATAGCATCTTTGGGAGACATTTTTTCTTTAGTTTTGATAGCCATAGTACTCACAATAGTCAGACGCACACGTAAAGCAGGTATGGTTTTTCTGATGGCAATCGTGATCATTTCTATATCAACGATGTACCTGAAAACCATTTTTGAAAGACTCTCTCCTACATATACATACAAACCAATTATCTACATTCCTAAACATTTTTCGATAGAAGAAGATAGCTTTGCACCATCAGCGCGGGATTTTTCCTATCCTTCCAATCATGTAGCGGCGACTACGGCATTGGCCTTTATCGCTGGATTTATAATTTCTAGGCGATCAACGATAGCAGGTCTATTAATCTGGCTGTTTCCTATAATTAATAGTATTGCCAGACTATATCTGATGCAGCATTACCTATCTGATATCATTGGTGGATTCCTATGGGGACTAATTGTTTGTTTAATTTTAGCAAATCTTCTGAAGTTAAATCAGCCCTTTCTTATGTCTAGATTCAAAAGTAAGGAAGACGTTACAAAGAATTTGTAAGTCACGTTACAAGACCGGTCGTTATTAACGTCTTGTCTGGTAAGGTTAAATAATTTGTTCTGTCATAAGCTCATTAATTTGCAATCAACCCTCAGGAGAGTACGGGAATATTTAATCCGTCGTTGTGAAATGAAAGATCTGGAAGCCGTAGTCAACGTTAACATCGATACCCTACCTGAGCACTACTCTGATTACTTCTTTGAATCAACTCTAAGAGAGCTACCAGAGTCATTCATTGTTGCAGAATTGGAAGGCAAGATAGTTGGATATATCATGTGTAAGATCGAGTACGGTTTTTCCAATTTCAGAAAACTAGGTTTTGTCAAGAAAGGACATGTGGTTTCGGTGGCAGTATTAGAGGAACATCGTTCGAAGGGACTGGGTAAGGCGCTGATGCTCGAAGGCATAAATGGGATCATTAATCGAAGATGTGATGAGATTTATCTAGAAGTACGACTCAGTAATAAGCCGGCTATAATTATGTATGAAAATCTCGGCTTTCAAACCAAATCCAAATTACGCTCATACTATAGAGATGGAGAAGATGCATTTCTGATGGCCCTGGAATTTAATTGAGGGCAGGGTAGATATGTATCTAGTATTTCATGAAGCCTAGCCCTACGCGCACTAAGGTCACTGGTATATCAATCCTAGGGACAGCTATCATCGGCTTTATCATCTATCTATATTTGATCCTGGCTACTCAGTGGGACATCTTGCTTCTCAAAATTACCATTATTGCTGCAGTTGGCGCAGTTGTATCTGTTGTAGCGTGGATAGGGTACACGATGACTACGACTCCCATTGCTGATAATGAGTAGATATTATTTATGAACGTAAATATCTGTCACAACTTGATACATTCTTGGCCCTACCTCTCTAACAACTCTACTAAATTGAATCTCAGTATCGTAATTTGAAAAGACAGATTTGACATCAAGCAAGCTTTGTTCTAGGGCGTATTTTTTTCCTAAGGCTTTGACATGTGCAAAATAATGGATAATACCCCCGCGGTCCCTAAGTGCCTCAACTGCACAATCTACATATTCATGTGCTTTCTCTGGCAGTGGCATCAATACTCTATCCGATTGTAACTGGATTTCTTTAGAAATAATTTCTCTTGCATCGCCCAAGATGGATACTACTCTTGACTCCACTCCGTTTAATTTAGAGTTATGATGACTTAGCTCTATAGCAGCAGGATTTATATCAATACTATAAACCTTACAGCGACTGTGCATTCTAGCCATTATAATAGAAAATGTGCCTACGCCTGCGAACATGTTAGTTACTACCTCATTATCCGAAACAAGATTAGCTACTCTTAGTCTTTCTGTAGACAACCTTGGTGAAAAGTACGTGTTGACAAGATCCACCTTAAATCTGCATCCATGTTCCTTATACTCTACAAGAGTATCATTTTCTCCTGCAATATGTTCTAGGCAACGTAGCCGATAATCTCCTTTAACAGAAGATACTTGCGCGAATACAGATTTCACTGATTTAATTTCGTCTAATATAATTTTTCCAATCAAATTCTTTTTTGTGGCGAGAGGTTCGGGTATTTTAATAATCACGACACTTCCAATTATATCAAAAGAAGAATACATGGACGCTGCTTCTTCCGCTTCTAGAGTTTGACTTAGGATGGTCTTTAACATTCGAGCCATCGAGATAAAATCTACCTACTCTTTATATAATAATAATTGCCTGATTCCTTTTGAGATCTATCTAATCTACTATCATCTTTATTGACTCTTGGCCGACCCGTGCTTTCATCCCTTCGATAAGTTATAGACAACGCCTCGAGAAATCTGTTCATTCCTGCTTCCTTGGATAGTGGCTGGCTAGCTTCGCCGCTGCGTCCTGGTACTCCTTCGAATATAATTAGTGAATCTGCCATTAGATCAATTAGTTGAACATCATGATCTATTATTATTGCAGACTTTTCATTTGCTCGGACATAGCGTTGAATGAATTTTGCAAGTGCAATCCTATCTTCTGCATCTAAGAATGCCGAAGGTTCGTCAAGAGCATAGATATCAGCATTTCTTATGAGGCAAGCAGCAACAGCTACTTTTTGTAATTCTCCTCCGCTGAGATTCTTTACTGATTTTTCATACAGCTTCTTTAGTCCTATGGGAGCCAGGATTTGTTCCTCGATAAGGGATCCCTCGATATCGTTCTCGTAAGCGATTGAAAGAATTGATTTAACTGACCCATTATACTCTTGGTTCAGATACTGCGGTTTATAGGAGATTTTTGCGCCAATTTGTAGATTGCCAGAATCTGGTTTATCAACTCCTGCTAACATTTTCATAAAAGTAGTTTTACCCAACGCGTTAGCGCCCACAATTCCAACTACTTCACCTTTTCTGACTTGCCCATTAGCGATCTTCAAACTAAAAGAAGGAAAGGTTTTGTATAGCATTGAATATCGTGCGACAGGAAAATCAAGTACCATATCATCCGTTGTGGTAGTCGTTTCGAATCTGAATGCTTTCTGTCTAAACCTTACGTTTTCACTTGGAAGAAAGCCATCTAGGAAGTTATTAATGCCTAGTTTTGTGCTCTGGAGTACAGATGTTATGCCGTAAGCGCCTGGTTCTCCATAAAGGATATGTATATAATCAGAAAGGTAGTCTAGTAACGTAATATCGTGTTCTACGACCATAACACTCTTGCCTGAATTTGCAAGCTCTCGTATGACCCTAGCCACCGAAAGTCGCTGATAAACATCATTATAAGAAGACGGCTCATCGAAAAAATAGTAGTCTGATTCCTTACTAGCGGCTATTGCCACCGCTAATCTTTGTAGCTCTCCTCCACTTAAGTCAGCGACGTTTCGATCTAGGGCATATTTCAAATCCAAATCAGATACTAATTTATCAAGGACATTGCGTTCATTGTACTTTTGTAAGAGATCATTAGCTGTCCCCTTGAAAGCCTTTGGTATCATATAGACGCTTTGGGGTTTGATGGACACGCGCAATTCGCCGCTCGCTATTTTTTCAAAATGAGACTTGAGCTCTGTTCCCTGGAATTTTTTTATAACTTCATCCCAGCTAATATTGTTATCATACTGTCCAAAATTTGGTTTTGTGTTTCCAGCTAAAATATCGACAATGGTTGTCTTTCCCATTCCATTCCTTCCAAGAAGGCCTACGACGGAACCTTTTCTTAACGATGGGAGACGATATAATCTAAAGGTATTCATCCCAAACTGATGAATTTTATCCTCACCTAGTTCCTTTGCAAGATTGACAATTACTATTGCATCAAAAGGACATTTTTTGATACATATACCGCAGCCGGTGCACAACTCTTCTGAAATAACTGCCTTGCCATCCTCTGGATTTTGTACTATACACTCACCACCAGTCTTGTTCACTGGACAATAAATAATGCATTCTAAGCCACACTTCTTTGGCTGGCATAGTTCTTGATCAAGGACAGCTACTCGGTGTGTGGATGATTTTAAATCTTCCAACTATGGTAAATGCACGTTTGTACATTATATGCGTTCTGTACAGATAATTATATATATCAGTTATCGAGATCATAAATAATCTAACTTTATTAGGCTGGATTTATACATTTATCATAAAGTTTCAATGATATTAATAGATAGCTCAAAGTTTAAGGCTGTAAATAAATGACACCTGCAATATACAGGCAGGACAGACTTTTTAAGGTAAAGTCTTGTCTGTTCTGTTGTAAATTGCAGGCCATAGGGTTAAATTGCCCTTCGTCGTACTCCATGTTAAGCCGGCCATAGCAAGAGGGAGCGACCCGGACCCATTCCGAACCCGGAAGTCAAACCTTTTGTCGCTGCTGTGTTACTTACCTGCGTGAGCGGTTGGGAATCAGCGGTGCTGGCATCTCTTCTTTCTAAAGGTTGTAGATTATTGTTAATGTTTTGGATAAACAAGATAATAGTGGTATCTGTACTTCTTTCGACCAAGCCAATCACACAATTTAATCAGTCGATCGAGTGCAAATTTAGATGGTCTCTCCTAGATGGATTTGCCCAGTTAGTTTTTTGATATTCAATGCTATTCTATCTAAAATATTGAATATAGATGTCAATTCATGATATTCCCATATTCGAGTCTGAATAATACACGCAAAGTTGGCTACCCTGACAGAAATCCTTCGTGTTTGCTCTTCCATAATGCTTTTTCGAATAAATTCACTTAGAATCTGGTCTTTTGAGAGAATGTCAGCAAGTACTCCTCCACTCCATCCCAGTGACTCCAATACTCCATTTCGCAACGTGAAGAAAGGACTAGCTTGAAAGAGTGTATAAGAATTATCGTCGTTTTCACTGACGAATTCATTTTCGATCAAACAGTGGACATCGAAGAATGCTCCCATTCGCATCACCTCTTCTATTCCAATATAGTCAATATTCGTAGCAATAAGTCTAATAAAACCATCCCTGTTTGATAACCATCTCTCGAAATATGACCGTCTTTCTGGTACGACATCATGGTTAATATCGCCTAGCCTGCAAATAATTCCTAACTCTGTCAATTCCCGTACAAGGCCACCCATTGAAAATAATGGAAATTCAGATCACCTCTGGGATTACAGGATATTTTGATATAACGCTAGATAATAAAGATATATCTTAGTCTAATTTAGTATTATCAGCAGGAATAGAAGTCCACTGTCTTCCTGAACGCGACTTCCGTTGTATACCAACGAACGTCTTAATACCATATCTTTAGTCTTGGATCTAGTAAAGATTAAATAAAATATATACTGCACTTCGTTTTTTTAGTAAAAAATTAAGGACACATTTAATTCTCAGCTGATCCAGCTTCTCGCAAAAATTTTACCAGTGTTCTTACTCCGTATCCTGTTGCGCCCTTAGGAATATAACTCCTCTCATAGGTTCCGTCCTGTGTCCACGCGGTTCCTGCGATATCTAAGTGAATCCATGGTTTTTCTGCAACAAAATTAGCCAAAAATGCGGCGGCTGTGATTGCCCCTCCTTGTCTTCCTCCTATATTCTTGATATCTGCTACGTTGCTTTTAATTTGATCATGATATTCTTCGTATAGTGGGAGCTCCCATAATTTCTCACCAGTCTTTTCGGAAGCCTTCTTCAATTTATCCATGAATGATGTATTATTGCTTATTGCCGCCGCAACATTTGCTCCCAATGCAATTATCGCCGCGCCAGTCAAGGTTGCGACATCAATAATTGCTTTAGGATCATATGTTTTTATTCCAAATGCTAAACTGTCAGCCAAGATAATTCTACCCTCAGCATCAGTATTAGCCACCTCAACAGTTTTTCCATTGTACATTCTGATTATATCTCCAGGTCTGTAGGAACTACCAGATGGCATATTTTCTACGGAGGGCACTATGGCGACGATGTTGAGGGGCAGATGCAATGCCGCAGCAGCCCTAATAACAGCCAGTACACAACACCCTCCGCATTTATCAAATTTCATTTCATCCATCTTCTCTCCGGGTTTTAAAGATATCCCGCCAGTATCGAAAGTGACAGCTTTACCCACAAAGAGATAAGGTTTATTGTTTCCAGACGCACCGTGATATTCTAAGATTATAAGCTTTGGTTGATTACTGCTTCCCTTTCCTACCGATATAATACCATTTAGGCCTAGCGATTCCATTTCATAGTGCTCGATCACTCTAACCTTTAAGTTGTAATCATTTGCCAAGGCCATAGATACTCTTGCCAATTCCGCCGGAGGACAGTCATTAGGAGGAAGATTACACAAATCACGTGAAAAGGTCACCGCATTAACTATCAAAGTTGATTTATCAAAGACTGCTTGGATGCTTGGATCATCTGTATCAACCAGTATTGTTACATCGCTTAGTTCGGGCAATTTGCTAGATACAGATTTGTAATTACTAAATTTGTATGTGGACAAACAAATACCTTCGAAAATTGCTTCGGCAAGGTCTTCGTCTAGCACAGAAAACGGCACAAGACTGAATTCCCCTAGTCCAAGCTCCTGAACCCTGAGCGATATCTTTCCAGCAACAATTCTTGCATATTCCTTCGAATACTTTTCTTTTTTGCCAAGTCCTGTTAGCATGATTCTTTTAGGACCGATCTTCCCAAAAGTAGGTAACAAATAATTAGACCCGAAGGTACCAGTAAATTCACCATTTTCAACAACTTCCTTTAGTACAGGTGATAAATCGTTTCCTAATGTCTTGAACAGCAATTCTGATTCTCCTTCAAAAAGGCCCAGTACCAAAAGTTGGGTTTGTTTAGTAATAGGCCTGATTTTTTCGAGTTTGATTTGGACCATAAGATGATGGTTGTTTGTATACTTTATTTTAAACTATTCTACATAGATAAATTCCGCTGTGCCCGAGACATTTATCGATATATAGTTAGTGAATATTCCGGTTAATTAGTGATTCGGAGTAAAAAACAAAGCTCATGCAAATTCAGCCAAACATAACTAGTAGCAGACATGATTATAGTCCATCACTTTGGCCACTAAGATCCAGCCATATCTTTTTATCTTGCATATTGCGGCATTTTAGTGTATGCAATCAGAGAAAATGCTAGGCAGGTATGTTATACAATGGGCCTGAAGATGCGTTATCTTAATTTGAAGCAACAAATTCGTGAAGTCCGCATGTTGGCGATCCGGGGTATAGCAGAAGCTGGATCCGGTCATCCAGGTGCATCCTTTTCTGCGGCTGAAATTATGGGTGGACTTTATTTTAGAAAAATGAGACATGATCCTCTAAAACCAGATTGGCATGAAAGAGACTATTTTGTAAATTCTAAAGCTCATTCTGCTCCAGGATTCTTTGCTACTCTTGCTGTTTCCGGATATTTTCCCATCAGTGAAATGGATACCCTGCGTAAATTTGGTGCTAGGTTACAAGGACATCCCGTAAGATATTCAAAAGAGCAAGAAAAGCATAGTGTTCCAGGCATCGAGTACTCTGGAGGTTCGGAAGGAATTGGCCTATCGGTATCTTTGGGGATCGCCTTAGCAACGAGACTTGACGGGAAGAAAAATCATATATTTACTCTTATCGGTGATGGAGAATCTAATGAGGGTCAGGTATGGGAAGCAGCCATGGCTGCTTCAAAATTCAAGCTTGACAACATAACTGCCATTCTTGATCGGAATAGAATACAGCAGGACGGATTTACTGAAGATATAATGCCTCTCGACCCAGTTCGTGATAAATGGATAGCGTTTAATTGGAACGTCGTGGAGATAGACGGCCACAAAGTTGAACAGCTTATTGAAGCCATCAATAAAGCCTATGAAGTTAAAGATAAGCCTACTATCATCATCGCGAATACCATCAAGGGTTATGGAATCAAGCATATGACCAACAATCCACAGTGGCATGGAAAGGCGCCTCCGAAGAAGCATATTCCAATTCTCCTGCAAGAGCTACAAAGTGAATTTCTGATCGCTCCATCTATTATCGCTGGCAAGCGTGAAAACTATGAAGAAAAAATTAGAATTGCAGAACGTTGTGGTGCAGATATGATCCACCTTGATGTGATGGATGGTAAATTTGTGCCCAACACTACATTCTTCGCAGACACTATCCGAAAACTCAGGCCTCTTACTAACTTGCCGTTTGATGTTCATCTCATGATTGAAGATCCGCTCGAACATATCCAAGAATATATAGATGCTCGATGCGATATCGTCACAGTACACGCTGAGGCATGTACCGAAGACTCCTTTTCGGTAATTACGTCCGAATTGCTCGAGAATGGAATTAGTCCTGGTATTGCAATAAACCCATCAACAAACATCCCGAGTTGGCTATATCACCATCTATCGGAGATAGATGTAATTATTGTGATGTCTGTAAATCCAGGCTCTGCTGGTCAGAAATTCATACCAGAAATATTACCCAAAATGAGAACGATAGGTCAGGACCTGCGAGAACATAATTTTGTTGGGTACCTGGAAGCTGACGGGGGGATCGACGCTATGACGCTCAGGGAGGTCTATGGTGCTGGAGCCAGAATAATGGTTGCAGGTAGCGCTGTCTATGGTAGCTCTGATATTAATGGCGCGATCATCCAGTTAAAACATACAGCAAACGTCGCATTAGAAAGAACTCTATTGGAAAATGCAAGTCAGATTGGGACCAGATTGGACTGGATAAAGGCGCGTAAACATATATTGATTCCCTTTGCAAGTGAGTTAGGAATAGAGGAGGAAATTCATGCTATTAAGTAATGAAAGAAAAGTAGCCGATATGAGAGAGGCATTTGGTCAGACACTCGTCGAATTAGGCACTGTGAATTCCAATCTTGTCTGCGTGGGCGCTGATACGACTGACTCACTCAAGACAAAAAAATTCGGTGATAAATATCCAGAAAGGATGTTTAACATCGGGATAGCAGAGGCAAACCTTGTGTCTATTGCAGCAGGGCTAGCAGTGGCGGGTAAGATAGCATTTGCTAGTACATACGCAGCTTTCCTTCCTGGCCGTTGTCTTGATCAAATTCGAAATGCTATTTGCTATCCCAACCTCAACGTCAAGCTCGTAGTTTCTCATGCCGGACTTTCCGTCGGACCGGATGGTGCATCACATCAACAGATCGAAGATATATCAACAATGAGAGCAATACCCAACATGAGGGTTCTTGTCCCCGCAGATGCAGCTTCAGTTAAACACCTAATCAGAAGAATCGTTGACACTCCTGGACCATTTTATATGCGACTTGCGAGACCATCTGGGAAGATAATTTATAGAGAAGGTGACGCTATGTTCGAAATTGGAAGAGGAAACATTCTTAGAGATGGCAAGGATGCGACTATAATGGCCTGTGGTCTGATGGTTGTAACTGCGTTAGAGGCAGCTGACTTGTTAGAGCAGAACCACGGTCTAAGCTGCCGAGTAGTAGATATGTTTTCAGTCAAACCAATTGACAAAGAATTAATAGAGAAGTGTGGTAGAGAGACCGGTGCAATTGTTACTATTGAAGAGCATAACGTCTTGGGTGGTCTGGGTGGAGCAGTAGCAGAAGTGTCAGCTGAATTATATCCTGTCAGTGTCAAGAGATTAGGAGTTTTAGACACGTTCGGAGAATCCGCAAGAGACGACGAGATTGGCAGTTTATTTGAAAAGTATGGTTTGAGCGCGATGAAAATAGTCGAGACGGTACTTGGTATAAGAAGACAGCAAAGAAAATGAAGATATTCTTAGATACTGCTAATTTAGCATCAATACGAACCTATAATGACATGGGAATTGTGGACGGGATCACGACAAATCCCAGCCTTCTTTACAAGGAAAAACAAAGCCCAGATGCAATTATGCGAGAAATAGTTGAGCTAATAAAGGGGCCGGTTAGTCTGGAGGTAATTGACACAAAGTCAGAGGAGATGATAGCGGAGGCTCACAAATTTGTGAAATACGGTAAGAATGTTGTTGTCAAGATCCCCATGATTCCTGAAGGCCTGATAGCTGTCAAGAGACTAAGAGATGAAGGAATTCCTACTAATGTAACTTTGATATTTTCAGCCAATCAGGCAATTTTGGCAGCGAAGGCAGGCGCTTCATATGTGAGTCCTTTCATAGGACGGTTAGATGACATAGGGCAAGACGGAATGATTCTCGTTAAGGAGATAGTTCAGATTTTTAGAAATTACCAGTACGACACTCAGACGCTGGTTGCAAGCATAAGACATCCATTGCATGTAATTGAGGCGGCCAAGCTTGGCGCAGATGTAGTGACCCTTCCTCCTGATATTTTAGGGAAAATGATGAAACATCCTCTTACCAATAATGGACTTGATTCATTCCTAAATGATTGGAAGAAGATTGATAAGGGCTTGTTGATTTGATCAATGACGAAGCAAGTTTATCACCTTTTGCGGAATGTCCTCTAGTCTACTGGCGGCCAGGCTCTTTTCATAGTTTAAATATTTCAAGTTTTGACCAACGTTAATCGAGTCATGCAGATTCCTTCCCAGTCCTAGCGCAACCATGTGTATCCCAGATTCTTTGTAAGACAGGACCATAGACCGTACAGCATCATAATCCGAAGGTTCACCATCAGTTAGTGTCACCAGTATATCTGGTTTGAACAGGTTAATCATCGGTTGGAGCAGGGCATAAATCTCAGCCAGAGGAGTGCCGCCACTTGCTTTGATTTGTGCCAAGCGACGTGCACAAATACTTGACCATCTTAGAGTGGCTGGTTTTATTATCCAGCACTTTACCTGCCTTGATTCGGTACTAAAAGCATAAACTGAGAATTTTATATTCAAGTAAGAAAGTGCCTCGCAAAGAGCTACTGTAGCTTGCTTGTATTTTAGCTCTACATCTTGTATACTACTAGAGTGATCAAGTAGAATGGCAATTTTAGTTTTAATAGAGAGTTTAGAATCAGTCAAAAAAGGTTTAGGAAGCCTTTCAACATAAACCTCTGGATCTAACTCCTCACCTGCGAAGTCGTGTCTTTCTATCCACCCAGTTTTCCAATCTCTAAATTTCGACTTTATTTTTTGAATAAGAATTGGATCGTAGAGAAAGCTCTCATCAATATCCATTTTTTCTGGAATACTCAGACCAAAATCTTCCAGACTCTCATAGCCCTTATTTTCAGTCTTTTTACTTTCCTTGATAAGCGTATCGAACTCGCCTAAAACCTCATTTCCTTCAATTATTTCCTTGGAAATTCTTTCAATATTTTCATCCTTGGTCCTTCTTTTCACGAATTTCTCAACTTGCTTTAAAATGTCGCTTTGGTTCATGGAAACTCCAAATTTAGTTCTGGGTACTGAGATTGGGATTGTAAGTAATGGATTAAGTTCCAATATCTTGATCAACTTTGGCACATGTTTTTCGAGCCAATCGGTTGAATACGAAAAGTCTATTGCCTCTTGGACTATGTTATTAGCGTATTCCGTAGCTTCTTTTACCTTTTCAAATTCCCGACCAAATAATTCGCCCTTGATATAGCCAGTAGAAAAGTATTGGGAGAAGGCTTCAATAGTCTTCTGACGCCCATACATAGAATTAAGAAGTGGTCGTCCTAACCATGACATTGCCTCATTATAAATTAGCTCATTTAACATTCCATGCCAAAGTTTCAGGCCTAGTATTTCGATTCGCTTAGTCTCTATGGTATTAAGTATGAATCCGTACGCATGTTCGTAACTAAGTACCTTTGAGGAATAACCCATGCGCATAGATTCGTACCATAGTGCTACCCTCCACTGTCGGTATTTTTGGAAATCGGTTCCAGCATAATGTTCCAGAAATGGCAGGGTAATCTGATTCTTATCAGGTTTGGCCAGTGGAATCTTGTCCTGATTTAGAGTTATTACCGTCTTACCTCGTCCTGACCATCTCCTTGCCAAAAATGTGGCAATATCAATTAGTACATCATTTCGCATTTTCAAAAACGTCAAACTTCTTTCAAAGTGGCTACACAATGACTCAGGTTCCAAAAATCGAAGTTATCATATCCATTACCTTGCGATATTCAACTTGGCCCCATTGATCATATGCATTGGCATAGACGACCTCCGCGGATTCTCTTGCAGAAAGACCACTTTTCAGGATCTTTGAATATGCAATCGTCTCTCTTAAGCTGGGACTATAATAAAGTTCCTCTACTGCCGCAGCTTCGCGAAGATTTTTGGCAAGTCTGATAGCATTCCTTACTGCATCAAGGTCTGAGTTAGGCAGATCAACATGTCTTTTGACAATATCAAGTTCCACATCCTCTGGAGGATATTCTAGCCTGAGTCTGACAGGAAATCTACTGAGCAACTGAGGGGGAAGCTCTTTTGTCCCTACATGCGATAATGGGTTAATTGTGGCAACAACTGACCAATTAGTGTCAGCATTTATAATTTGTCCTTCAGCTTCTTTTAATACTATTTGCCTTCTATCATCCAATGCTTCATCAAGCCTCAACAACACATCAGCCTCAGCAGCATTTAACTCATCTAGGTATAACAAACCACCACTTCGCATAGATCTAACGAGGATCCCCTCCACAAAACTAATTTGTCCATTATCAATGGTATTTGTACCAACCAGATGTGATTCTCTGGTTCGTAGACTAAAATTTACCGAAAACAGCTCCTTACTGTAATGCGAAGCGAATTTCCTTACCAGTGTTGTCTTACCAGTTCCCTTCGGTCCGATAATAATTGAAAATAAACCTGCTTCGTGAGCCTTGTTCAGTATAGGTAGAGCATTATTCCAATCAAGGTAATTTACTTCGACCTCCAAATCAAATCTCGTTTAATGTGACAGATAATTAACATAAAAACTAATGGATCGGATTTCACTTGCCTACAAAGACAAGGCATTAGATCATTATCAACTTCTTCTTATACAAATAGTCAGTTAGTAAAATTCTATCTATGGAGTCAGGGTTGAGATAATACGATCTTCCTTTAACAGCCCTTTCCAGATCATTAACGTATCCGAGTAAGGAATCATCTTCACTTATCATTACTGTATCAATATCGACACCTCGTCTATGACATCTTTTTGCCTCGGATATCGTTTTGTCTCCTATATACTGATCGACTTGTTTATAGCGATAGCACAGATATACAAGCTTATTAGACGTCACATCAAGGTTCATAAATAAATGAGTTTTCGCGAACTCGAGTGCATCATTATCTGGCGTATAAAAATAGGAATGCGGTCTCTTGGACAGTATCTTGCTGTACTCCGAATTATCTTCAATAAAGCATGCACTTGGGTGTCCGTCGGTTATCAGGACAATCCTTTTGTTCGGGGCGGTGTCTTTTTGTAATATCTTAGTTGCAAGTCTAAAGGCTGCTTGGTAGTTAGTATAATGCAGGAGGTCGGCACCTGGCTCAAAGGTCTTCAGATAAGGTATATCATTTGCATTGATTTTAGAGGCTAGTGCGCCAAAACCGACAATGTATATCGAATCCATCGGGAAGAATTTTCGATTTAATGTAACGATGCCCCACAACGCCCGCTTAGCAGCTTCTATTCTACTCATACTTCCATACATAGCCGAATATCTCATAGTCGAACTTAGGTCAATGCAGTATACAACTGCAACTCTGACTTCCTGGATAGTTTCAAATTCTTCAAAATCGTCTAAAGTGATCTGGAGCGGAAGACCCGGCTGCTCCCGATGCCTAGTAATCCTTTGGACGGCGTTAAGCAAAGATACAGGTACATTCAATAATTTGATATCGTTACCAGTTTCATATCTTTTAGTAGTATCCAGAATTACTGAACCATTTCCCAAACTATTAGTTTCATGGAGACCAAAACCATCCTTCTTCAATGATCTCATAAGATCCTTTAAGATTTTTTCTCCAATGCTTACAAAGGCCTTAGAAGTAAGCCACCTTGTATCATCTTTTATGTAACCGCTTTGAATTAATTCTGCAATTATGGGCAGGTGCATGCCAGTCTTCGGATAATCTGGATGTAGATCAGCATTAGGTTGTTTTGCCTCTTTCTTAGGGTTATTAGGCTTTGCACTTTGCGGCAATGCTGCTTCCAGGGCGTACTCTAATTCTTGCAGGGTGGGAGTTTTTTCTTTTAGGACTTCTCTGCCTATGACATCGAGCAATTTATCGCTAAATCTGTTTAGGATTTGATCCGTGTCCAAATTGATTTGACTATTCTTCTCGTCTTGTTTGTGTTCTTTACCAAAGTAGATATAAGAACTTACATCTAAAGCATGGTCATGCAGATGCATATGAATTATCCTTCTTCTCCAATATCGGCGGTTCGGTCCATCTAAGACCCTCGAGGACTAGCTCGGTAACTGAGGCTGTAAATTCTCCGTCCATTTTCTTAGACAGAATTAGATTGTCAATTGCAATTTCATGATCCTTGGCAGCTTTTACAAACTCTTCTTGTTCCGCTTGAATTAAACCAAACATCTTGATTACAATTTTATTCAATGCTGGAAATCTAGTCAATTTGGATTCATAATCGACAGAATTAATTTTCTTGTGACCTATGATGCTCTGCGAGACTTCAAAGGTCTTGTTTTTAGTAAACTCATTTCTTATTTTGGATATATCTGTTATCGAAATTTTGTGTATATATTCGCTGGAAATCTGTTTAATCGCGTCTGCAATTATAAGGTTTAGTACATTGAATCGATTTTCGTATGTATCTTCAACATCTAACAGTTCGAATTTCATTGCCTGATAAATGCTATGGAAATCACAAAACCTTGGAATAACGGTGACTTTATTTTTTATTGATCTAGTTCGTTCAGCTTCTCCGATTAGAAGTTCCAGGGAATGAATTCCCATTCTAACGCTAACTCCCCTCTCCTGATTAATGTCAGGATGTTCTCTTGCAATATGCGCAATTTTCGCCATAGCCTTTAATATATGGACAGGTAGCAAAACGTTATTTCTGTCAACAATTTTTACCTCTTGTGACATTATCAACATCTCATCAAAAATACGCTTTGGATAGTGTGTTCTTATATGACTTCTTAATCTATCAAAAAGTGGTTCGATTATTTTACCGGAATGAGTATAGTCAATAGGGTTAGCAGTAGCAACGATCTTTACATCAGGCTTGAAGATTATTGGATATGCGCCTGTTGTAAATTTTCCTTCTTGCAGGACACTGAGTAAGGCAACTTGTTTCCTAGGATCGAGCACTGGAAGCTCATCAATACAGATTATTCCGTGTCTTGCTTGTAATAATTGGCCCGCGGAATACGATTCAATATCGTATATCTCTACACCTTTCTTTACGATCTTAATTGCGTCGATCTGCCCTACTAGATCCTTTACAGATATATCTGGAGTAGCAAGGATATACCGATACCGACTCACGCCATCAATCCAGTCAATTTTTGTATCCAATTTATTATCTCTAATCGTGGTTTCACAATCTGCAGAAACAGAAAATTCTGGTGACATTCTGTTTATTTCGACATCAGTTAACATCGCAATTAATTCCTCTTCCGGAATTGTAATCGGTATGTCGTTAGTGAGAGTACCTCTGACGACAGGAATTAAGGACAATAGATTCCTTGCAATGGATTCGGCAATCTTTGTCTTGGCCTGACCAATCTGTCCGACAAGCAGTAGATCATGTCCTGACAATATTGCTCTGTCCAAGGCTGGTAGGACATCGTCATCATATCCGATAATTCCACGATATGGGTTTTGCCCACTCTGGATTTTGGAAACGAGATTACCTCTGATCTGTTGTTCAATCGTTGGCGGTTTATAATTTATCGTGAGCAAATCACCAAGTGTTTTAATCTCCCTAAAGCAAGCAGGAACACCAGGCATTAATTCAGAATAATTTGGAATAGATGAATAAGAGTGATATACTAGATCGTTGATTGAACTCATAAAATAGATGTCATGACTTAAATAGACATATATTTATTTAAATCCCTAATGATTATTAAGACAAAGCACGTAGCTTTCACTCTTATTCTTATCTATAATTCTAAATGACTTAACATATTTTCACTTTCAAAGATTTGCTGGGCTCAGTCACAGTGAGAAGCTCATTCTCATATCTATATCTAAATGCCGTAATTTTTATCATGCACGAATTTTTTTATAAAAACTAGATGGGACTTGAACCTAGCAGATTAATATTCAATAGACTATCCATCTGGCGAATATGAATCCTTTAGCATGGTTTTTATTTCGGATTCTTCCTCGTGATTCTAATTTGTCTGCTTTGGAGTACCGTCACATCCTACGAATATCTGGTAAAGATATCGAGGGAAGTAAAAAAATTATTGTTGCTTTAAGCATGATAAGGGGTATAGGCTATAATCTTGCTCAGATAATGCTTCAATCTCTTAATATAAATCCGTATATACGAGTAGGGTTCGCGACAGAAAGCGAACTGAAAGAAATCGAATTAACGATCAAGGATCCGTCAAGAGTAGGAATTCCTCCTTGGTACCTTAACAGAAGGAAAGATATGGATACCGGGTCTGATAAACACTTAATTACTTCTGATCTAGATTTTACGATTTCAAATGATATAGAACGCGAAAAATCGGTCATGAGCTGGCGCGGTTATAGACACATGTTTGGACTAAAAGTAAGAGGGCAGCATACAAGGACCTCAGGAAGAAAAGGTGGTGCTGTTGGAGTCAAAAGGTTAACCAAACCAGGTGCAGCTGCTCCGTCTGCTCCTGCAGGCGCGGCAACATCGACGGCAGCTACTTCAACACCTGCCAAACCAGCAAGTGAAGCGACTGCTGGTGAAGCTAACAAGTAGGAAATGCTGATGAGAAATGGGTGATCCTCGTAAGCCAAAAAAGACATACAGTAGACCGAGAAGAATGTGGACTTCGGACCAGCTCAGTGCTGAACTTTATCTAGTGGGAACCTATGGTTTAAGAAATAAGAGGGAGCTCTGGAAAGCTCAGACAGAAGTAGCTAGATTGAGAAATCAAGCTCGCGCACTCCTATCTCTTAGTGCAGAGGCCCGAAGTGACAAGGAAACTCAATTACTTAATTTTTTGAACCGGTTAGGCCTGGTCAATGAAGGCGCGACACTAGATGATATTCTAAATCTGAAAATCGAAGATTTGCTAGAGAGAAGGCTGCAGAATATAATAATGAGAAAGACTGGAAATAAGTCTCCGTACTTTTCAAGGCAGTTGGTCGTGCACAGACACGTCTCGATCGGTAATCGATTTATAAATCTGCCTGGCTATTTGGTGAAAAAAAATGAAGAACAGCAGATTTTAGTTCATCTCGACGTGCACAAAAGTACATCCGGAACCCCTCAAGAACAGGTTTAGCTTGGTGTAGTTCTGTACTGGTTCTTTAATATTCTGCGATCACATCGACATGATCTATTTTACCATCCGAATTCATATCGAATCCTTGGACAACAAGTGCCCACTCTTCTTCGCTTCGATAACTCTTTAGGATTTTCTCGCTAAAGTTTGTCAGTGCAATGACTGCAGATTTAGTACCAATTGATCTAACACCCGCAATCACAATTATGCTGCCGCTGCCGCTATAAGGATTTTTTATTTTTGCAATGAGTCCCTGACTATCCGAGTTATATATTTCGTTCGAACTCTTTTCCAAACCCGCCCAGAAATTTGATTCATTAAATTTTATAGGCAAATATTTATTAAATTCTGCAGTAACGATATTCGTCCCGGGACCTCCTATGGAAATTATGTTACGATTGTCTAAAACTCTTTCCGCTTTAGCATCGGCGTCAAGCTTGACTACAAATTCTGATGGAATGTTAGTAAGGGTTCCTAAAAAAAATGCTAATTGAACTGCATAATGCCCGTCCCTTGCGGATGATCTGTATGGACCATGGGGGCCTGGCGCACCCACTACAATGAGACCATCGAAAGAATTATCTATGATAAAGTCATTAAAAAAATCCTTTGTGTAGTGTTTGTTGTTTTCATGATCAACGGTTATTTCTGACTGCCTTTCACCCCAGTCCATTTCTATTCCAAAAGATGGACAAGTTGATCGGAATAACCTAGCAGTACCGCCCCTAACAAGGGCTGTTCCAACATCTTCCAATGCACCGATAGAAATCAACTTGCGTGTATAATAGTAAGCGCTCTGTTCATAGATTCCAAGTTCCTTAGCAACTTGTGCGGTGTACATTGGTCTAGATGATAAAAGCTGCATTATTTTCCAGGCGGTTGGATTAGATATAATTCGCAGTTGGTCAACACAATCATAGATAATTATTTCTTTTGCAATGAATCCTTTTTCTACATTGGAAACCAGGGTCTTCTTCTTCAACAATATTTTTTTCAGAACCTGTTATATAATAATATATAGCGGTACAGTTCTATTTTTAGCTGAATCGTTATATGCTTCTGACTTTCAAAGTTTCTTATCTGAACCCCAATAAATAGAACTATAACGGTACAAATAAAGCTTCATAATTTTTAAAAAGAGTCTTGATTGTTTATCTATTGTGTGTTCAATTATCGGGTATAAGGGCAATCTCTACGCTGCTCCAGTTCTTGTAGATAGCCTAAAAAAAATGGAGTATAGAGGTTATGATAGTGTAGGGATTAGCACTATTGATGATGGTATTATGCTTGTACGAAAAGGCGTGGGAAAAGTGGCGGAGGTCGATAGGCATTTGGAGTTAAATGGAATGCCTGGCAAAACAGGCATCGGACACACTAGGTGGGCTACGCATGGACGGGTAAACGATAAGAACGCTCACCCTCACACCGACTGTAATGGAAGTATAGCAGTAGTTCACAATGGTATTATAGAAAACTACGAGGAGCTAAAGACGGAATTAATACATAAAGGACATTCGTTTAAAAGTGATACCGATAGTGAAGTCATCGCTCATTTAATAGAGGAACATCATAAGTCTAATAAGGATATTAAATCTGTTATGATAGAGACATGTAAATGTCTGAAGGGCGCCTTTGCCTTTGTTTCAGTATTTGAAAATGGTGCATTAACTGGTGCACGATTCGATGAACCTCTAATTATAGGAATTGACCAAAACGCTTGCTTTATTTCAAGTGATGTTCTAGGATTCCTAAAATATACGGATAGGGCAATTTTCCTTGACAACAAAGATATCGTGATTGTAGATAAATCTGGAATCCAGTTGTTTGATTTCGATGGAAATACCGTCATTCGTCAACCTACTGAGGTTGCATGGGAGCTAGCTGCCGCTGATAAAGGAAGATATGCACATCATACCCTAAAGGAAATACACGAACAAAGCAAAATCGTATCAAAGTTTAATAACCGAGATACACAGGGGTTAACTCAATTTTGTAACATTTTGTCTGATGCCCAAAATGTGTATATTACAGGGAGCGGAAGCAGCTATCACTCGGCTCTGATTGGAAAATATCTTATGGCAAAATATCCCAAAATAAGGGCAGAATGTGTGATGTCTAGCGAATTCCAATATGTCCAAGATCTTATTGATGATCATGCTGTAGTAATCGCTATCTCGCAGAGTGGTGAAAGTGCTGATGTCCTACAAGCAGTTAAGGCTGCTAAACTAAAGGGCGCGACAATACTTTCAATAGTCAATATTACTTCTTCATCATTAGCTAGAATAAGTGATTGCTTTTTGGAGATTGGGTGCGGCCCCGAAATTGGGGTGGCTGCCACGAAAAGTTTTACATCGCAGCTATTAGTTCTATATGGAATTATCAATAATCTGTGCAAGGACTTCAGATTTGGGGAGGGTTTGAGCAGTTTGGCAGAATCTACCGAAGCAACGCTTTCTATTGAACCAGAAATAGAAAAAATATCTGACAAAATAAAAAGCTTCAAAGACATATACATTATGGGCAGAGCACTACATTATCCCATAGCGCTTGAAGGAGCCTTAAAAATTAAGGAGTTATCATATATTCATGCCGAGGGAATAGCTGGCGGGGAACTGAAACACGGACCATTAGCTGTTGTAGATAAAAATACATTGATATTCGTAATTAATCCATCTGACTCGACATATGGTGATATTATCGCAAATGCGCACGAGATCAAAGCGAGAGGTGCCACGATTATTGGCATCTCAGATATGAAAAATAATGTGTATGATTACCTCATAAAAATACCACCAGTGGATGAGATTCTCTACCCACTCGTAGAGGTAATTCCCTTTCAACTTGTAGCATATTATCTAGCACTTATGAGTAATGCCGATCCAGACTACCCCCGCAACCTAGCAAAATCCGTGACGGTGAAATGAGGAATCAGATTTTTGTCTTAGCGAGTTATTGCGTATAAACTATGGGCTTGCGACAGACAAATTAGGCGACTTAACTATAAATAGAGATTAAAAATAACAAATCTCGCTTTAATGGATGACTACTGGTGAAAGAGATTATGATGTTATAGTCGCAGGGGGTGGCCTGGCAGGCATGATTGCTGCCTGTTCAGTTGCTTTCTACTCAGATCAGTCTCTTAGAGTTCTTGTCATAGACAGAAACCTATCATCAAGCTTGGGGAAAAAAACCGTCACCGGTTGGATCTGTGGTGATGCGGTTGGTAAGAAGGCAGTCGATTACATGTCAAAGAGAATTGGGATCAAATGGGATAACCCTGAAATCGAACACAATGTAAAAGGTGTAGTCGCCTATTCTCCAAACCATGAAACTGCTGTTTCTTTTGATGGCGAAGGATATCTTTTAAATAGAAAAGTTCTGCCACAAAAGCAAATGAATGACGCCCTTAACTGGGGTATAGAAGTTAAGGACAGGGTCGCATTGAGATCGTTAATTTATGAGGATAATATGATCGTTGGTGTTCTAGGCGAGGAGATCGATACTAAAGAAGTGTTCAAACGAACCTCGAAATTGGTAATTGATTGTACTGGGGTAACATCTGTTCTCAGATCCAATTTGCCCATCAAGTCTTATATTGAAAAGAGGATAAATCGAAACGATTTGGAAGCAACCGGTCGATATATCTATACCTTTGAGATTGCCCGACACGATAAGACTTACTTTGACCCTGATTATTGTATTATTCATTTAGATCAAGAGATCGCTCCTGGTGGGTATGCATGGGTTTTTCCCAAAGGAGAGAATAAGGCGAACATAGGATTGGGCGTACAGCAGAAAGCATTAGAGTCCCTTAATAAAAGAAACGGTACAAAAAAGGATCTAAAATCACTAATAGATGAATATATTCGTTCTAATCCAGTCTTAAAAAACCTGAAAATGACGGACGAGAAATCGGATGAGGGAAATTCATGGGGGACCTGGCAGGTCTCAGTTCGTAGGCAGAACGATTGTCTCGTCGCAAATGGATACATCCTTGTGGGGGACGCTGCGTGGATGCCCAAGCCTATTGATGCTGGCGGAATCGGGCCCGCGATCATAGCTGGTACCATTGCTGGGAAAGATGCAGTTCAGGCTATCCAACAAGATGATGTCACTGAAAATGGTCTATGGATATATAATAAGGAATTTGTTGAAGAGTACGGATACAAGACAGCAGGTTTAGAAGTGTTCCGTCGGATGCTACAGGATCTTACCAATGATCAAATTAATTATGGCATGAAGCACTTTCTCTCTAAGATGGATGTTGAAAAAATTACAAATGGTGAACATCCAGAGTTCAATGCGGTTGACAAGCTATCGATGTTCATGAAAGCGGTGGTTAACCGAACTCTAGCAGAACACTTGAGCCACACTTCCAAAATGAATGAAAAATTGGTTGCTCACTACCATAATTATCCCGATGATCCCCGAGAATTTCCCCAGTGGCACCTAACTTTGGAACATATTCTGGAAGAAGCATTTGCAAAATTTCGAAATTAAGGGTACTTTTATAACTTATGTGATTTAGCAAATTTAGATCCTGTCCCCTAGTTTCATTCATCTTCTCAAGCTATAACTTCTCAAGATGATCTTTTAGATTATCCATCGCTGACATAATCATCTGTCGTCTCTTTTCTTCTGTAATAATTGCTCGAATATCCTCGATCAAAACTTTAGCGACATCTAGCTTTCTTCGTAGGCCAGGTATAAGGTTGTCGTATGCGGCAAATGGATAGATTGAGCTATAGATTTCTTCCATAACTAAAAATAATTTTGTGCTCTCATCCGGTTTTCCAGCTCTCAGTCTATCATACACCATTCGCTTGAGCTCGCCCACACAATCAAGCAGGCCAGTCAAATATGATGTGCCGGAGACGCCAAGATCCTTCGAACTTGGCAAGAGTCTATCCTCTGTTATGGCTCTTAACATGTAAGCTTCGACAAGCTCTTGTTCAGGGACACTAATGTATTTATAAAGGTCAGTTCTAGCCTGTTCTCTCAGGGCGTCTAACGTAGCCTTAGCTCTCTCCATTCGTTGTGTCGCTTTGCTAGTTTCGGAGCGATGCAGAGATATTATTGAATTACTGCAATCATAGAGTACGTCTCGTGTATTTTTGATAAGGCTGTCTCGTCTGGCTTCTATATCTTTAAGATCATCGTTAATTTCGTCCAAGGACGTTTTCACACTTGTGAGCAATGCCTTCCCATCCATCTAATTCAATATAGAGATTTCCATAGCTTAAGATTTGAGAAGACTCGGGATGAATGAATACAAATAACGGTATGTTGTTTAGCAATAGTATTATGAGCGCGAAGAAAAAAGAGTTGAAGGAAAAGGCTAATGAAGACCGCCTTTCTAAGACGATCGTCACACTAGAAGCGATTATAAAAAATCGAGATATTCAGAGAAATACCAGAAACTTGGTGAAAGATGTTCTTGCCACCCTTACTGATGAAAAAGGTGGCAGTATTTCGGTAAGAGCAGCTAATGCGATCAGTATGTTGGAGAGTCTAACTCAGAGCAGACAGATGGAATCTCATATAAGGACAATGCTTTGGCAGGTCGTCTCAACTCTGGAAAGTATAAGGGAGTGATCTATGAATTTATGTAGGTCCCGATATCTAAATCGAATTGTCTGAGTAGCAAATCAGACTCAGTTACTGTGGATCGTAAATATATACAGGCTCGATAGTATAAGATATATCTACACGTTTGATAATATCCGAAATTGATAACTCACTAAATCTGATGATAAATTCTTAAAATATATAATCATTATTCCACATGTCTAGAGCGAATAAATTAAATGATAGGTCTACGAGACCAAAACAAAGGTATTTGAAGAGTGAGTATTAGTGACTATATAGAAGTATCGAAGCCACGTATCGTAGTAGTACTAGTAATCACTGCAGTTACATCTTTACTAGCAGGCAGCAGATTCGATAATACTCCCACTACAGGTTGGGATGTCTCGTTTTGGCAGATAGGTTTTCTTTCCTTGGCAGGGGCGTTAGCTTCAATGGGATCAAGCGCTCTTAATCATTATTATGATAGAGACATAGATAAGATAATGCTTAGGACGTCGCTTCGGCCTCTGCCTGCGGGTAGGCTGCTTCCACGAAATGTACTTATATATGGACTCGGCGCATGCATATTGGCCTTAATTATTGCATGGATTACCCTAAATCCTGTAGCGACAGGGATGATCATACTTGGAATACTATTCTATGTTATTGTATATACTCTATGGCTTAAACGAAATAATGCCTCAAATATTGTAATTGGCGGTTTCGCCGGAAGTGCTGCTTCTATGGCTGGATGGGCGACAGCTACTGGATCTATTGACCTTCTAGGTTTTTTAGTAGGCTGGCTTGTATTCATGTGGACTCCTCCACATTTTTGGTGTTTGGCTATTAAGGCAAGAGAAGAGTATGCAAGTGTTAACGTTCCAATGTTACCCGTTCTAGTAGGCAATCAGAAGGCTGCTAGCTATATCTTTTTAAATACTCTTATTCTTCTGCCCTACTCCATATCTCTGTATTTTTTTGGGCTAGGACTTTTATATACTATAATAGCTGCTTTTTCAGGATCCTTGATGTTGATTTACCATTATAAACTAACTAAAAATGCTACTTCACAGTATGCCTGGAAGGCTTACAAAGTCACTGCCCCATATTTGGTAGTAGTCTTCATTGGATTAGCATTGGATGCTCTGTTTTACTACAGACTATGATGATAGTGCAACTAGATGATGTTTCCCCTAGTTACAATGTAGACTCAACTACATGCGATTGGTTAGATACAAAGTTTAGCTAGACAGATTCTATTCTACGTTTGTCCTTTGCGATCCAAGATACCCTGATCAGACCATATATCTCAAGATCTAACAAGGTCTTATCCAAGTCAGCATTGGTAAGTGAAATATTATCTCTAGTTAAGCTGTTTATAAGATCTACATCAGTGGTATTCCCTACATTCTTTATCTTTTCATAGATTAAGTTACGCAGCGGATATTTCATATAATATTGCAAAGTATGTCAGAGGCATATATCAACAATATGAAAATACAATAGCACGCGTTTTGTACATACAACCTAATCGAATATCGGTTAAATTATAGTGGAGCGGCAATGTAACCTCAACTATAAAAAGATTTGTCAGTAGGTCTTGGAATACTGTAGGTAACCGATTTTCTTATATTTTCATACCAATCCTCGATATCCTTCGTTATAGACGGTTTCACTTGATGAAGTGCCTTTTTAAAATCATCCCTTGATATTACCGTGGATTTGTTTCGCATCGCGTTAACTGCTGATTCTCTAGCAAGTGCAACCAAATCTGCTCCACTGAAGCCTTTCGTTGAGTAAGCTACCTCCTCGAGTTGAACGTCCTGGGTGAGCGGCATAGATTTTGTCAAGATTTTGAGAATTTCGTATCTGCCCTTCTCATCTGGCGGAGAGATATACAAAATAAGGTCAAGTCTTCCAGGTCGCAACAAGGATGTATCAATTAGATCAGGTCTGTTGGTAATACCTGTAACAATAACCCCAGCACTACCGGAGTCGTCCATCTCTGTCAGGAGCTGAGAAAGCACACGTTCATTACCAGAGAGGTCATCTTCTCCTCTTGGCCTTGCTAACGAATCCAGCTCATCGAAAACAACTACACAGGGGGACGAAGCCTTCGCTTTTCTAAATATTTCTCGAATTGCCTTTTCTGACTCGCCGACCCATTTTGATAATATCTCAGGTCCCCTGACTACAATGATATTAGCACTACTTTCAGTTGCAAGCGATTTAGCGATGAGTGTTTTGCCACATCCAGGGGGACCGAAGAGAAGAGCTCCTCTAGGTGGTTTAATACCCATCTTAGTAAATCTGTCAGGCTCCCTAATAGCTGTAATCAGGTTATCATAAAGTGTGCTCTTAGCGTCATATAATCCTCCTACATCATTCCATTTTACCTTGGCAACTTCAACGTAGAATTCTCGCATAGCGGTGGGAATAATTTCCTTCATCCCTTCTCTAAAGTCCCTACTTCTTATTTCCATCATCCCTAGAGTCTCTCGCGATATTTTGTCGCCTTCAAGGTCAATTTCCGGCAGATATCTTCTGAGGGCCTTCATTGCTGCTTCTCTACACAGAGCTTTTATATCAGCACCGGTGTAACCATGAAGTTCAGCCGCCAAACTTCTAAGGTCTATATCATTGGCCGCAAGAGGCATTCCACGGGTATGGATCTGAAGAATTTCCAGCCGGCCCTCAGCATTTGGTACTCCGACCTCAATCTCCCTATCAAATCTTCCTGGGCGTCTCAAGGCTGGATCAATGCTCTCAGGCCTATTTGTAGCCCCAAGAACGATTACATTCCCACGTTCTGACATGCCGTCCATGAGCGCAAGCAACTGTGCAACAACTCGCTTTTCTACATCTCCGAATGCCTCTTCTCGTTTTGGTGCAATAGCATCTATCTCATCAATAAAAATTATACTAGGTGCCGAATCCCGTGCTTCTTTAAAGATATCCCTTAATCGTGCTTCGGTTTCCCCATAATACTTATTGACAATTTCCGGACCGTTTATTATGTAAAAGTTAGCTTCAGACTCTGAAGCAAGGGCTTTAGCGATCAGTGTCTTGCCGCAGCCTGGAGATCCATACATAAGAATCCCATTATGTGGTTCAATACCTAGTCGCGTAAATACCTCCGGGTGCCTTAAAGGTAATTCGACAATCTCGCGAAGACGCTTTATCTGGTCCTTAAGACCGCCAATCTCTTCGTATGTAATTCTAGGCTTCTTGTCGAGGGTAGATTCGGCCAATATACTAAGTTTTGTTGAACTGTCAATCTTTGCGATAATCTTTGGAACCACCTTTTCGACCCTAAAGTCCATGGAATTTCCCAAAATGATAACCGATATCTCATCGCCAGCTGTAACTGGGTAACCACGCAGCCTATTTTTTACAAATTCACAAAATTCTTTATCGATAACAACATTATTATTCGCAAGCGGTAGCAGAACCACCATTTTTGCAGCTTTTGCATTTATTGGCTTTACCGAAAGTAAATCATTAATTCCTATGCCAGCATTTTTTCTTGTTTGGCCATCAATTCTAATAATATCACGGCCCTGCTCATCATCGGCTTGCCATCCTATAACTGCCGTATTCCTTTTGCCAGTCAATTCTATTACCTGACCCGGTTCTATGCCAAGCTGACGCATAGGCTCTGGGTCTATTCTTGCTCTGCGCTTACCCACGTCACGATGTTTCGCTTCAGCTACTCTTAACTGAATTTTCTTGATAGCTCCCTGATCTTTATTTTTCTTACCTTGAGGTCTTTTCAAATGTGTACTAGTACAGCCTCCGGCCGAAGTCTATTCATACTGATTATTTCATTTTTACAGACTGCCTACTCACGCTAACCACATCAATTTCACCAACTCCTTCTGTGTTCTTGATGGATTCTTCTAGCTTGTCCATTTGCCCTTCTTCATCATCAATCAAAAAATCTCCAAGAATGGCATTCACTCCGAATGCTATAGGCTCAGTCGCATGAGCCTTAAGCTCCATACCCTTCGGAATTTGATCATTAAGTGTATTCACTAATCTATTTAGATCAGTATCAGCTTCCGCAGGTAGAATTTTAATTCGTGCCACTAATCTGCTCATCTATGGTCCCTCTAGACCGCAACCAACACATTTGTAAGCCCTAGCAAATTCCCTACAACTTTGGCATCGCCATATGAGGACGTAACCACAATTAGGACAATAATATTTCACGCATTCGTCATTTGGCATAATGGGACGATTACAAGATGTACAAACTGGCAATTGTAAAGGCTTTGACATGTATATATCGTTGAAGATAAATATCCGAATTTATATCTTGCTTAATCAAATAAGCGTCTTAATTCATTACTTAGCACAGACTTTATGATTTTTGTAGCTTTTTTAGTTCCGATAATTCGGGCCAACGCCGTTGAATGGAAGTCAAAGTCCCCCGATTGTGATATGAAATCAATTTCCGATTGAGAGATGGAGGCAAATACTTCGTCCAATCCCCTATTATCCAATCGCTCAAGGAGCCTTCGAGCAAGTAGCATTTTTTTAAACTCAGAATTAAACTCCAAAAACCATTCTCTTTCGTAGTCCTTTAGCAATTCCTGGTCATTTGTATTGATCGCATTTGCCGTAGCTCTGCCAGCATGTATACCTCCCATTCCACATGTAAAGATTCCACCGGCTGTCGTAGGCTTAGTCTGGCCGGCTGCATCTCCCACTACCAAATACTTACGTCCACATAGGAAACTTTCCAGTGGGCCCATTACCCAAATAGGAGAATAAACCTTCCTAATTATATTATATCTTGACCCCTTACTATTCAAATAATATTTTAATGCTTCTACCACATTTATCCCTCTTCCACCCACACCTACCTTGCCTTTTCCTGAATCAATAGGTATAATCCAGGCAAAGAATCCCGGAAATCTAATATTGTCAAATTTTACCTCGATTACATCACTGTCAATCCACGGTGCATAGACTTCATATTGTGCAGTTTGCAGAACACCAGTTCTATTTTTAAGAATTATAGAACCTACCCCTCTAGCATCTATAAAGTATTTACATTTCATCTCTCCTTCTGAAGTCGAGACCAAATGGATTTTTCCATCATCGATATTGTTTGGAGCAGAATCATGGGTATCTTCGACTACGGATCTTACGGAACACCTAACTCTTATTTCTGCACCCAAATCTTGGGCCTCGAAAGCAATTTGTTTATCAAATTCTCGTCTATCTAGTACAATGACTTTTTGATTATCTGCGTTAACATCAAAACCATTGGAAGGAGATAGGATTTCTGCCTTTCTAACTTTATTTTGTATAGATTTGGCAGACGGAAGGGTCCGAAGCTTTTCTACTGCACTCATACTTACAAGTCCGCCACAGTGATCAGGGGTCCCAACTTCGTAATCCTCTTCAAGAACTAGGACTGAGATTCCATTGTGACTAGATAATTCCCGAGCAGCAAGTAGACCAGAAATACTACCACCTGCTATGATAACGTCATAAATTTTCGACACTGCTAGGTTATAATCCCGTAGGTCTGCTTATTAACTAAACGACAAATAAACGTTGAAGACGTAGGTGGCTATCAGAATCGAATTTTTACAATAGTACAACAAGGATCAGTCATAAAAGTGGTGTATTAGATCATGTTACGTTTCAAATCGCTATACCTATTCCTAATTGTCACCTCAGTTATTCCTGCGGCACGTGCAATATCGGCCTGTGTTTTGTTCTCTTTATTCTTTAGACATGAAACGTAAAGAACTGTAGCGGCTAGCCCCATAGGATTCTTGCCCGCAGAGATTTCATTTTTTATTATCTCATTCATTGAATCGAGAGCAAGTCGTTTGGTTTTTTCGCTTATATTTATTCTATTTGCCACTCCTACAATACATTTCAAAGGGTCGAGTAATGGAATTTTAAGATCAAGTTCGGTTACGAGCAGTCTATAATCCCTTGCAATATCCTTTCTTTCGAGATTCGCAATCACAGAGATTTCCTTCAAGGTCCTTGGAGTCCCCATTTCTCTACATGCAATGTATACTGCAGTAGATAATATTGCAGATATGGATCTTCCGTGTACCAAGCCCTTGATCTGAGCCTTTCTATATATATAAGATGCTTTTTCAAGCACAGTATCTGGCAGACCGAGCTTATCCTTAAGAGCATCCAGCTCATTTAGTGCTTGCTTGATGTTTCTAGCCGCATTAGAATCAGTACGGAGCCTGAAATCCCATGTACGTAACCTTTGCATTCTAGATAATGTGCTTGGATCAAGTCTATGACCCCTTGCATCAGTATTTGCCCTATCAATTACCGTAGAATATTCAATATCATTACAGATTAACGCAAAATTTGATGCCCCCACACTACTTCTGTTCGGATAAGTAATGGACGTCGTCAACATGCCATGGTCAGGAAAATCAGTAACTTGAACCAATCCGCAGCTATCGCAAATTATCTCTCCGGTATCAGCATCAGCGATGAGATGACCTTTACTGCATCCAGGGCATGTTAATGGTGTATGCATTAAGAAGAACTTCTACTAATCGTGTTAATAGTGTCCCTTCCATATAATAGTATTTCATCTTTTCATCGTTTCAAGTCAAAATCGATCCACGCCGTTTAATATGAAGCCATATGAGATTAGTCGAAACTGGAAAATAGATTATAAACAGGTAATTCTAACTTTGAGTACGGCTTTAGGTAAATTAACAAGCGTATTTGTAATCTTGATCATGATGACACTGTCTATGGCTGTGCTTTCCGCCAAAGCAGCTCCTTCAGGGATCGAGATCCGGAAAACATCGTCATTTATTGATGAAAGCGGAGTTATGCATGTGTACGGCGAGGTGAAGAATTTTTCAACCAAGCCCGTGGCAAATGTAGTGATTAAAGGTTCATTTTATGGTAACAAAGGCAACTTATTAAATGTATTCAGTAGGTCATCAGAATTGAATATTATTAATCCGGGAGGCATTTCGCCATTTGAGATTTTGTATATTGACAGCAAAACCGTCAATCAAGTTAGAAATTATAAGATATCAATCGAAACTAACCCAGGACCGACTGAGGGTAGACTAAAAACTATGGGACTGAGGGTTAGTCCATCTAATTCTAGACTAGATATTTTTGGCTTTTACTATATCAATGGAGAAGTAACCAACAATGCCAATCATAGTTCTACGAATACTCTAATTATTGCCACACTGTACGACAAAAGCGGAAATGTTGTTGCAATAGGGAGAGGCTTAGCCGAGCCATTGAATATTACTGATGGGGTCAGTGGTGCATTTAGCTTAGCAGTATCAGAAAAATTACAAACTTACAAGACAACAGCCATCTCATTAATCGCAGATTCTGATGAGTTTACTTCTGCCCCCGTATTTACCAAGGCCAACAGATAGTATTAATCAGAAACGATCTCGATTCAGACATTCAAATATTGTTATTCTTGAATTTCTTCTTTTTTGCATAATAATCAAATCAAATAAGATGCTTAACTATCAGAAGTAATATCGGTAATATCAGCATCTAATCTCGATACGGAACTCGGACTACCATTAAATCTTCGGCTGCATTCACATTATCATGTATTGATTTGGCCTCACTCACCAATTCAAACGTATTACTGTACCTTGCGCTAAAATGCGTAAGAAGCAGTTTCTTAACTCTTGACCGTGCTGCTAACTGTGCTGCTTCCTTTGCAGTTGAATGAAAATTCAGTGCTGCCTTTCTTTTCAGCTTGTGACTATATGTTGATTCAAATATGAGAACATCGCAGTCCATAAAGAATCTTCGTAGCTTTTCTGATGGCCTAGTGTCTCCGGATATTCCTACTTTGCGACCAAGTCTTCGGGATCCCACTATCTGGCTAGATAATATTGTTTTCCCTTTATAGATAATGTCTTCCCCATTTTGCAGCCTTCCGTACAGTTCTCCCTCAGGAATACCCAATCGTTTAGCCTCAATAATATTAAAAATCCCTGGCCTTTCTCCTTCAGTAAGACAGAACGAAAATGCCGATGTAGAATGGGTTGCATTACAACAAGTAACATCATAATCCTTTTCTCTTACTACTAGCCCTTCAGACTCAATTGTGTGGAGATTCACTTCATAAGATAGACCAAAATTAATGATTCTTGTATTCTCATTTACGAACTCGACTAATTTAGGTTCGCCATAAATATCTATCCTATTTTCTCTACCTTGTAACGACATTGTTTGTAACAGACCTAATAATCCAAGACAATGATCCGCGTGCATATGTGTGATGAAAATCTTCATCTTCTTGTTCACTCCAAGTTTAGACTTTATGTAGTTAAGCTGCATTCCTTCTCCGGCGTCGAACAATAAAACCTCGCTCCCTCGAACGATAGCAAGAGAGGAAAGCCCTCTGTCTGAAGTAGGAGTTGCGGCGGAAGTTCCAAGAAATGTTATCTGCATGTCTACCATAAAATTACTCCCGCAGCCCTAGTCTTATGTCCTCGTTCTAAAGGCATATTGCTTAAAAAAACCAATATGTTACATGTATCCCCCTTCACGTACTATCATGGATTATACTTTAAAACGTGTAAAGGGAATTCCTGAGGTGTCGGCATCATATAAAGTCTTGTAGCCTGGCAGTATATAGATCAAGCTCAGTTAGTATTAGTGATAGCTCGTAGGGGTGAGCAGATGATCGGGCTGAGATCTACTTTTGCGAACTCATTCGGAATAGAATTTGTAGCAATAATGTCGTTTACACCGGCGGACATGATCTTTTGTGTTGCATTTTTAATAAGAAGTGCATGTGTGCACATTACAAATATTCTTCCTAACAGACCAAACTGTCTTAGTGCCTCGCATGCTTTAACTATACTGTCTCCAGTGCTTATAATGTCATCCAGAATAATTACGTCCCTTTTGCCGAATTGATATTGAGATTCTCCACAATCAATTGTTACTTCACCGGTAGATCTATCGCGACTCTTATTTAGAGCAATAGAGTCGGTTCTTAATATTGATGCAAGTGCCTTTGCCCGAACCATACCCCCCAGATCTGGCGAGACAACAATTGGCATATCCAATTTCAACTTTTCTGCGGCGTAGTTTGCGAATAAAGGTATCGAAGAAAGATTTTGTACATCGATTTTAAAGTGCGAAAGTGACACTTTGCTGTGAGCGTCCACTGTAATTAGCTGCTTAATGCCAGCACTTTCCAGTAGGCTGGCAATTAAAGACATCGAAACTACCTCTCCTGGTAAAAATTCCCTATCTTGTCTTGCGTATGCCAAATACGGAATTACTGCAATAATATTGGTGGCTTGCACTTCAGAGCATTTTCTGATCATCATCATAGCGTGTAACAGATGTCGATCTGTTGGTGGATAAGTAGATTGTACTACGACACAAGTCTTTTTTTGGATAGGGGGTAATCGAATCTTGCTTTCCCCATCAGTGAAGATGCAAACTTCTGCAAGTATAGGCGTTACATGTAGGTTGGCTGCAATCTTATCTGCCAACTCAGCAGAAGACGGACCAGATATCACTGATATATCATCAGGCAATCTAACAGACTGTTAGATTATCAACGTTATTAAAAGGATTAGCAATACAGAATTTAAGAATAATCAGCCGATGAAATACATTCAGATAACAACATAATTATTAGGCAAGTTTGACTTCAATTTTCAAAAAATTCTACAAGTTTAGACAGCCCGTGAACTGTTTCGAAAAACATAGCAGAAGAGTTGTAATAAGTAGCTACAGTAAGCCCGCTATAACAGAATTTCTCGATGGAATCATGCCAAACCTCATCAAGGCCAAGAGAGTAGTTCAGCTATTTTTGATCCAATGTGAGTCTTTGGTTAATATTTTCTTGTTCGTCAAGTTTAGCTAACTCGGCTAAGAGAAATTCTTTGTATTTTTCCTTTTCTTGTTCAGTCATTCTATCCAAATTTGAACTGAGTGCAGATCCTATTGCAGAAACTCTATCGATTAGATCAAATGCCATAAATTTGCCCACATTTCCCACTCTTAACATTACATCTAACTGCTTTTGCACGATATTATGTAGAGATTTCATATCGGCAGCTGTGTTCTCTCCAGACGCTGTTGTCCTATATCTACCGTTTTCTACCTCATAAATTAGACCATCTTCTAGTAATCTTCCAAGCATAGGATATATCAATCCCGGAGAAGGTCTCCATTTTCCGTCACTATCATAAATAGCTCTATCAATAATCTCCTTTCCTGTCATTGGCTGTTCTTTAAGTAAGCCCAAGACATAATGCCTAGAAAATCCTCTAGGAATAGAACTACCGACCCGAGAGAACCAGTGAGAAAGCATATACTAATATCACTAGCGACAGTTATATTCCTTTCCTTAAATGGTTCTGTTAACTTAGTGGGCCCTGCGAAGAGGGGTTAACCGTCGGGTCATAGTAAGAGCTAAATATATCAGTTATGCAAATATACCTAAAAAATAAGGGATAGGAAGCCTCCTGCTGCGAACAGGGTACCTCCGATACTAGCCAGAATCCTCCCTACATTGATGAACTCTTGTCCACACTGTTTAAGGAAGATAGCAACTTCCTGAATCAATGTGAGGGTTGGATTCTGGTTTACGTTGGACATGTAATTTTGATACACGCGGCCAACTAAATGATCAAAAATAAATTTAAAGTTATATACAGAGAGTGGTTCGACTGGACTTATAACTATCGAGTCATAGTTGGATGATGTTCTCCATATCCAATTGTTGTTTCAATAATCAAAATTGCTGTCATACCGATACAAAACATGATTAGCTCAGGATGCTTAGATAGGGCATCAATAAATCTTCTTTTGAACAAATATGAAGCTAACTAGTGGGTATATTATTTAATAATTATGTCACGTTCAGAATATCTTGAACCGTCAAAAGGTTGATCTCCATATCTTTCTT
>Ga0207693_10000337_pt1 | contig 43205 bp, 40 predicted proteins | sample LARL81metaG_FD_184347 | JGI IMG/M metagenome (GOLD analysis project Ga0207693, IMG submission 184347) | Corn, switchgrass and miscanthus rhizosphere microbial communities from Kellogg Biological Station, Michigan, USA - LAR L8-1 metaG... | ecosystem: Host-associated > Plants > Roots >... | reverse complement strand
CTCCTATGCTCGCGCGGGTGCGGGAATCGCAGTCCGCCGGCGCGAAGAGGCCCACCTACCGGAAGCTGACTGGGGACACCACGATGAACTGGACATACATTGCCGTTCGGACGCTCCTTATCTGCCTGTCACTCGCAAGCCCCGTGACCTGGGCCCAAGCGCCGGCGAGCAGTGAACCCGGCCGCAGTGACCGCCGCTGCGGCAGCGAACCCTGCGATGCCGTATTTCGGGGCCTGCTCGCCTTCTTTAACCGCGACCTCGGGGGACTCGAGGGCAATGGCCGCTCCTGCGCCGATTGCCACATGCTCACGGAGCAGTTCCGGCTTACGCCCTCCGCGGCAGAGGCCCGGTATCAGAAGCTGCAGCAGCTGCGCCGCTACAACCCCAAGGCCGACGACCCGCTGTTCCGGCCGATCGACGCCGATGACTTCCACATCAACGGCGCGGCGGCGAGTGACTACAGCAACTTACGTGAGAACGGCCTGATCCGCATCGTGTTCGCCTTGCCGCCGAATATGCGCTTGATCGATCCGGCCACCAACGCACCCTCGGATGAAACGACTGTCGACGTGTGGCGGATGGTGCCCGGCGTCACTGACGTGCGGCTTACCGGGCCCGATGGGCTGAATCCGTGGCCGCGCGGTCCGAACCCGTCCGGCGGCTATCAGCTGGACGGCCGATTCCTCACCCTGCAGGAGCAGGCACTGGGGGCCCTGCTCTCCCATGCCGAGATCCAGAATCCTCCCCCGCAGCGAATGCTCGACGACCTGAATTCCTTTCAGCAGATACTCTTCACGAACGAACGGGTGCGTGCCCTGTCGGATGCGATCGACGCCGGGGTGACACCGTTGCCTGACGCCGATCCGCCACTGAATGCGCTGGAACAGCAAGGCAAGGTGGTCTTCACCCGTGCGTGCGCGCAGTGTCATGGCGGCCCCGGACAATCCACCCCGCAGGCCCCGGTAGTGCGCTTCCACGACATCGGCTCGCAATGCCCGCGCCCGGTGGACACCGTCTCACCCGCGCGCTTCAACTTCCTTGCGTGCCCGCCTCGGCTTGCCCGCAACGCGCGCACCTACGAAATCACGCTGGCGAATGGCACCAAGATGCGCCGCACCAGCTCAGATCCCGGCCGCGCCCTGCTGACGGGATTCGTGGGTGGACCGCCGGGCCTGGATGACTGGAACAAGTTCGACGTCCCCGGACTGCGCGGTCTGCGCCACACGGCCCCGTACTTCCACAACAACAGCGCCAATACGCTCGAGGAAGTCGTCGATCACTACATTGAGTTCTTCAAGAGAGTTGAAGCGAACGCCCTCCCCGGCGTCGTGCCTCCGGCGACCTCGACCGATGGGGTGCACTTTGATCGGCACCCCACGCAAGAAGAGCGTGCGGCGCTCTTGGCGTATCTGAACACGCTGTAGCGGCAGGCTGCGCTATTTATCGAAATAGCGCAGCCCTCCTTCTCGATGGCGCCGTCGTCACGGTGCGTGCGGTTTCCCCATGGCTTTATCCCTGCATGGCGGCCCTGCTGGCACCTCACGATGGCCTACGTCGTACCCCATCGCTGCCGGGGACACCCTCCTCTGGACCGCGGTGCATCGCCCCACGAATCCCTGAATACCTCGCAAGCAGATACCTTACTTTGGCCTTCAGGCGCTATCGGCTCCATACTCTCCTCTCTTCGCGTCCGACGGCCTCAGAACGCGACTCCCGAGGCGCTAGGTCCGGCAGCCCGGTCCCAGGCGAACAGCCTCGGTACTCCTAAAAGCCCAAGCCGTCTCGCTTGAAAGGGGGCCTGCATGTCCAGTACTGGCATTATCCGCTTTGCAAGCTGCGCTGCGATGTGGGTGACGCTCGCCGTCGGACCACCACTCAGCGCGGCCGAGAACACCCTCGAGGAGGTGCTGGTCACTGCCCAAAAGCGCACTGAGGACGCGCAGCGAGTTCCCCTGGCTGTATCGGTAGTAAGCGGCACGCAACTGGAGCAGATCGACGCGCTCGGCATCGCCGATCTCAGCACCGTGATTCCGAGCGTCACTTTCAATACCGGCAGAGAGCTTCGCGACAGTTCCATTCGGATCCGCGGCGTGGGGACGGACGTTATCCTCCCGGGGATTGAGCCGAGCGTGTCAACGGTCGTCGACGGCGTCGTGCTGGCACAGCAAGGCTCGTTCTTCAACGACCTGGGCGATATCGAGCGCGTCGAGGTGCTGCGCGGGCCTCAGGGGACGCTTTTCGGTAAGAATTCCTCCGCGGGCGTGATCGCGGTCATCACCAAAGACCCCAACTTCAGCCGCTTCGAGGCCGGCGCAAGCGCTCTCGTCGCGGCTGACAACGAGTACCGGCTGAACGGGGTGATTTCCTCACCCCTGTCGCCCTCCGCAGCGTTTCGTCTGAGCGGCTTTTATCGTCAAAGCGACGGAATCGTGAAGGATGGCTTGACAGGCGTGCGGTATAACGACGTCGCAGCGTACGGATTTCGCGGCAAGTTCCGCTGGCGGCCGGCCGAGTCCGTCGATCTGCTGCTTGCCGTCGACAGTCAGCGCTTCCACTCGAACTGCTGCGCACTGCCGATGCGGGCGGCCAGCAAGAATCCGATCGTGCCCAACACCGGCCTCGCTGTGGGCCCGCTCAATGACGCCGTGGCGCTGGGCGGCTCGAACGTGTTCGCGGATCAGGAGAACTACGGTGCCGCCTTCACCAGCAACATTAGCTTTAGCGCCTATACGCTTACGTACATCGGTGCGGCGCGCAAGTGGGCGGCGGAAGGTGACTTCGACATCGACAGCACGCCTGCGCACATCGTTACTTCAAACTTCAATACCACCGATGCCACGCAGACGTCCCACGAGCTCCGGCTCGTGTCACCGCTGTTTGCGCGGGCCGACTACGTATTAGGGCTGTATTATTTCGCGACCGACGTGAGCACGAGTCTCGACCGTCGCGGTACGCGCATCAATCTCATCACGTCGATCAACCCGGATGGCACGGTGCAGGCCCCGCCAGGTTCGGAACTGGTGCTGGTCGCCGACTCGACGCTCAGGACGCAGAACGCGTCGGGTTACGGGCAGCTGGATCTTCGACCCGTGGAGCGCTTGACGCTCACTGCAGGCGCCCGCTTCATTTCCGAAAGCCAGCATCTGGACTTCTTCCGACCGCTGCCGAGTCCGTTCTACGGCGTCGGCGCCCTGGGACCCGTGGCGCACGACTACTCCGACCATGCCACGATCGTAAAACTCGCCGTTCGCTGGGCATGGACGGATACGCTCGGCACGTACGCCAGCTACTCCACCGGTTACAAGGGCCAGGGGATCTCCGCCTCCGCGCCCATCTCGGCGGCAGCCCTTGCCGCCCTGCCGCTCAAGGCAGAGAACTCGCGGCTGTGGGAAATCGGCCTGCGTTCGCAGGTTTTCGATAGACGGCTCACCTTGAACCTTACGGGCTTCCTGACGCAGTTCGAAAACTACCAGCAGCAGGCATTCGATCCGGTACTCGGCATTTTCGTCATTACCAACGCGGGTAACGTGCACACCAACGGAATCGAGCTGGAGTTCGTCTGGGCGCCCTCTCCGCAGCTCTCCATTTCCGGCGGGCTGACCTACCTTGACGCGGGTTATGATTTTAATGGCCCCTGCTACCAGGGCCAGACCGCTGCGCTTGGCTGCCACAGCGGGCAGCAGGATCTGCGCAAGGGGGCGTTTGTCAACGCTCCGGACCTGCGCTACACGGCGCTGGCGCGCTACACGCTGCCCCTGTCTGCCGCATCCGCCCTCTACGGCCAGGTCGACTTTCGTTGGCAGAGCGAGGTGCAGTTTGCCTACGATCAGAATCCGCTCTTCATTCAGAACGCCTACGGCATCGCCGACTTGAAGCTCGGGGGATTGTTCGCTCGCGGGCGCTACGAAGCGTCGCTGTTCGTGAAGAACGCGTTCGATCAGCACTACGTCTCGAACGTCATCGGACAGGGGGCCGCCGGCGGAGGCGCCGTCGTCAACGCAATCCCGCGCGACTTCCGCCGCTATTTTGGCGCCGAATTTTCAGTAAGGCTGTGAGCCGCAGCGGCACCGCCAGAGCCGTGTGCTACTCTGCGAACTCCCGGCAGCCCCGTCGCAGGCTCGTGGCGATTTGCCTGGGTTCACCGGTGCTGACTGAAGGTTTCAAGGGCGCGCGCGGCTTCCTCAACTGGACTGCAGGGCCTGGCTATGAGTCCTAGCGATCACCCAAGTAAGCTCCCGCCTTCAGCGTCTGCGATTCGCCGTTCAGTTCTCAAGACGCTTGCCGTCAATCACACGAAGCTGTGGATTGCCGTCCTGGTGGGTGCCTTGGTCTTCGTCGCGTCACCGCCGAACTGGACTGAGATAAGCAGGCTGCTGACGGCGTGGAATGCTGCCCTCCTGTTCTACTTACCGGCCACATATCTTTGGATGCGGCGGCTGGACTCCAAACAGCTGCGGGCCCGCTACGAAGCGGAGGATCCCACCGCCCCCGTGATATTGCTCATTGTCGTAGCTGCGGCGCTGCTCAGCGTGATGTCAATTGTGATGCTGCTGTCAAACCTGAAGCAGGCTGACCCCACGGACCGGGCCGCCCACCTGACATTGGCGGCGCTAACCGTCCTCAACTCCTGGTTGCTCGTTCCGAGCTTGTTCACCCTTCATTATGCGGACATGTTCTACAGTGCCGCTCCCCAGGATGCGCCGCTCTCCTTCCCCAATACCACGGAGCCGCTATTCTGGGACTTCGTCTATTTTTCATTTACCATCGCGGCGGCCTGCCAGACTGCGGACGTGTCGACCAATGAACGCGGGGTCCGCAAGCTTGTGGTCGCGCAGAGTATCGTTGCCTTTTTCTTCAATCTTTCCGTCCTGGGTTTGGCCGTCAACGTAACGGCGGGACTCATAAGTGCCAACTAACACTTAGATCTCGTTCCGTCCCAGTCAATGCGTGAGTACGGACCCGTTGGCGCCAGCATCGCGGATCGGGGGCAGCTGGCAGATTGATCGGGTCGACGGGAGTCGCCGCGTGCGGCGGCCTTAGTCACGCCGCCGCGAGACGACGAAGGCTTCGTCGTTGAACCAGAGCCCGCCATGGGCTTGCAGCACGCGTTGCGTGGCCTCCAGGTATGCCCCGTTCGTTACGACCGCGTCGAGCCGCTCATCCTCGATCTGGTTCACGTAGATCGCAGCATTCCAGGCGGCGAACAGGGTCGATGTACCAATGCGGTCGCCGATCTCCGACGGCAGCGTGTGCATTTCGTAGCGAAAGACCGCCCGCTCATCCGGGAGCGCCGTGAGGTTGAATTCGCGCGCATCGCGTCCCAGCTCGCGACGCAGCGCGGCCAGCAATTCGTGGCGATCGACCTGAAACGGGCGTTCCTCGGGCCACAGCTGCCGGATGATTTCCAATCCCGGATCGCGCCCCCAGGACTGGATCGCGAGCAGCCGTCCCCCGGGAGCAAGGCTGCGCGCCAGCGGCGCGAGTACCTTCTGTACCTTGAAGTTCGCATCCATGCGAGCGCGCCACGGCTGCGAGGCGAGTACCAGATCGTAGTGCTCGAAAATCTGCCCCGGCTTTGGAATGACCCCATCGAGCAGGAACTTGTGATCCTCCCGGTACATGACCAGCACCGAGGGGCGCACGATCATGGGGTTTCCGGTCCTGGGGCTCGGCCGTGTCTGCCAGCCGGTGGCAAGCGCATCACTGAGCTCCTCGATCTGCTGCGCGTACTCGTGGGCCGTCGCCCCGCTGAGGCGTACCTCCTGCCAGTTAAGCGCGGCAGCGAGGTGCGCATCGCGCGGCATCAGGCGCGGCGCCTCGGCATAATTGAGGTTGGTGACCACGAACACGGTAGCCGGGTGCTCGCAGAAGCGGTCCGGCAACTTCTCCAGCCCCAGACGCACGTCCTCGAGGCTGATTTCCTTGGCAACCACGAACATCGGCACGGTGGGAAACTGGCGGTGCGTGCTTCTCATGACACGCCCGATCACGGTGCCATCACCCATGCCCGCGTCAAACATGCGAACCGCTGGTGGCGTGGGCCGCAGCAGGGCCACTTCGTGCGCCGCGCGCCGCGCGATCGCGGACTTTTCATTGCAGCTCGTGACAAACGCCAGGTACTTCTGGCGGTTGTCGTAGAAGCGAAACGGCGGCGAAGCCGGCGCTGTCGCCGCGGCGGGGGCCGCGGGTGCGGCCGGGCTGTTCATGTCCTCAGCCCCACAGGCGGCTCGAAGCGAGCTGCGCGCCCTCGACCAGCGAGCGCAGCTTCAGGTACGCGATGTCCGGCTCGACCGGGCCAAAACCGGCGAAGGTGCCGAAGCCGCAGTCAGTACCGCCCATGACGCGCTCGCGCCCGACGATGTGCGCGAAGCGCTCGAGGCGCTCGGCCACCAGTTCCGGGTGCTCGATGTAGTTGGTGGTGGTGGCCAGCACGCCCGGGATCAGCACCTTGTCCTCCGGCACCCGCACGTCCTTGAATACCGCCCATTCGTGCGCGTGGCGCGGGTTTGCGGCCTCGAACAGCAGGCCTTGCGCCCGGACCTTGAACACGATCGGCAGCAGCCGTGCGAGCGGCACGTCGTGGTGGTGCGGCCCCTCGTAGTTGCCCCAGCACACGTGCATGCGCACCCGCTCGGGGGGTACGTTGCGCAGGGCGTGATTGAGCACTTCGATGTGCCGCGCCGCGAGGCGCTCGAACTCCTCGAGCGAACGGTCGCGGTACATGGTGTGACGGCCCATGGCGAGATCCGGTGCGTCGATCTGCAGGAGTATGCCGGCGCGCACGATGCCCTCGTACTCGGCCTGCAGGGCCGCGGCCAGCGCCTCCAGATACTCGTCCTGGGTGCGGTAGTAATCGTTGGGCTGAAAGAGCGCGATCACCCCCGGGGAGGCCGCGTTCATGAAGGCCGCGGTCGGATGCGCCGCCGCCACCGCGCCTTGCAGGTTGCGCAGGTCGGTCGTGAGCGGCCCCAGGTCCTTGACGGCGACGGCGGCGACGCAGCGCGGGCGACGGTACTTGGCAGTCGCGCCGCGCTCCGCCAGCTTGCGCAGCAGGCCAGGGAACTCCACCAGGTCCTGCCCCGGCTCGCGCGGGGTGTCACCATCGAATCCCGACAGGCGGCGTGCGATGTAGGTGGCGTAGCTGATCTTGCTCGTCTCGCCATCGCTCACCACGTCGATGCCGATCCCGACCTGGCGGCGCACCACCTCGGCAACCGCCGTGCGCAGCACCTCGTCGTCGGCGTCCACATCGCGGGCCTCGTCGCGCTCACGCGCAAACAGCACGTCGGTGACCGCCTGGCTGCGCGGCAGGCTGCCGACGTGCGTGGTCAGAATACGGCCTGCGCTTGCGCTCATGAACGATAACCCCTTGCTTGTCCTCAGGCCCGGTCCGGCGCGGCGGGCCTCAGGCGGAAGTCGTAGTCGACCGAGTAGAACGGCGTGTCCAGTCGCTCGCCGTCAGGGCCGGCCCCCGGAGGATGGCGTTTGAACTGCACCACGAGGGACTCCTTCATGCCAAACACGGCGTCGGAGTCCAGGTATTTGCTGCCGGCGACAAACAAGTGGGTGGTCACCGGCAGGTGGCCGGGCGCGGACACGATCATGTGCACGTGTCCGGGGCGATACGGATGGCTGCCCGTCTTGCGCAGCATCCTTCCGACCGGCCCGTCGGTGGGCACCGGGTAGAAGGTCGGCCTGATCGACCGGAACCAGTAGCGCCCCTCGGCATCGGTGCGGATCCTGCCGCGCGCCTTCATGCCGGTCTCACCGGGAATCTGCATGTCGTAGTTGCCTTCCCCGTCGCCCGACCAGATGTCCAGCAGCGCATTCGGCAGCGGCCTGCCATCGGTGCTGAGCACGCGCCCGGAATAGAACGCCGGCTCGCCCTTGACTCCCTCGGCAAGGTTGCTGCCGCGCGGCAGCTCGGGAGCCCCTTCCCAGTAGTAGGGGCCCAGAACCGTCGATTCGACGCTGCCTTCCTCTGCCGGATGGTTGAGGGTGATGACCAGCACAGAGACCCCGAGCGTGTCCGACAGCAGGATGAACTCCTGGCGCTTGTCGGTGCAGGCCTTGCCCACGTCGGTGAGAAACTGAATGGCGGTAAACCATTCGGACTCGGTCAGACTCACGTCCCGGACAAACTCGTGCAGGTGACTGACCAGCGAAGTCATGATGCGCGCGAACCGCGGGTCCTCACATGCGGCGAGCCGCCCGATCACCGCCTGGGTAATGCTGTTCTCATCAAGCTCGCGCATGAGTTTCACACCCGGCAGTCCGGCAGCTCTTCAGCGATACGTGTTGTTCGAAGTGTGATCCCCCGCCAGCCAGCGCTTCAGCGACTGGTGCGCATCCGCACGCCGGTCACGGGCGATCTCCTCCACCTGGGGGTGATCGCGCGTGAACTCGAGGATCAGCCCGTTCGGGTCGGTCACGTACACCGAGCGGCAGTAGCCGTGCTCCAGCACGTAAGTGTTGGGCGGCTCGATGCCGGCCTTGGCGATGCGCGCCTCGATGGCGGTCTGGGTCTCCGCGTCCACCGCGAGCGCGATGTGGTGAAACGGCGTGGACGGCATCTTCGGCCCGAATTCCTCCTGGTCCTTCGGATCGGCAAACTGGAAGAACGCGAGCGCCCCGCCGTCGCCGATGCCATAGAAGGTGTGCACGTAGGTGCGCACCTTGCCGAACAGGTCATCCGACTCGCACCAGGTCGCGAGCAGTGGCAGCCCGATCACGTCCTCGTAGAACTGGCGCGTCTTTTCCTGGTCCTTCGTGACATAGGCGGTGTGATGCAGCCGCGCGGGCAACTTCTTCATCGGCGCCATGTGGGATTCTCCTTCTCAGAACTTGTACGCGAAATCCACGCCGTAGCGGCGCGGCAGGGCCCGCCACAGGAAGCCGCCCGTCGAGAACTCCGCGTTGTAGAGCTTGTTGGTCAGATTCTTCGACCATGCCGTAATCGACCAGCGGTCGGCCTCGATGCCGGCGCGCAGGTCCAGCAGGCTGATCGGATCGCGCGAAGTCAGATTATACGGGTCCCACCAGGTACGGCCTATCATCTGATAGTCCAGGCGCACCACGCCCCTGAGGCTGTCGCCCAGGGGATGGTGTACCTGAAAGCCGGCGTTGACGGTGTCGTGGGTCAGCAGCGGTGGCTTGTTGCCCACCACCGAGGGATCCTGCATCGCGGTGATCTTGCCGTCCGTGTAGCCATAGCTTGCGTACAGGTCGAGCCAGTCCGTCGCTCTGCCGGTCAGCTCGAGCTCCCCGCCCTTGTAGCGCGCATCCAGATTGCCGAGGTTCTGCGTTGAGGTCGTGGCGTCGAAGTAGAAGAAGTAGCCATTGTGCGAAGTGGTGTCGAACAGGGCCAGGTTCGCGGCCAGTCGCCGGTCAAAGAACTCGCTCTTGAAACCGATTTCCCAGGTGTCGGCGATCTCCGCCTGGAAAACGTCATGCACGCCCAGGTGGCCGGCGGCCGCGGCGACCGCGCCCACGCCTGTCTGGTTGAAGCCGCCACTGCGAAACCCCCGGCTCCAGCCGCCGTAGATCGTGACGTTTTCGGTCGGCTTGTAGCGCAGCGTGCCCTTGGGCTGCACCGCGCTGAAGGTCTCCTTGCGCACCTCGCCGGTGGCAGCGGTGCCCAGCGTTGCGGCCGGCAGGAACGCCGTGGGCGTGTCGGTGGTGTTCTGGCGCTGATCCTCGTCGTAGCGGATCGCCGCGTCGAATTCCCATTGCTTGGTGAACTCGTAGGTGGCGTCGGCGAACACTGCCCAGGCGTTGTTGTTCTGCGAATCCGCCAGGAATGTGAAGTTGGTATTGGTGGCATATGGATTGGTCGGATCAACAATCGGCGTCTCATAGACCCGCGGGACGCCAAATCCCCGGTCGATGATGTTGTCGGTGGAGATGAAGCGCTCCGTGTGGATGAAGTACGCGCCAGCGATCCACGAGAAGTTGTTGACCTTGTTGGACGTGAAGCGCAGCTCCTGGCTGTAGGTCTTCACGTCGATGAACTGGCTCTGGCTCAGATCGAACGGCCCGCCTTGGGCCGGCGTCGGTGCCGCCCCGAAGCAGAACGGACAGTTATACGTGATTGATGTAGTTATCGGCCGGAAGTCGTAGGCATCGCCGGTGTCGATCTCCTTGGTCTGGTTGTAGTCGGAGACCGCCGTGAACGTTCCCAGGCCCACGCCGTAGTCGAGCTTGAGCGCGACGTCGGTCACGTCGCGGGTGTCGGTGCCGAGGTTGTTGGTCTGGATCGGGCTGGTGACGTCGTTCGCGTTCGGCGGCGTCGTGAAACTGCTGAAGGGGTTGGCCTCGTCATCGCGCGGAATGATGTAGTAGTAGGCGGTCGTCTCGACGTGATCGAGGAACACCCGCAGGTCCGCGGACAGCTGCTCGTTAGGTCGCCACAGCAGCCGCACCCGCCCGGTGTAGTCCTTGTACGGGTCCGCCTTCTTGCCGAGGGCGCTGTTTTCAAGATAGCCGTCGGTGTTGTAGTAGTTGAATGACGCCCGGTAGCGCAGCGTCCCGCCCGAGTCGATCGGTCCGCCGAGGGCCAGCATCCCCTTTTCGGAGACCCCGTTGCCTACGCCTGCCCTGACGGTACCTTCGAAGTGATCGGGGGGGTCGGCCGTGCGCACGATGATGGCGCCACCGATCGCATTGCGGCCATACAAGGCGCCCTGGGGCCCCTTCAGCACTTCGATCTGCTGGATGTCGGTCAGCTGCTGGTCGAACATGTAGGGATTGGGCTCGAGCACCCCGTCGACCAGTACGGCGACCGACGGCTCGCTGTTGCGTGCCTGCGAGATGCCGCGGATGGTGATGAACGAGTTGCCGACGTTCTGCACCTCGACCATCGTCATGTTCGGCACCAGCGCCACGAAGTCGCGGGGCGCTTCGATTCCCGCCGACTCGATCGTCTGCGCGGTGAACACGTTCTCGGTCACCGGTACGTCGAGCAGCGTTTCTTCGCGCTTGCGGGCGGTCACCACCACCTCCTGCAGCAGAGGCTCGGATGCCGGACTCGCCGTCTGTGCCTGAGCCTGCGCCCACCGCGGCCCCGCAATGGACAGCACCCCGAGTGCGATAGCGAGACCTGAGGCGATTCCGCGCTTGATGGTGAACATTTGAGACCCCTCTTGTGCTTGCAATTGTCAGGAATTCACGCCGCGCGCTGCGGCTTCGAGCTCGCGGCGCACCAGCTGCGCGCCGGCCACCATGGACTTTAGCTTTCCGAAGGCGACGTCGTGGGGAAGGTATTTCATGCCGCAGTCCGGTGCGACCAGCAGTCTCCCTGGATCGACAAATGGCAGGGCCCGCCGGATGCGGCTGGCCACCAGCTCAGGCGTCTCGACCGTGTGACTGGCGAGGTCGATGACGCCGAGGATGATCTGTTTGCCCGGCAGCCCCTGCAGCACCGCGCAGTCGAGGTTCGACTGTGCGGTCTCGATCGACACCTGCGTGCAGCTGCACTCGGCGAGCTCAGGCAGGAACGAGTAGCCTGACGGGCGCACGTGAATGATGGCGGCGTAGCCGAAGCAGATGTGCACGGCGGTGACGCCCGAGACGTTTTCAAGCGCGCGGTTGAGCGCCCGCAGGCCGAAGGCGCGCGCTTCTTCCGGGCGCGCCTGCATGTACGGCTCGTCGATTTGCACCACGTCCGCCCCGGCACTGAAAAGATCGCGGATCTCCTCGTTGACGGCGGCCGCGTAGTCCATGGCCGCCTGCTCGCGACTGCCGCCGTAGTAGTCGATCTGCGCCTGCTGTGCCATCGTGAAGGGCCCGGGCACCGTTACCTTGACCTTTTGCCGCGTATGAGCGCGCAGGAACTCAAGATCGCGCACCCCCACGGCGTGGCGGCGCCGGATGGGCGCGATGACTCGTGGCACGGGGTTCGGGTGGCCGCTGCGATCGAGCGCGGTACCGGGATTATCCAGATCGACGCCCTCAAGCGCGGTGGCGAAGCGGTTGGAATAGCTCTCGCGCCGGATCTCACCGTCCGTGATGATGTCGAGACCCGCCTCCTCCTGGGCCTTGATCGCCACAATGGTGGCATCATCCTGCGCCTGTGCCAGCAACTCCTCCGGGATGCGCCACAGCTCGCGCGCCCGTACCCGCGGGGGGAAACGCCCCGCGAGGCGCTCACGGTCGATCAGCCACGCCGGCTGCGGATAGCTGCCGACGAGCGAGGTCGGAATCAGCATCGTCGTTACCTCTGTCCTTCAGGCCTTGTGAGCCCGGTGCAGGTAGCGCCGCCGGGCCAGGCAGCCCCTGCGGCCAGTGAGGCGCGGATCGCCTGCCCGTGCTGGTCCAGCAGAGGCGCTGCGCTCACCGAGCGTGCGCGGCTGCCGTTGAACTGCAGCGCCGGCCGCACCGCCTCCGTTGCCGTGTGCGCTCCTTCAATCGGCACCACGATGCCAAGATGGCGCACCTGCGGGTCGGCTACGACGTCATCGAGGCGGTTAACCGGTGCGTAAGGCACATCGTTGGCCTGCAGTCGAGCGATCCAGTGCGACAGCGGCTGGCGCACGAAACGTGCATCGAGCTCCAGGCGCAGTACCTCGTACTCCGCGATCCGGCGCTCGCGCGGATTGAAACGCGGGTCGGTTGCAAGTTCCGGCGCATCGAGCGCGCTGACCAGGCCTTGCCAGAACTTCTCAAGCGACGACAGGTGGATCGCGATCAGCCGCTCGTCGGCGGTGCGCAGAATATAGGCCTGCGCCAGGCGCGGGCGGTCGGCGGAAGTGGGAGTCTCGCCGAGTGCGAAAAAAGCCGCGAAAGGCTCGACGGCGAAGTGCGCCATCGCCTCCAGCATGGATACCTCGACGTGCGCGCCGCGATCGGTGCGACCCCTTTGCACCAGGGCGGCGAGAATGCCCTGCGAGGCGTACAGCCCGGTAATGGCATCGGCCAGTGCGGGACCGAGAAACTGGGGTCGACGATAGTCGACCACCACACTGAGAAACCCGCTGAGCGCCTGGGCCACCGAGTCGTAGCTCGGACGCTCCGCGTAGGGGCCGCTCGCGCCGAAGCCACTGATGGAACAGTACACGAGCCGCGGGTTGACCTGCAGCAGCTGTTCCACGCCCGCCCCGAGACGTTGCGCGGTTCCGGGCCGGAAATTCTGAATGTAGACGTCGGCCTCGCGGACGAGACTCCGGAAGATCTCGCAGTCCGCGCTCTTCTTCATGTCGAGCGCCACGCTGCGCTTGTTGCGGTTATAGGCCTGAAAGTGCGGCGAGTACTGACCGCCTTGGTAGGCACGGTAGGGGTCCCCGTCGGGGCTTTCCACCTTGATGACGTCGGCGCCGAGGTCCGCCAGCATCATCCCGGCGCACGGACCGGTGATGAAGGTGCCCTGCTCGACCACGCGAATGCCTGTCAGTGCCGCTGCCGTATTCTGCACGCCTCAGCCCTCCTTGCTCGGCTCGAACCCGGGCGGGGCATCCCCGTCGTAGCTGATCGCCTGGGCCGCCGCGTGCGACATGACGAAGCCGATGGCGCGCTGCTGCTCTTCGAGCAGGTGCGCCACCAGACCCGCGGTGCGCGCCAGCAGCGGCACGCCCTTCAGAGCCAGGAGCGGATACCCGGCATCCAGCAGCACCGCCGGGATCGCCCCGGAGACATTGAGCGCCAGCGGTCGCCCGATGATTTCCGGCAGCAGCCGCTCAACGATCCGGGCAATGGCGGCGTGCTGTCCGGAGGTCCTTGCCTCGACCGCCACCTCAAGTAGCCGCTCGGCGCGCGGATCACCCCCGCGGTGCAACGGATGCCCGTAGCCTGGAATCGCCTGCTTGGCCTCGCGATACTCGCGCACCACCTCGCGGGCAGCCGCCTCCAGGGACGCACTGCGCTCGCTGCGCGCGTGGATCTGCGCGAGGAATCGGCCCGCGGATTCAGACGAACCCAGCACCACGGATCCGCACCCCAGGATCCCCGCAGCGACGGCCCCCTGCAGAGCCTCCGGCGCCGCCGCGAGCGTCATGCGCGACACCTGCACGCTGGGTACCAGTCCGTGTTCGGCAATCGCCACGAGGGTTGCGTCGAGCACGCGCAGCTGGCCCGCCGTGGGCAACGCACCAGTGACTAGCAGCCAGAAGTGCTCGCTGAAGCTGATCTTGCCGATCAAATCGCGGGCCAGATCACGGCCGCGAACCAGGATGGTTGCTTCGTTTGACGTCGAAATCGCAGAGCTGCGCTGATCCTGCCGCCCGATCTTCAACTCTCCCCCTCCCAAGCCATTTCGCATACCGAAATGGTAGTCGGTATACGAAACCATACTGAACTGCGGTGCGCGGCCGCGTCAAGGCTGCTGCCCGCCTCTTCCGGGCTTTCGGATATCGAAATAGACTGCGCGGGTGGCCAAAGGCAGAAAAGCGCCGGCGCGTCGTGAAGCGATGGGAGGACTCGCCAAGGGACTTGCCGTGATCCGAGCCTTCGCGCGCGACCACGCGGCTCTCAGCCTCAGCGACATCGCCCGCAGCGCGCGTATCCCGGCGGCTACCGCACGCCGCTGTCTGCTGACGCTGGAGGAACTCGGCTACGTCACCCGCAGCGGGCGTGACTTCCTGCTGCGGCCCAAGGTGCTCGAGCTGGGGGCGGCCTATCTCGAATCAATGAATATCGAGCAGATCACCAAGAACCATCTGGAGGAGTTGGCGCGTACCACGGCAGATTCGGCCGCCCTGTGCGTGCTCGACGGGGTCGAGATCGTCTATGTGGCACGCACCTCCGTGCGCACCTTACTGCGCCTCGAGGCGCACGTCGGCAGTCGCTTCCCGGCGCACGCCACCTCCACCGGACGCGTGCTGCTGGCGGGGGTCAGTGCCGAGCGCCTACAGCGCTACTTTCAGACTGCGAAGCTCGAGGCGCTCACCGAGCGCACCGTCACCGACCCGCAGAAGCTGCGCGCATTGATCGAGGATTGCCGTCGCAGCGGCTTCTCGGTAGTGGAGGATGAACTGGCCTATGGCGTCATCGCGCTGGCGGTCCCGGTTCTTGATCACCAGGGTCGCGTCGTCGCAGCCCTGAACTCCTCGAGCCATTCACGCCGCACCACCAAGACAAAGCTGGTGCGCGAACGCTTGACGATGCTGCAACGGGTGAGCCGGCAGATTTCCGCGGATCTAGCCACCGTTCCCTGGTTGTCCTTAAGCGCGCAGATCTAACCGCGTCCCGCAGCCGCGCACGCTTGACGACCGCCAGGTGAGCCCGTAGCCTAAATGCGAAAATGTTTTCGCTATCCGAATTCGACGCTCAATGCCGCTAGCGAGCGCAGCGAGGAATCCGGCCACGCAGGCCCCAGACCAGTACTTGACGGTGTCGGGCGTTCGTCTGCGGTTCCGGGACGAGGGCACCGGACCTGCGGTCGTGCTGTTGCACGGATGGACCTTGGATCTTGAAATGTGGGACCCGCAGGTGGCAAGGCTGCGGCATGCCTTCCGCCTGGTGCGTCTGGACCGCCGCGGTCACGGCCTCTCCGGGGGTACGCCGTCGCCGCAAGATGACACGGCCGACGTGACGGCTCTTTGTACCCGCCTCGGACTGAACCGCGTGGGGGTAATCGGCATGTCCCAGGGAGCACGCAGTGCTCTTGCCCTCAGCTGCGGCACCTCCGTCAGCGTGGCTGCCCTCCTGCTAGACGGACCGCCCTCTTTCGATCGTGCGGGCCCCGAGGATGTGTCCCTCGAACACTTCCGGCTCCTCGTCCGCAATGGCGGCATGCCTGCGTTCCGCCGCGAATGGTTGCACCATCCGCTGACGCAGCTGCACACCGCGGATCCGCAGGCACGCGCGCTGCTCCGCACGATGATTGAGCGGTTCGCCGGCAATGAATTCGCCGCTGGCGCTGCGCAGAATGTGCCTCCACCACCAGTGCTGCCGCCAGTACCGGCCCTGGTGCTGACCGGCGAACTCGACGCGCCGAGTCGGATCCGGTCCGCCGAACGACTCAGCGCTGCGCTGCCGCGTGCTGAACTCGCCGTGATCAAAGGCGCAGGTCACCTGCCGAATCTTGACCGCCCGAATGAGTACAGCGAGGTGTGCCTTGGTTTTTTTGACCGGCATCTGCGGGTGCACAGCGGCCCCTGAGGAGCTCCCATGCCCAAGGTCCTGATTCTCTACTACAGCAGCTACGGCCACATCGAGGCCATGGCGTATGCACAAGCCGAGGGCGCCGCCCGCATCGCGGGGGAGCACGTGACTGTCAAGCGCGTAGCGGAACTGGCCCCGGCAGAAGTGTGTCGTGCCTCGGGGTTCAAACTCGACCAAAAGGCGCCGCTGGCGAGTCCGGATGAACTGGAGCAGTACGACCTGATCATCTTCGGGACGCCGACCCGGTTCGGCAACATGGCCGCGCAGATGCGCAACTTCCTCGACCAGACCGGTGCTCTTTGGGCGCGCGGTGCGCTCGTCGGCAAGGTGGGCAGTGTGTTCTGCAGTACCGCGAGCCAGCACGGTGGCCAGGAAACCACCATAACCTCCTTCCACAATACGCTGCTCCACCATGGCATGATCGTGGTAGGTCTGCCCTACACGTTCAAGGATCTTGCCACGATGCGCGAAGTCACCGGCGGCACCCCGTACGGCGCCAGCTGCGTGACCGGCAGCGGCGACGAACTGCGCATGCCGACGGCGCTCGAACTGGAAATGTGTCGCTACCAGGGCGAGCACGTCGCCCGCATCACGGCTCGCCTTGTTTCTGGCACGGTCTGAAGGCACAGGCCGCGCGTGCGGTCGTAGCAATTCTTAGCTGCGGGCGGGTCCTCTTCGGATCAGTGCCGGCACGGCGGAAGCCGCTGAGGGCGCGCCCTGAGGCCTGCTCGCCTCGCGGGTGCCGGCGGCAGCTTCCGAGCCACCTTCCTAATACCAGTTCACAGTTTTCGAGCTGAACATCCAGTAAGGTCGGCTTGATCGGGTCTGACCTGTGAGCTTGCCAGGTGACATCTAGCGTGTGGGTGCCTGGCTCGGTTAAGACCGGAATCGCCACTCGTCGCTACCCAGAGACGAGTGTCGATATCCCGCCCCGCGTGCCGGCAGCTGCCTGCCCTCGCCCCGGGGTCCACTTGCATCAGCCAGTGACGAGGAGTCCTCAGCCATGAAGAAGGTCTTGTATGCCGCTGTGTTCGCAGCGTGTGCCGCGCCGGCATTTGCCGGCGACGTCGGCTTGACGATCAGCGTGGGCCAGCCCGGCTTCTATGGGCAGCTCGACATCGGAAACGTCCCCAGACCCCCGCAGTTGGTTTACCCGCAGGCCGTTGTAGTCCGGCAGGCGCCTGAGTTCGTTGCCGCGCCGCCGATCTACTTGCACGTGCCGCCGGGCCACGAGAAGCACTGGAGCAAGCACTGCGCGCAGTACAACGCGTGTGGTCGGCCGGTCTACTTTGTGCGCGACGAGTGGTACAACAACGAGTACGTGCCGCATTACCGGCACGCCCACGACAACGATCATGGACACGGCCATGGACATGACAAACACGGTGACCACGACGAAGGACACGGTCACCACAACGACTAAGCAAGAGCGGCAACTGCCATAACCATAACGTGCAACACGCTATCTGCGGATAGCGTGATTGCACGGCGGCTCGGCGGTAGTCATGGAAGCGCGGCCCCGCACGGGCACACCGCCCCGCGCCCGACCACCCGAACTGAATCTCCTCGAGCCGCCCTGCCTCATTGCGGGCGATGGATTCCTGCCCGAGTTTGGGCATTGTCGCGGCAGCTGCGCAGCACACCGCTCCGCTGTTGCCGTGCCTGCTGCGTCAGCCGTCAGCCGCCTGAATGCTCGTGCGAATCATGTGGAGGCTCGGGCTGCCCTCGCGGGGCTGGCGGCGGCGGCTTTGGCTGATGCTCCGCGGCATGCGCCTGCTGCGATGGCGGGGACTGCGGTGGGTGCTGTCGCTCGGACCCCTGCGGTTGCGGGGCAGTCGCTGCGGGCGGCGGTTGCCTGGGAGACGCATGCCCATGCTGCTCCTGCGTCAGCGCCTCGTGCTCCCGCTCTTGCTGTGTTTGAATCTGCGCCTGCGGTCGCCCGGCCGGTCGATCTTCAGCGGTCGCTGACCCCGAGGGCGCTACCGCGGGCGGCATGGGCACGTGCGTGGGATTGCTGTGGGCGGTCGAGGGCTTCGCGGGCTGCGGTGCGTTGCTAGTGTGCTGTTCAGCAGATGGCTCGCGAGCGGCCCCGTCCCCCGGTGCCGTCGCCGGACGGGGACTACTGGCCGCACTCATTCTGAGGCTCCGCGTGGAAAAGTCATTGGGCTTGGCTGTCGCCGCGATCGGGGGTGCGCCGTGATTCACCGTGGCGAGTAGCTCATGCGTTGATCCCGCGCTGTCCCGATGCTGCCGTTGCACGGAAGTCGGAGGCACGTGTCGCTGCCGCGCGGCCTGCTCTTCCTGCGCGTTGGGGCGGGCCGCTAGGCCTCCCGGTCCCCCGACATAACTGACCTTGTTGACCGTTACGTTGTTGATGACCGTCTTGTTGTAGACATTCTGAACCTGAACGTTCGTGACGTTGTTGACCGCACGGTTGTAGTAGAACTGGCGATCACGCCAGTAGCCACCCTCGTAGCCGCGACCGGAGTAACCGAAGCCGTAGTTCACGCCCCCGTAGAAGCCGACCGCGGGCGCCCAGTATCCCTGGTTCCATACGAACAGTCCGTCCGACCAGCCCCAATATCCCGGCGTCCACAGCAGGCCGGCCTCCGGAGGCATTACCCAGGTCCCGGGTACCCAGAAGTATCCCTCTGGGCCATAAGCCCAGTAACCGGGCGTCCAGAGGTAGCCGGGTTCCGGAATCGGCGGCTGCTCGTAGACCGGCAGCGGCGGCGGTGCAATCGTGATCGAGACTCCCACTTGCGCCGCACTGACGAGCGGAACACATAGAATAAGAGCCGCGAGCATCCATTTCGCAAGTCCCGGCCTGCCGTTTCTCGTCTCCATCTGATCGCTCCTCAGTTGTGCGAAGCCGCAGGAAACTATCGTCGCTGACGGTCACCGCATCTCCGATGCATCGGCGGCCTCCGCCCACCAGCGATGATTGGTACCTACGCTCCCTCAAGCGATGACTGAACGGTAGAAGGGAAACTCACGCGTGCGGTGTCAGCTTCGACTTACGGCGCGGATGCGCTCGAACTGATCTTGTGTGTCTGCTACCGAAGACACCCGTACCTTGCTTCGAGCTAGGCGTAGCGAATACCGTGCGCGCCGCTCGGACTCGAGTGACATAACTGCCTCATGGTCATAACTCCCACGTTAGGTATTGCGCGCAAGTTGCCGTGTTGAATATCGAGTTACCAGCGGGTGCTGCGCCGCGCCAGTCACCACGTTCGTTCGGCGCTGACACGACAGACGCGGACTACACGGCCGCACGGGGTACACCGACTCCGTCATGCGCCGTTGCGGAGCAGCCTACGGTTAAGTGTGCAGGAGGCAAGAGCGAGAACAGACGGTGAACCTCCAGGCACTGCCCACCCCCGCGTTAAAGACTGCGTCGACGTTCACTCCGTTGGGCGGGCGGCATGACAAGAGGAGCCGGCTATCCTGTTGAGCAATTCACCTTTGGGCCGCTGTGGCGCGCTGCTGATCTGCTGCACGGGGCTGATGGCCGGCTGCGCGGGCCTGCCGGGGCGGGATTTCCCACGCCCCGCCCCCGTGGAAGTCCAGAATCCGCCCAGTCCGTCGCTGACGCAGCCCTTCCTGCCGGCCGCGCGGCAGCATGAGGGGGCATCTGGGTTCCGGCTGTACTCGCTCGGCATCGACGGCCTGCTGCTGCGCCTTGAGCTGATCGCGCAGGCCAAAAGTTCCCTTGATCTGCAGTACTACATCTTCCACGGCGACGAGTCCGGGCGCTTGATCACCGAGGCGCTGCTGCAGGCCGCACAGCGCGGCGTCCGGGTACGCATTGTCGTGGATGATGCCGAGACGGCTGCCGGCGATGAGCAGTTGTTCGCGCTGGTGGGCGCGCCCAACGTGTCAATCCGCATCTTCAATCCGTGGCGCTACCGCGGACATAACCGCTTTATGCGCGGTGTTGAATTCACCTTCAACAAGAAGCGCCTTGACTATCGGATGCATAACAAGCTCTTCATCGCGGACGGCGCCGTTGCTCTCATCGGTGGTCGCAACATTGGCGACCAGTACTTCCAGGTAGACCCTGACTCTCAGTTCGCTGACGATGATGTGTTCATCACCGGCCCGGCGGTAGCGACGCTGGCAAAGACCTTCGCGCAGTACTGGGACAGCGAACTTGCCGTCCCGGTCGAGGCGGTGGCCCCGCGGGAGCAGTATGACGCTACCCGCGCTGCCGAGCTCGCGGCACGGCGCACCCTGGCGCAGAAAGCCATGACGGCGGACGCGCACTATGCTGAAAAACTGGCGGCGGGCGAGCCGCTCGCGAGTCTCCTCGCAGGTACCGCGCCGGTGAACTGGGCCCCTGCAGCGCTGGCCTGCGACAGTCCGGATAAGAAGCACGTCGCAGCCGGTGAACGCGCCGGCAGCCTGATGTTCGGGGTGGTGGCGAAAACCATCCGCGAGACGCAAACGGAACTGATACTGGTGACGCCCTACCTGGTTCCGAGCCCCGAGGAAATGGCACTCCTGGGTGACTTGACCGGGCCGCATCGGCGCGTGCGGATTCTGACCACATCCCTTGAGGCGACCAGCGATCCCTTCGCCGAGGCGGGTTACGAGCATCACCGTGTGCGATTGCTGCAGTCTGGAGTCGAGCTCTATGAGCTGCGGACTCATCCTGAAAGCACGCGCGGCAGTGGTCAGTCTGCCAAAATGACGAGCTACGGCAACTTCAGTCTGCACGCGAAGTACCTGGTGTTTGATCGCAGCGCGATCTACGTTGGCTCCATGAACTATGACGCACGTTCGCGCTGGCTCAATACGGAAGTTGGGCTGATTATTTACAGCCCGGAACTTGCCACCGAAGGCGCGCGGCGCTTCGAGGCGATGACGCAGCCGGCGAGCGCATACGCCGTCACGCTGGAGCACCCCGCGGGTGATCCGAGTGACCCGAAGCTTGTATGGAGTACGGCCGAACAGGGTCGGCCCATCAGCTATCACACTGAGCCTGCGCGCAACGCATGGCAGCGCTGGGAAATACACACGCTCGCCCTCTTGCCCATCGACCACGAGTTATAACCCGCCGGGTGGGGAGGTCGGTGTGGCGTCAGTCAGGCTGCGTTCAGCAAGCAAGACGACTCCTACGGCGGCCGTGCAGATCCCCCACGCTGCTGTCGGCGCAGTCCGATTGCAGCGCAGACTCCAACCCGGCAAAAAGGTAGCCAGCGTAATCACGACAGAACGGAGACGAAGTCATGGTAGTGAAAGGTGTAATTACAGGTCTGTTGTTGGCCGGAGTATTGGCCGGGCCGGTTGCCTTGGCGCAGGACGCGGACGTCGATCGCTCGCATCCGAAGGCCTTCGTGAAGGATTCGGTCATCACGACCAAGATCAAGTCCAAACTGGCCGCGGACCACATCACGAGCGTCGGACGCATCCACGTCGACACTGATGCGGACGGCGTCGTTTGGCTGAGCGGCAGTGCGCATAGCCAGGACGCGATCGATCATGCGGTCTCCGTCGCCAGGAGCACCGAGGGTGTCAAAGACGTGCGGAACTCACTGAAGATTCGTCAGGACGACTAGCACGCTGCAGTTCCGGGAGCGCGGCGGCATTACTTGCACCGCGCTCCCGGGGCTTGCGTCCGCAACCCCGGTCAATGCTCGCATGCCACGATACGTGGACCGTGCGCCCACGTTCGCTTGGGGACCGGTCCAAACCAAACTTTCCCGCGGACGAAATTTACCGCCCGATGGCCTCGGTGCTCCCAAGGGACTCGCCCCCTTCGCCTAGCGCCTGATCGACCCCCGCGGTCAAGCCCGGGCGCGATGCTGTCTGCTCTAACAGGCCCTCGGCCAGAAGGGCCTCGGTTGGAAGCCCGGTCCTCGCCTGGATCCAGCGGAAGGCAGACTCGAGCGTCGGAGACGCCCAGAGTCTGTGACCTTCGCCTGAAAAAATGTCCCAAGGCGCGAAGGTCCTGCTGTCGTGTACACGCCGGATAATGCGCGTAGTGCCGGCAACCTCGACACGCCACACGTCAGGCTGAATTTCTTCAACGTGGTAGTCCATTACGCTTCCCCTGATGTCGGCGCTTCCCCGACGTGTCCGACGTGCTTGCGCCATCGGCCGTCCGCGCCCTCTAAGATCAGCATAGTGCATTGTCAGCTGACATCCGATTTCGATTAAACATATCTACGCAAAAGACGCCAAATCCGGACGCGTGCCACTCGATGCCCCGCCACCAGCGATCTGAAGATCGCAAATTCGGGCCTCTATTTTCGCCGGAAGCCTAGACAATCCATTTGGCGGGACGCGGCGCCTGTACCACCGTGTTCACGGACGCCTATGTGCGGGCAGTGGCTGGATTGTCACCCGCCTTGACCGTGCGCGCCGCTGCGCCACCACCGCTGTCGGCTGCAGATTGCAACGCGGCAGTGCCACGCAGGCACGCCACCTCCCCGCGGTCGGTAAGCCCACTGATCCTTAACGGGGTCCATGCCCCCCTGAAGCAATCGACGGCAGTGCGGCCAGCGAAGCTGCCTCAGGCGTGCCCGAACCGCACCTTCACTTGTTCCATCAGGGCCATAAAACGGGGCTCGCCGCGAATGGCGTCGAAATCGGCGTCGGACTCCATCCAGCTCATCATCCCTGGCGAGAGCCTTGGGGCAATGTCGGTAAGGGTCTCGAGCGTCAGATCAATCTCACCCAGCGAAGACATCGCGCACGCCAGGTTGTAGTGAAGATTGACGTTCTCAGGATCGACGAGCCGGGCACGCGTCGCCCACTCTTTTGCGCGTTCCTTTTCCCCGAGCGTGGCCAGCATGGCAACGCCCATGCCAATCGCGCGACTGTGACCGGGCTCAGCCCCCACCACGGCTTCGATGCGATCAAGTGCCCTGCGAGCCGCGCTCTTCATGCGCTCGGTGTCACCCTTGGCCTTGTACGACTGCGATATGAATGTGGCGGCGGTAAAGTCCGACTCCATCCCCGCCGCCGCGAGCTCAAAATAGGTGATTGCGTCGTCATAGCGGCGCAGACCAAGACAGCAAAGCCCGGCGATTCTGTTGCCGACGTACGAGTTGGGTTCCAGTCGCAGCGCGTTCTGGCAGGCCAAGAGCCCTTCCTGAAATCGCCCTTTGCTGCGGTGCGCGGCACCCATCGCGGCGTGTGAGTCCGCAAGCTGCGGATCCAGTCGCAATGCCGTCCCGGCGGCACGTTCGCCGTCGTCGCCGGAGTCCCCGCGCCAGAACATGTTCCACTGCGCCAGTGCCATCGTCGCCCAGGCCTGCGCGTAGTTCGGATCGATCTCAATCACCCGATTGCAGATGCGGACCACGATCTCGTTGTTCCTCTCGTTGTCCAGAAGCCAGAACTGCCGCGCCATCAGGTACAGCTTGTAGGCCTCCGGATTGGTGGTGCCGCGCTGCTCCAGGGCCTGCTTCTCCTCCGGCAGCAGTGTCAGTTTCAATGCGGCAACGATTGCCTTAGAGATCTCATCCTGCAGGGCGAAGATGTCGTTCAGGTCACGGTCGTAACGCTCACCCCACACCTGCGAGTCGTTCGCGGCCCCGATTAACTGGGCTGTAATCCGCACGCGCGCGCCGGATTTGCGCACGCTGCCCACGAGGACATAGGACGCCTTGGTCTGGCGTGCAATCTGAGCGACATCGGCAGCGCCGCTCTTGAGGGAGAACGCCGTATTGCGCGAGACAACCGAGAGCGCTGACACCTTGCCGAGATCGGTAATGATGTCCTCGGTGATGCCATCACTGAAGTACGCCTGTTCGGGATCCCCGCTCATGTTGGCGAAGGGCAGCACGCAAACCACGACGGCGGGGCGCTTCTCCTTTAAAGCCGGTGCCGCAGCTTTTACCGCCGAGCGCTTCAGCTTCCCCTCCAGTGCCGTTGCCAGGGCGCGGAAGGCAGCGCTCTCACGACTTCCCGCCCAGTCATCGAGGTCAATCGTATGGATGGCCCGTACATCGATCGGCAACCGCGCATTCTCAAAACGTACCGGTACGAGAACGCCGCGATCTGCGGCGTCGCGGGCTTCGCCCTTCACCCAGCGCGAGTCAACCGAGGCGGGACTCCAGACGACGACCACCACGCGGGCGGCTTCCAGCTGGGCACCGATCAGTGCATCGAATTCATCGCCGGGCGTGATCTCCGGGTCCCACCAGACCGACCATCCCTGCGCCTCGAGCGCCGCCACCAAGGGCGCCACCCGAGCCTTATCGGTTCGGGAATAAGAAACGAAGATATCTGCCATAACCTGATATTACCCGCGCGCTGCAGGTCGCCAAGTTATCACAGTTGCGCACGAGAGCTTAGGCGGGATCCCCAGTTGTCCGGCACGCCATCGGCCCGTGCGCAGTTATCTTCACTCGCAATACAGTATTTAGGCCGTGCACTAACTATGAGGCGCTGGCGGCGCGGCTCGAGCCGCGGGCAGGGTGTCGGAGTTCCAGGTGTCGCCGACGATCTTCCATTTCCCATTCTTGCGTTGAAACAGGGTAAGCAATTTCCCCGCGTCCACCACTACACCGGAATTGTCGGTAACCGTGTACGTCTCCCACTGCCAGGCCAGATCGCACGACGCCGCGACGTCGCCCATCGGGTCGTCGGCGACCGTGAGCCCGGCGGCGGAAAACTCCGCCACCTTCTTCAGGAAGTATGCGCTGATCGCCGGCCCGCCCCGCACCAAGGGCGTCCCCGGAGCGCTCAGCACTGCGTCCTCTGCGTACAGTGCGGCGACGGCCGCAGCGTCGCCGCCGTTGTAGGCGTTCTTCCAGGCAACACTGACGGCCTTGATGGCTGCCTTGTCCGCGGCCAAATCCGCTAGCGGTGGGACACTCTTGGCACATGCCGCCAGCGTAACCAAGCTCGCTGCGAGGACCGTCCACCTTCCGGGACTCATCATCATCGGATCTCTCCTTTGCTTCTCACAGGCGCCAAACAACGGCTTCCCCGGGTTCGTTAGCCGGCGCGATTCTCCCATCCTCTGGGCGCGCACGGAAAGGGCCGGCGGCGGCAGACACGCGGCAACTGTGCCGACCGGTGGGCGCCCTACTTGAATTTGTCCGGCAACTTTGGAGATGCTGCGACTAAGTGCACCGGAGATCCCGAGTTTCGCATGGCCGACTCAGCCCGCATCTCGGTCTCCGTCGTCAAGGGGCCCAGGACAACCAGTATGTGCACGATGCGGAGGATCCAAGCATGAAGCGTGCGGCGGGGGCGCTGGCAGCCGGATTGGTCATGTGGCTTCTGATCGCCACGCTGCTTAACTGGTTGCTCCGTCTGGGGCTACCAGGTTATGCAACCGCAGAGCATTCGATGACCTTTACACTGCCGATGCAGATTGCCCGGCTGCTGACCGGCGCACTGGCCTCCATCGGCGCCGGTTATGTTGCCGCGCGCATCACGCCGGTCAATCCGCGCCCACCGTTAGCGCTGGGCGTGCTCTTGCTGCTGCTCTTCATCCCCGTCCACTATGGGTTGTGGGCCAAGTTTCCCGTGTGGTACCACGCCGTGTTTCTGATTTCTCTGGTGCCGCTGGTAATGGCGGGTGCCTGGACGGCACGGCGATCACATCACGCCGCGCCTGCGGAATCACATCCCGCGGCCTGAACTGCCTCGCTGCCGACGCCGCGTCAGATAACGCTGATAGGCCTTGTCGTACACAAGCTAGAGCGTTCGCGTGACTGCCACGCTAAGCTTGCCGGGAATTTGCCGACTGAACCGCTTCGGTGCGCTTGGGAGGCGCCTTCATGCACATCTCACTCACCCTTGGCCCCCTGGTGTCCTTGATTGCCGGCGTGCTGATCTTGCTGGTCCCCCGGCTGCTCAACTACATCGTCGCCATCTACCTCATCATCATCGGCCTGCTCGGCCTCTTCGGCGCCGGCGGCCACCACGTGGTGTAGCCCGCTTGGTCGGGCGTAGCGTGGCGGACTCCTTCGAGGCTGCATGATGGCTGCGGCCGGAATCCCTGCATGAGTACCAAGATAAGCCCGCTCGCTGGCAAACCGGCGCCGGCTGAATCGCTCATCGATGTCGGAACGCTGCTGAGCGCGTACGCCGATCTGCGCCCGGACCCTTCGGTCGCCGCACAACGCGTGGTTTTTGGTACCTCTGGCCATCGCGGTTCCTCATTGCAACGCACCTTCAATGAATGGCACGTGCTGGCGATCAGCCAGGCGATCTGCGAGTACCGCGGCAGCCAGGGGATCGACGGTCCACTGTTCATCGGTGCTGATACTCACGCGTTGTCACAGCCAGCCTTGCACAGCGCCCTCGAGGTGCTGGCCGCGCACGGGGTGCACACCCTTATCGCGCAAGGCGGCGAATTCACACCCACACCTGCGGTGTCGCACGCCATCCTCGCCCACAACCGCGGCCGCAATGCGCGCCGCGCCGATGGGATCGTGGTGACGCCTTCCCACAATCCGCCCGATAACGGTGGTTTCAAGTACAACACCCCCGACGGCGGTCCCGCGGACTCCAAGGTCACGAGCTGGATCGAAACGCGCGCGAATGCGTTGCTCGCGGGCGCCCTGAAGGACCTGCGACGAGTCCCTTTCGCGCAAGCGCGCCACGCCGCCAGCACTCATGAATATGACTTTCTGAGCACCTACGTGAACGACCTGGCGCAAGTGGTTGACTTCGAGGCGATCCGTGCGGGCGGCGTGCGCATGGGTGTCGACCCGCTGGGCGGCGCCGGTGTGCACTACTGGGCGCGGATAGCGGATCGCTACAAGCTCGATCTGACGGTGGTCAGTACCGAGGTCGATCCAAGGTTTGCGTTCATGACGCTGGATTGGGACGGACGCATCCGCATGGATCCGTCCTCCCCGTACGCGATGCAGCGCCTGATCGGTCTGCAAAGCCGCTATGACATCGCCTTTGGCTGCGACACCGACCACGACCGCCATGGCATCGTCACGCGCAGCGCTGGGTTGCTGCCGCCCAATCACTATCTGTCCGTGCTGGCTGACTATCTATTCCGGCAGCGAACCGGCTGGAGCAAGGAGGCCGCAGTCGGCAAGACCCTGGTCAGCACCGCTCTGCTCGACCGCGTGGCAGCGCGGCTGGGGCGCCGGCTCTATGAGGTCCCGGTCGGGTTCAAGTGGTTTGTCGAGGGTCTTCTTGGCGGGGCGCTGGCCTTCGGCTGCGAGGAAAGCGCCGGCGCCTCATTCGCCCGCATCGACGGCGGAGTCTGGACTACGGACAAAGACGGCATCGTGCCTGCCCTGTTGTCCGCTGAGATCACGGCACGCCGCGGTCGCGATCCGGGCGAGTTGTACCGCGAGCTGGTGAGCGAGCTGGGCGAACCAGCGGCCGATCGCGTCGAGGCCGCGGCGACCCCGGCTCAAAGGGCGAAGCTGGGGAAACTCTCACCCAGCGCAATCCGTGACAGCGAACTGGCCGGGGAAAGCATCGTGAGCGTGCTCGATCGCGCCCCCGGCAACAACGCACCCATCGGCGGCATCAAGGTCATCGCGGCCAGCGGCTGGTTTGCCGCGCGACCCTCCGGCACGGAGGACATTTACAAGATCTATGCCGAAAGCTTCCGCGGTGAGGAGCACCTGCGCGACATCCTGCGCGAGGCCCAGGGCATCGTCGATAGCGCGCTCGCGGGGTCCTAGGGTGGCGCGACCCGCTGCAAGGCGTGCGCGCGGGAGACCCTCACAGAGTCCGCATCCAGATCTGCCCGACGAGGTCGTGCCCGAAGCTGTGATGCGGATACTCCTTTACCAGGGAAAAGCCCGCCTTTTCATAGACTCGCCGGGCGGCAGTGAGGACATCGTTCGTCCACAGCAGGATGCGCTCGTACCCGGCTGACTTGGCAAAGCGGATACATTCCTCCACCAGGCGGCGCCCGAGCCCGAGTCCTCGGGCGCTGGGATCAATCAGAAGACAGCGCAGCTGCGCCGCCTTCGGATCCTCGTCGTTGCGCACCACGAACACGCATCCGACGCGCTCGTCGCCAATTTCGGCGACCCAGAATTGCTCTGACGCGGCCTGACGGCTGCTGACAAAGCGCGCAAACAGCGAGGCCACCAGCGCCTCAAACTCGTCGTTCCAACCGAATTCCTGCGCATACAAGCGTCCGTGCTGCTCGATCGCCCAGCCGACGTCGCCAATCGCGTAGGGCCGTATCGTCACGCGCGCCGCGCGTGCCTGCTCGCCTGACGACAGCATTGCCTCGACGGCCCGCATCGCGCTGACCAGCCGCTCGCGTTGCAGCCTCGACAGTGACGCGATCAGCGCCGCGATCGTCTCGCGGGATTTGTCATCCAGAGCGGCGAAGGCGCTGCGCCCCCGCGGGGTGAGGGAGAGTTCGAGTCGCCTGGCATCCTCGGACGAGTGCTCGCGAACCAGGAGGCGCGTCTTGACGAAGCCCTGCAGAATCCGGCTGAGGTACCCGGGATCGAGCCCCAGCTTGCTTCCCAGTTCACCGGCGGTGGCGCACTGGCCCGTGCCCAGCTCGAACAGGACCCGGGCCTGGGCGAGGGTAAAAGAACTGGCGAGCAGCGACTCCTCCAATACCCCGATCCGCTGTGTGTAGAAGCGGTTGAAGCGGCGGACCGCCTCAATCTGAGCACCGTCATCGGTTGCCATCAGGCACCTCGTCAGGCTTTCCCCATATTAGTTGACTGAGTCAAGTATTGGCAAATCCCACCCGTGCCGCCCGCGTTCTCCTTCGGCCCACGGTGTGGATCGACGCAGGTGGCGGATGGGTGGCGCGAAGTTCAACCGCGTGTGTCAGCCGTGGCGCGCAACCGTGGCTGCCAGGCGCCATCGGCCTTTGGTCTTACTTCCGGCGCGCGGGCACGGGCTGTCTAATGCCACGCAGCACGCACAGGAACTGCCGCACGGCAGTCCTCGCCGGCGGTACTGCGGCGGCGCGGACTTCGCGCGTACGGTCCGAGGCGAGTACTGTGCCTGGAGTGCTGCCGGTCCGTGATCGGGAGGGGAAGGTCTCATGCCAACAGCCACCCCGTGGCCTCCTCAGGTGACCGCAACATGGTCCGTCCGGAATTGAACCGGCCCTGGAAGGTTCCAACCATGGGCTGTACGACCAGCCTGTCGCGGCGCCTTGGCGTATGACACACGGACGTGGTCCGCTGGGTGCCCCCTGGTCTCCTAAAGGAGGGCAGCTGCCGTGGGGACCGCTCGGGCTGCTGTTGTGCCTGGGGCTGGCGCACGGCAGTCACGCTCAGGAACTTGAGCCGCGCGCCTACTCCCCGAGTCCGGTGGGCCTTAATTTCGTCCTCCTGTCGGCCTCTCATACGACGGGCGACATACTGTTCGATCCCTCGGGGCCGGTTAACAACGTCGATGCCCGCATGAACGCGGCGGTTGCAGGCTACGGGCATACCTTCGGCCTGTTCGACCACCTGGCGAGTGTCACGCTTGCCGTGCCCTACGCCTGGGGACAAATTTCAGGCGATGTCGGGGAGGACCGGCACGAAATCCATCGTTCCGGCCTGGGCGACGCACAGTTTCGATTCGCGCTGAATCTCATTGGCTTGCCGGCACTGACGGCCAAGGAGTTCGCCGTGCGCACCCCGCAGACCACCGTGGGGTTGAGCCTCACGGTCACGCCGCCGGTGGGCCAGTACGACGCCACCAAGGTGATCAACATCGGCTCGAATCGCTGGGCACTGCGGCCGCAGATCGGAATCTCATATCCCATCGGCGGCCGTTGGTATCTGGAAGGTTACGCCGGCGCGTGGTTCTTTACCCGGAACGACGACTATTACGGCGGCGTCGGACGGGAACAGCAGCCGATCGAGACGCTGCAGGCGCATGTGAGCTACACGGTTCAGCCACGAATGTGGGTCGCAGCCGACTACACGTACTATGAAGGTGGACGCAGCACGGTGAATGGCATCGAAAACCATGACCGAGTATCCAATTCCCGTGCCGGGTTGACGCTGTCGGTTCCGGCCGGCCGCAGCCAGTCGATCAAGTTCCTCTGGAGTAAGGGTATGAGTGTCAGCGCCGGCGGCGACTTCACCACGTACGCGATCGCGTGGCAGTACGCCTGGTTTGATTGATCTTAAGGGTAAGATCGGGTCCCGCCGGCGTGGGGAGATCTCCTCGGATCCCCTTCTGTCCGGCCTGCAGTCCAGGGCGGTACAGTCGATGCGCTCGCTTGTCATTTTGAAATTCCCGGACGTGCGGAGAACCTGCAGACCCTGTCTGGGGTGGGCGATCGCTGGCCTTCTGATTCTTGGCGCCCTCGCCTCCGCGCTTGCGGCGGACGTACCAGGTTCGCCGCCACTGAAGATCGCCGTATTCGACTTCGAGCTCGAAGATGCGAGCGCGGCGGGAGCAGCGTCAGCGGTCGAGCCGGCCACGGACCTCGCCCGTATGCAGGCTGTCAGCGCAGAAGCCCGACGGGTGTTGGCACAGTCCGGCCGCTACCGCCTGGTCGATATCAGTGGTGTCGACGCGCAGCCGGTCAAGGACCGCTCATTGCGCAACTGCAACGGCTGTGAGGCCGCACTGGCGCTGACGCTCGGCGCGCAGCAGGCGCTGATCGGTGTGGTGACGCGCGTAGCCAAGACTGAATATTACGCTTCGGTGCGAATTACGGACACCGGAACCGGGAAAGTAGTCAACGAGCAGTCGGCGTTTTTTACCGGGGCAGACGATGCCTGGCCGAGCGGTGTGCGATCACTGCTCAAGCATCAGGTATTGGCGGATCCGAACTGAGGGTTAGATTGCCACTCCGCGGTTGGATGCCCACGCCTGCTGCACATCAGTGGCGCACCCTGTTTCCGGCAGTACCGCCTCGGTCAATCAGCAACGCGTCCCAGCGCACGCCAAAGCCGAGAGCGGAAGCTCTCGATCAACAAGAATGGCGCACTACCCATCTTGTACGCGCCCCTTCCACTTCCCACCGCTCCCGCGCGCGTACTGCACGGCCGAGTGAATTACCGCGCCCAGGTAGAACACCGCAATCGCCGGCAGGCCCAGACACCAGGGAGCGGCGAGGCCATAAAAGCGGATCATCGGCAAATAGCAAAGGCTCATGAGCACCAGGGCCGCCACGCCGAGGCCGCGCAGCAGCGGATTGGCGACGAACAGCAGTGCCACAGGCAGCAGGTACGTGAAGAACAGACCGGCCACGGTCGCTGCCAGCAGCAGGTAGGAATGACCCAGCTGAGCAAAGGCAGTCCGGGAGATCATGCTGCCGATCTCGGCGTATGAGCCATAGATGCGAATACTGCAGGTGTCGCGGGCAGGGCCCAGCCAGATGCGCCCGCCACTGTCCTTGACCGCCCGCGCGAGCGCACAGTCATCGATGATGCGCGCGCGAATGGCCTGCAGTCCGCCCATCCGCTCCAGGGCCCGTGGACGGATGAGAATGCAGCCGCCAGCGGCCGCGGCCAGTTTGCGTCGTGGGTCGGCGACCCAGGCCGGCGGATAGAGCTTAAAGAAAAAGAAGACGAAGGCGGGAATCAGGAGTCGCTCCGCCGGGGCGGCTGTCGAGAGCTTCACCATGTGCGACACGAGATCGCGCTCCTGCGCCTCAGCGTGTGCAACCAGTGTCGCGACGCTGTCCCGGCCGTGACGGATGTCAGCATCGGTGAACAGAAGATAGTCGGGCTGGTAGCGGGCTGCGGCGGTGACTCCCTGGGAGAGCGCCCACAACTTACCCGTCCAGCCCTGCGGCAACGGGGCGCCCCGCAGCACGGTGAGGTGTGGCAACGCCCCGACGGCCCCGGCGGCGGCCGTGGCGGCGGCTGCGGTGCCGTCGGCACTGGCGTCATCGATGACTATCAGGTTGATGACCCCGCTGAACGACTGCCGCATCAGTGAGGTGACAGCCGCCCCGATGACGGCCGCCTCATTGCGCGCCGGAATGAGGACGACGACCGTCTTCGCAGCCATCTGCGGGCGGGGCAACACGGGCACGGCCGCCAGGCGCCAGAAGCCGCCCCGCCCCGCCAACAGATAGATCCAGATGACGACGGGCACGGCGCCGACGACGTACACGGCGGCGCTTTGGTAAGTGCTCATGGCGCACCCGGGCCACCGGGTGCCCCCGCGGCGCAACCGGCGCGGCGCTGCCGCTGGCCCGCCGTGAACAGCGAACTGGTGCCAGTACCACGATGAGGCGGGCGCGCGGGCATCGCGTTCGCCAGCCGCCACGCCTGTATCGATGCTGCGCGAACGATGGACGCCCGCTCCCTCAAGAGCTGCTCAAGAGTCTGCTTGCGCCGGTGGCAGTGGCGCGACCCCACCCGGCAGCCAGAGGCCGAGGGCCGAGCCGCGAAGTTCCGACCGAAAGTACTCCTCCAGCTCAAGCGTAAATTGCCGCACGTCGGTAGGGGGTGGGAAACGCCGCCCCAAGCGTACGTGGTAGGTAATTGGCAGCGCCGGGACTCGAAACAAGGTCCATCCTTTGCTCAGGTAGGCGGAGTCTGTCTCGATCAGTACCGGCAGCACCGACGCGCGGGCGTGTTTTGCGATGGTTCCGACGGTCAGCTGAAAGGAGTTCACCGGATCGCGGCGCGTCCGCGTGCCCTCGGGGAACAGCAGCAGCACGGCACCGTCACGCACGGCAGCCACCGCGTCGCGGATCATCCGTCGTGGCGGAGTATTGCCGACAAAACGCGCGAGTCGTGCCCCTGCCCCCAGAAAAACGTTGTGCATCAGCGAGCTCTTCATCACGCACACCGTGTTCGGATGATGCGCGATCATCACCACGGCATCGACGAGACTGGGATGGTTGGGCGCCAGTACCACGCCGGTTTCAAGGCGCAGCCCCTCCAGCGCGCGCGTGTCGAATCGATAGGCGCCAAAGAAGCGCAGCAGAGTCACGTACAGCCTGAAACCACTGCTGATGCCGAGGCGGCCGAAACCAGTGCCCAATCGCGCGGGCAGCAGCGCACGCGCCGGCAGTGCCACGACTGACCAGACGAGACACAAAAGGCCCAGGAACGGCACACCGATGTAGATAGTCAGGTAGGCGCCAAGACCTGCGCGGGGCGCTCGGGCTGCCAGGCCGTGACGGCAGTTTTGCGGATTTTGCATGCGAGCCGGTCTGCGGCCTCTCTTTAACGACAAATCACGGCCCACCGGAGCGTCAGGAACGCTCCCTCGACATCGCACCGTACCTCGTGGCGCCAGCGACCCGCGGTCCGAAGAACAGCCGAGGCGAACAATAGCCGGAGCGATTCTCCCGGTCATCCCCGGGTCAAAATGACCTCAAGCCGACGCGGAAGGGCTCATTGCAGCCCCAGTAGACCCCGAACTTCGAGCAGAACGAGCATCGGGCCCGCCCGGAGCGCCGGCGCGCCGGGCCGATATATCCCCAAAGCGCGGCCAGCACTTCCCGGGTCGCTCGTCAGAAGGCGACGACGAACTTGTCAGGTTAGTCCTACAGCAACGCCAGCGCTTTCGCATTGTGGCCCCGCGATTCACTGCGTAGCCTCCTTCCAAGCTTGGGACGCCGAGGCGCATCGCAGCCGCCGAGGCGGCGTCGATTTGGGACGGACCGCTCGGCGGGCGCCCGAGTTGGAATTCCCGTCCCACAAACTTCGCAGTTCGATTTGGAGCATTCATGAACAAAGTCATCATTCCGGCCGCCCTGTGCGCCGCGGCGCTGTTGTTCTCGGCCTGCGAGAAAAAGGGGCCCATGGAACGTGCCGGCGAGAAGGTCGATGAGACTGTCCGCACCATCAAGAACGGCGGTGAAAAGACTACCGGCGACAAGATCAGCGATGCCGCGGAGGACGTGAAGCACGGCGCCGAGAAGGCCGCGGACGAGGTCAAGAAATGAGAGCGTCGCGGTCATAGGGGGCGGTTCCAGACGGCATTTGACGTCCAAGGCATAAGACGGTCAGAAGACGTGCAGCGTAACCCCCGCAAAGCCGGGGATTGCGTTGCCCAGTCGATGGTAACCGCCGCATGAGGCCTTCACAGCGACCTCGGGAATCAATCCCGCGGGCAACGCCAGGCCAAGGGAAAAGAAATGCAGCGATTGAGAACAGGAATCCCCGGTTTCGATGAGGTCACTCAGGGGGGCCTCCTTGCAGATCGCATCTATCTGGTAGACGGCGACCCGGGAGCCGGCAAGACCACCTTCGCACTGCAATTCTTGCTCGAGGGCGTACGCAACGGCGAGCGCTGCCTGTACGTCACGCTCTCCGAAACCCGCGACGAGCTGGCCTCGGGAGCGCGCTCTCATGGCTGGTCGCTCGAAGGCCTCGAGGTCTTTGAGCTACTCGCCGACGCGCAGGATCTGGATGGTGAGGATGAGCTCACCATGCTGAACCCGTCCGAAGTGGAACTGGGCGAGACCACCCGCAAGGTGCTGGAGGTTGTCGAGCGCACCAAGCCCACCCGCATGGTCTTTGATTCCCTGTCGGAAATGCGCCTCCTGGCGCAAAACTCACTGCGCTACCGACGCCAGATTCTGGCCCTGAAGCAGTTCTTTGTCGGACGCGCCTGCACGGTGGTCCTGTTGGACGACCGTACGGCGGAAGGTCCCGACATGCAGCTTCACAGCATCGCCCACGGGGTGTTCTCGCTGGAGTTCAAGTCGCCCCCGTACGGGCAGCTGCGTCGTGAACTGCAGATCATCAAGTACCGCGGCAGTGACTTTGCCAGCGGCTTTCATGATTTTGTGATCCGCACCGGTGGTATCCGGGTGTTCCCGCGTCTGGTCGCGTCCGATCACGTGACGAAATTCACCCGCGAAATGATTCCCAGTGGCGTGAGAAGTCTCGATTCGCTCCTCGGAGGCGGGATCGAGCGCGGCACCAGCACGCTCTTGATGGGGCCGCCGGGCTGCGGCAAGTCGACGATCGCGATGCAGTATGCCGTGGCCGCTGCCGAGCGCGGTGGCCACGCGGTCGCCTTCGCCTTTGACGAAACCAAGGCAGCCTTGCTGGCCCGCTCAACCGGTTTGGGCCTGAGAATCGTGGAAGGCACCGGCGCTGGCCAAGTCATGATCCGCCAGATCGACCCGGTGGAGATCTCCCCCGGGGAATTTGCGCACGTCGTGCGCGCCTCGGTCGAGGAGCACGATGCGCGGGTGGTGGTGATTGACAGCCTGAATGGCTACCTGAACGCCATGCCGCACAGCAATTACCTCACCGCGCAGCTGCACGAGCTGTTGTCGTACCTGAACAATAGGGGGGTCGCGACGTTCATCGTCGTCGCGCAAAGCGGCATGATGGGCAGCAACATGACCTCGCCGGTGGATGCGAGCTATCTCGCTGACTCGGTGGTCATGCTGCGCTACTTCGAGCACGGGGGCCGGATCAAGAAGGCGATCTCGGTGCTGAAGAAGCGCACCGGCGCGCACGAGGAATCGATCCGCGAGATGTGGTTCGACGAGGCGGGCATCCACCTGAGCGAGCCCCTCCTGGGCCTGCGCGGCGTGCTCACCGGGGTACCGGTGGACGTCGACCTCGAAGCGCAGGCGAAATCGCGTGCCAAGCCGTCGGATCATGCTCGCTGAGCCAACCCCCGGGGCCGACTACCGCGTCCTGATTCTGCCGCCCACCCGGCGCGACGGTGAGGTCACGTGCGCCGTATTGGAACGCGCGGGTATGAGCTGCCTGGTGTGCGATGACGCTGCTGCGCTCGCTGAAGAGATCCAGACCGGGGTCGGCGCCATCGTGCTCACCGATGCGATTGCGGGCGACGGCAGCTTCGCACGCCTGACCGCGACCCTCGACCGGCAGGCGTCCTGGTCGGATGCTCCCACGGTGCTCCTGAGCCGGACTAATCATCTATCCTCCCCAACGACCCGGCTGCTCGCGGCCTTGAGAAACGTGACAGTTCTCGACCGTCCCACTTCGACACGAACCCTGGTGAGCGCAGTTCAGGCCGCCATTCGTGCCCGACGACGCCAGTATCAGATCCGGGACCAAATGAACACCCTGCGCGAGGTACAGGAGTCGCTGCGCAGTGCCGACCGCCGCAAGGATGAGTTCCTGGCCATGCTGGCGCACGAACTGCGCAATCCCCTCGCCCCCATCCGCACCGCCACGGAGCTGCTGGCCCGAACCTTGCCGCCCCACGCAAGCTCCCAGGCGACTGCCGACCTCGTCAAACGCCAGGTGAACCATCTGACGCGGCTGGTGGATGACCTGCTGGATGTGTCGCGCATCACTCAAGGCCGCATTCAGCTGCAACGACGGCCGCTCGAGCTATCGTCGATCGTGGACCAGGCGATTGAGAGTGTCGAGCCGCTGCTGCGTGAAAAGCGCCACGTGGTGAATCAGATCTCCAATTTCGAAACGCTGTATGTAGACGGCGATAGCGCGCGACTGGTGCAATGCGTCACCAACCTGCTCACGAACGCGGCGAAATACACCGATTCCGCAGGCGAGATTCGCGTGGAAACGCGCGCCGAGCCGGAAGCGGCGGTGATTTCCGTGTCCGACAACGGCATTGGGATCTCCCCGGAGCTGTTGCCGCGTATCTTCGATCTGTTCGTGCAGAGTGATCGTTCCCTGGACCGATCGGAAGGCGGCCTCGGCATCGGCTTGTCGGTGGTGCAACGGCTGGTGCGCATGCACGGCGGCGAGATAAATGCCAGGAGCCCCGGCCCGGGAAAGGGCGCGACCTTTGAAATACGGCTGCCACGCATCCCCGTGCCGCAAAAAACGTTTGCCCGACCGTCACAACCAAAAATTAATCCGAAACGCATACTCGTGGTCGACGACAACACCGACGCTGCCAACTCACTGGCGGAACTGCTGCGCCTGGACGGTCACGAGGCACACACGGTCTACAGCGCCAAGGGAGCGCTGCAGTGCGTTGACACCTTCGGTCCGAACGTCGTGCTGCTGGATATCGGACTGCCGGAAATGGATGGCTATCAAGTGGCCCAGCTGATCCGCAGCAGGTCGAGCGACGTTCGACTGATCGCTTTGACCGGTTATGGCCAGACTGAAGACATGCTACGAACACGTGCGGCCGGTTTTGATGCCCACATGGTGAAGCCGGTCGACTTTGACGCCCTGGAGCGGGTCATTGCGGCAGCGGACGCCTGAGGGGTGCGTTTCGCGCCCGCGCGTGGCGGGAGGGCCCTAACTCCGCTGCGAGCGGATCCTCGAGGCTCGCCGCCCGATCCGGCAGCCCGGCAACTCAGCCCCGACGGGCAACCGCGATCTCCTCCAGGATTGTTCGCAGCACGGCCTCCCCAATGGGTTTTACGAAATGGTAGCGGAAGCCTGCCGCGGTCGCCCGCTCGCGGTCCGCGTCCTGTCCCCACCCCGTAATGGCCACCAGCACCGCCGGTTTCTCCGCGCCGATCTCGCGCAGGCTTTGCGCGACCTCGTAACCACTCATGTGCGGCATGCCGATGTCCAGAAGCACCACGTCGGGCCTGAAACCGTGGGCTGCAGCAAGTGCCGATTCCCCGTCGTAGGCCGTGAACACATCCTGGCCCATCGATCCGATCAGCAGACTCAGGCTGTCGGCCGCATCGTGGTTGTCATCGACCACCAGCACTCGCAGGCGATGGCTCGGCACGGGACTGACGGCCTCAGGGCTGACAGCCCGCAAGCCCTCAGTAGACAGGGGCAGGCGGACGGTAAACTCGCAGCCGAACCCCAGGCCGGCGCTGCGGGCCGTGACACTGCCGCCGTGCAGCTCGACGACGCGGCGAACCAGGGCCAGCCCCACGCCCAGACCTCCCAGGGCCGTACTGGAGAACGGCTCCACCTGGACAAAGAGGTCAAATACCTTCTCCAGCATGTCCGGGGCGATGCCCTTGCCATTATCGGCGACGCGCAGCTCGATCTCGGCCCCCCGCAACGAGGCGCGCAGCTGGATCTTGCCGCCAACCGGGGTGTACTTGGCGGCGTTGTTCAAAAGGTTGACCAGCGCCTGAGTCAGCCGCACCACATCACCCATGACCGGCAGCGGCTGCTCGGGGACTGCCACTTCCAGATTGTGCTTGCGGGTTTCAATCAACGGCCGGCTGGTTTCGACGGCACGCACGATGACGTCCCGAACATCAATGCACTCGTGCTCGACCGAGAACTGCCCGCGGGCGATACGGTTCACGTCCAGCAATTCATCGAGCAGCCGCGTCAGCAACAAGCTCTGACGGTCAATGGTCTGACGCATTGACTCGAGCGTGGGATCCTGCAGGCCCTTGCGCCCCATCAGCGCCACCGCGTTGCGGATCGGGGCCAGCGGATTGCGCAGTTCGTGCGCGAGCATGGCGATGAATTCATGCATCCGTTGCGCGGTCTCTGCCAGAGTCTCCGCATGGCGCCGCTGCGTGAGGTCCTGCGTCACATTGGCGAAACCGTACGGCCGGCCTTCCCGGGTCTTCAGGGCAGTCATGACATTGTTGGCCCAGAACAGGGTGCCGTCCTTGCGCAGCCGCCAGCCCTCATCGGTGAGGCGTCCCTGGGCACGCGCGGTCGCAAGGTCCTCCCAGGGCTTGTTTGCCAGCACCGCCTCGGAGGGATAAAAGTGTGACAGGTGACTGCCGATGATCTCGGAGGCTTTGTAGCCCTTGATGCGCTCGGCGCCGGCGTTCCAGCTGGTGACGAACCCCTCCTCATCGAGCAGCACAATCGCGTACTCGGTCACCCCGTCGACCAGCAGGCGAAAGCGCTCCTCGCTGTCCCGCAATGCATCTTCATGGCGGCGCCGCTCGGTAAGATTGCGGGTAATCTTGGAGAAGCCCACGAGCTGCCCGGCCGGATTGCGCACCGCGCTAATAATGACGTTCGCCCAGAATCGCGAGCCGTCCTTGCGCACCCGCCAGCCCTCGTCTTCCCAGCGCCCTTGCAGGGTCGCACCCCGCAACTCGGTCTCGGGCAGGCCACGCTGCACGGCCTCAGGCGGATAGAAGCGTGAGAAATGTGACCCGATGATTTCTTCGGCCGAATATCCTTTGATGAATTCCGCGCCCGCATTCCACGTCTGCACATGGCCGGTCGGGTCGAGCATAAAGATCGCGTAATCCCTGACGCTGCCCACCAGCAGTCGAAAACGCTCCTCGCTTTCGCGCAATAGAAGGTCCTGTCTGCGCCGCTCACTCAGATCCCGCGTGATCTTGGAGAAGCCAATCACCTGTCCGCGCTCATCGAGCATGCGGGTGATGACGACGCTCGCCCAGAACTGCGACCCGTCCTTGCGCAGCCGCCAGCCCTCCTCTTCATAGCGGCCGACCGCGGTGGCAACCTCAAGTTCATGGCGCGGCAGGTTGGCCGCCAGTGCCTGGGGCGGGTAGAACTTCGAGAAGTGCTGGCCGATGATCTCCTTGGCGGCGTGGCCGTGGATTGCCTGCGCCCCTTCATTCCAGGAGATGACGTACCCATCCACGTCCAACATCAGGATCGCGTAGTCGCGGATGTGTTGAACCAGCGCCTCATAGCGCGGCGCGTCTACAATTTGCGGGGGCCGCTTGGCACTACCCTGCTTGTGCATGTCCTCTACTCATACGCTCCCAGGATCGTTCGATCGCCGACTTGGACGGGATAATGGGCTCAGGGCTCGGCAGCTCCGCCGCTCGCGTCGGCGGCTCCCGAACAGCCTAGCCGATTACGGAAAACGCTGCCAAGGCGCCCCCGGACCGCGGGGGCCGTCCCGGCAGGCATCAATCGACGCCCACGAACGTGACTTCCGCCCACGGCTTGCGTCGGGGGGTGGGGCTTGTGCGTCATCGTCGCCGAACTAGAATGGCGCGGGGGCCAAAATAAAGCCCACGACTGACATGACAGCTACGCAGACCAGGTGAGCCCCCGCGGGGCCCGCGCTCGCGCCCCTCTTGAGCCTGAGCTTACGCAACGAGCCGCGCTCGTCAGAGGGCGCGAGTAACCATAGCCGTGACTACCAAGTTAGAAAAGACACTCAAGCGGGAGCTGTGGATCCAGGATCGCCCGTTCGTGCTCGCCATATCCCCTGAGGGCCTGAAGCTGACGCTCAAGGGCCGTCGCAAGGGGCAGGAGTTGAAGTGGGTCGATCTCGTCAGCGGCGAGGCGGCGCTGGCCGTAGCACTGAACGCGTCCGTGGGTACCTTCGCGGGTGTCGCGAAGGTTGCTCCCTCCTCGGCTCCCGCGGTGCCTGGCAAGCGCCCTCCGTTCCGAGCACGTGCAAATCCCAAGCGTAGACGCAACCGCGCGCGATGAACCCCGGCCCGCCGTGCCGGCGGACCGCGGCGGCGTCCTACGAACACCCCGCAAAGGGCCCTTACGCTCGTGCTCTAATGATTGGCTGATACACCATCACAACTGAGCCATGGCTACTGGTCCCGGGTTGGTCCCCGGCAGTGCATTCATCAATCACGTTGCCAGCTTCACTGATCGTCGACGCCAGCGACCAGGTCCCGTCGATCCGCCGCACCCGGGCCCGCGGGTGTCAAAGGATGTGCTGCCGGCGGATTACAGTCGCGACGGCGCCGGGACGCCGGGAATACTTCTGGAAACGCTCCGCCACGAAGTGCAGATTGCCCATCGGGCCACGCCCGGGACGACGCAGAGGAAGCACTATCCATGTCGACAAGTAAACCCGAAGCCGCAGCCGATTCCAGGACCGTGGTGATGGTCATCGAACCGGAGGTGCTCATTCGCATGACCGTGGCAGCCTACCTGCGCGAGTGTGGCTATAAGGTCATCGAGGGGGTCGTGGCGGCCGATGTATGGACGGTGCTCGAGGCCGCGGTGCGGCTGGATGTGCTGTTCTGCGAGGTTCAGCTGCCCGGCGGGACCGATGGATTCTCCCTTGCCAGACGTCTCCGACAGACGCATCCGGCGATCGACGTTATTCTCGCCTCGGGGGTCGCAGGGGCGGCCGAGAAATCGAAAGACCTGTGCGAGGAAGGCCCCATGGAGAAGCCCTACCAGGCCGCCGACGTTGCCGCACGCATCCGCGTCCTGCTCGAGCGTCGGAAAGCATCCGCCGGGAAATCCTGACAGACACATCGGGCAGGGACGCATGCAGCCAAAGTCGGATCCGTCCTCGCGCGGTGTGCTGACGCCGGCGAAACGGCTCGTCCTGATCATCGAGGACGACTTCCTTACGCGCTATACCGCCGCCGAGGCATTGCGTGAGATGGGTTACCTGGTCATCGAGGCTCAGGATGCCGCGGAGGCGATGAGCGTGTTCACATCGGGCACGCATGTGGACTTCGTATTCTCAGACATCAATATGCCGGGCAGCCTGAATGGACTTGAGTTTGCGCGCTGGCTCGCCAGGCAGCACCCCGCCGTCCCTATCCTGCTGACCTCGGGCGAACCGCAACCAGCAGAGGCTCTCGGCCTGGGGAAAAAACGCCACTTCATGGCCAAGCCGTACGACTTGGACGAGGTCGACGGGTGGCTCAGACAAATGCTCCTGTAGTCTGAATAGCCGCCGGCCGCACCTTCCGCTGCACCGCAATACCCTCTGGTCGCCACCCGATCTCGCTGCACGAGTTGCCGGCACGGCTGCTACCCTGCCGAGCCTACCGGCAGCGGCGGCTTCCGAGGCATACTCTGAGTATGTCTATTGCGAGGGCACCGACGAGCCGCGCCGCAATGACCATCAACGCCGCGCTGCAAGCACGGCCGTCTCGCACAAGAGGATTCGCGATCAGGCAGGCCTCAGGTTGGTCCAGCGCTCGCCTGAGGCGTGCACCAGGCTCTTCGTGTCAACGGCAAAAGGGGAAACTCATGCTCAGACTCCGATCTCTCGCGTTCGCAACCGCCCTGGTGCTTTCCAGCATTGCGTATGCGCAAAACAATGACTTCGCGACCGGCAACATGCATTTCGACGCGAAAGATATGGATACCAACGGCGACCACATGGTCTCGCGCGAGGAGATGCAGAAATACGGCGAGAAGATGTGGGACATGATGGCCAAGGGCAAGGCCACGATTCCAATTGAAGTTGCCGCGAAGGACTTCGCCAGCGGCGGGGTGAACTTCAGTGCACGCGACATGGATACCGACCACGACGGCAGCATTTCCAAGGCAGAGTTCCTCGCCTATACGGCCAAGAAGTTCGACGGGATGAAGAAGACCGGCGGCATGGTGTCGATGGACGACATGTCCACGGCATTCGCCCGTGGCAACACGCCGGCAGGCCACTAACCCCACGCGCGCCAGTGCAGGGTGCCCGGGCGAGCAATCGCCCGGCGGCGCCGCGGGGCCGCGGTCTATCGATAATGCCGTGTGGCAGCCTGGAGGCATCGGCGGGTGCGTGGCCGGCAGCAGCAACCGGGCGGACGTCAACTCGACCTTTATTCAGCCCTTCCTCTCCAAGGGCCTCGGACAGGGTGTCACCGCCAGCGCGAATCGCGAGGCCAGCTACGACTGGGAAGGTCGCCACTGAGTGGTGCCCCTGAACCTCTCAGGCTCAAAGGTCACCAAGCTCGGCTCGCAGATGGTGGGCATTGCCGGCGGCGTGCGTTACTACCTCGAGTCGCCCGCGGGCGGCCCCACCTGGGGCCTGCGGCTGACGTTCACGCTGCTGTTCCCAAGATAGGTGAGCCGGCCCGGACCTGCGCCGGGTTGCCCGCGGTCTCAGCGCCGGTTGGCCTGCTTCTCGCGCTTGGCCGCGCGCTTTTCGGCCGGCGATTTTGCCGCCTTTTTCTTGCCCTCTTTCTTGCGATCCATACCCTTGCTCATGTTGGCTCCTTGGGTGCCGTTTCCGGCACATTCAGGCCGTGGCGCTTGTTCAGCTTCTCCTGCTTGGCGCGCTTTTTCGCGGCCTCGCGGTGCTTCTTGAGTTCCTGGTAATTTGGCTTGCGCATCGATCCTCCCGGCAGGGGAACTGCCATGTTCGTAGACTACAGGATGTCACGGCTGGATGCGGTGCCCACACCGAAGGCCGGTCCCAGGCTGTGGGACGTAGAGTGCGAGGCAGCGTAACGCCGCGACCGACGCTGACGTACAGGGATGTGAAGGCCGCTCGCCCGCAGGGATGCAGGCGGCGCCGGAGCGTCAGCTGCGCCACGCGAGACGCAGCGCCACCGCGCGGCAGATGCGCTGATCGCTCAGCGGCGCGAAGAAGCGAGCGTCCGAAAAAGCAGCACCGCCAGCAGCCCGCCCAGGAACGCAGCGGTGGCCGGGCGGAGCAGGAAGGTGAACGTGCGAGCGATGTACGGGGCAGCCAGTACGCCCAGGAGCAACACCGCTACCGGCCAGCCCAGCGCG
>Ga0207693_10000335_pt1 | contig 43217 bp, 30 predicted proteins | sample LARL81metaG_FD_184347 | JGI IMG/M metagenome (GOLD analysis project Ga0207693, IMG submission 184347) | Corn, switchgrass and miscanthus rhizosphere microbial communities from Kellogg Biological Station, Michigan, USA - LAR L8-1 metaG... | ecosystem: Host-associated > Plants > Roots >... | reverse complement strand
TGTAACTGCGCCAAGTCCGCGCCTGTATCACACACCATCGAGCTCTGAGAGTTTCAGGGTCACATAACCACCCCAACGGGGTGGCTCGTGCTTCAAGGTCGATCTCCTTAGCTGTTTTGATTGCACCTCAGAGTGCGTTTGATCAACGGTAGCTTAACGCCATCCGTGATCGGGGATCGACCTTCTCATCTCATCTATGGCGATGTTTCGACAGTTATCACTTGGAACTATAATTCCCGCTTGGTCAGACGCGCCAAAATCGAGATGTACACACCCCCTGGTCCCAGATGGACTCGCCCCTCCTAAACTATCTTGAACTCAGGTCGTAATCATCCTCTGGCACGTTGAGGATTCCGAAAACACCTCCGGCAAAACCCTGAGCGGAGGATGGAGTGAGGCGATGGGCATGGGTCACTCCGCGGCCCAACGCTGTCGTTGACCTTGGCGGCACTCAAATGCAATTGAATACAAGTCACCTGACAATTTTGCCAGTTGCGTCGGCCTGCCCGCGGAGGTAGCTGTAATGCTAGCCACAGTTATCTCGCCCTCCCCACCCTGCCGAAGGCCACCAGTGATGGGGCAATGTTGAGGTGTAAACAAAATTTGGGATCTGCGGAAAGGCAGGTCGAGACATTTACAACATACAAACCATAAGGAGGATCGAAATGTCCGCGTTACCTCAAGTGAATCCGTACCTCGTGCCTGGCACGCAGAAACAACCCGCTCCTTGGTTCGTGGGTAAGGGGTTGGAAATGGGAGAACAGGGGCTCTACCACCTTCCGCGGGACCACGCGTGGCACAGCGGGCCAACCTACTTCTGCGACGACTTCAACGAGTGGCACTATTTCACCTTTTTGGGCAAGGACAAAAAGACGGGCCACAACGTGTCTTTGTTCTCAGTGATCATCTGGCAAGGTTGGGTCGCGCCCTTGAACCGGCCCAATATCCTGCAAATGTTCGCCTGGCACGACAAAGATACGGGCGAGTTCATCGGCAGTACCGTTGTGCCCAGCGGAAAATTGGAGTCCGATGGGTCCACCGGGGATGAGTTCGGGTTTAAGTACTCGGTGAAGGACCCAGATGAGAAAGGCTTCTTTACGTCCTACGATTACGCGCAGGAACGGTGGAATTTCAAATCCTTCGCGACGCCCAAGAGTCAGCTTATCGGCGGCAAGCCCTATTCCATGGACGTAACCGGGTTTGTCAAGGTTCCTGGCTATGTGCCAATGGCGTACTGGGGACTGGAGAGCATCGGATACAACCCAAAATTCGACCAGAATCCTGAAACCATGTACGGACTGACGTACTACTACACCGCTCCGCAGATGGAGATGGCCGGCAAAGTAACTCTGGATGACGGCGTCCATGAGATTGAGGGCCTTGCCTGGTTCGAACACCAATGGGGCAACTTCCAAAATACAGAACAGTGCCGATACTTCTGGGGATATGCCCGCTTCGATAGCGGAGATGCAATCACCTGGCGGCAGTACTATGGCAACCCTGCCGGCAAACTGGATCCCGACGCGATTTACGATCTGAGTGCTGAGCAGAAAGGGTGGAAGGATCCGCACTATGGTGTGGATCGGTTCGCCTTCATACCAAAAGGTCAAGCGCCGGAATACTCGTTTGGTCCGTCCTTTGTGTTCACACCGATCAAGTGGTGGAAGTCACCCAAATCCGGGGTCGATTTCCCCTGGTGGGGAGAACTGAAGACGCCGAAAGGGACCTTCTACTTATCCCCGACTTACCCTGAACAGGAGACGATTACACCGATGGGTGCATTCATCGAAGGAGCATTGCTACTCCGTAAGGACTCGATCGACGGCCCGGTAGTGGCACAGGGGTTCTGCGAGTTGATGCAGTTACCGGCTCACGGGGTTTCGTTGATTCGCTCGCTGCCGGAACGAACAGATCTCCAATTCAATGGCGGTTTGAAAAGGAAGTGAACACCAGCCAAATCGACAGGGCCGCTTCCAGTCTGTTACGAAACGGGCGGCGCTAAATGATGAAGAAGCGATGGTCGGGAGATCCGGTCATCGCTTTTTCGCGTTTGGGTTCGGATGCGAAGGGGATGCGGTGGTTAGGAGACCAGTGCCGCTCGCAAGCAGGTTCCGCTCAGCAACGTTCCGCATTCGTTTCAGGTTGTAGACCATCGCGGCCAGACTAATTTCGGGTCTGCAACACGCCTGCGGTCAACTTCTGTTATCAACTTCTGTTAACAGGCCATAGCGCTCAAATTTCGACTTCTTTCGATTTGATTCACACCTGAAGCATTTGAAAGCAGTCGGAAGATGAGTGCTATGGCAATGTTACAACTATCTTCCGCTTGACCTAATCTTGCTCACCGGCCCCCACTGAGGCTGTCCTGAGACTGCTTCGTTCCCCAAATCTTCTGCATCAGCCCTGATGCGCACAGCAGAACTACTAACCAGCTCATGACATCGATCAAGAGCGAAAGGAAGAAAGAGTCAGGACGAAAGTCGGTTTGAGAGGGAAACTCTCTGAATAGTCCACAAACCATCGGCTCTCCTGCGAATCGGTTGCGTTCCAGCGTGAAACCCCACCAACTCGGTCCATGAGCCAAAGGATCGCGGCTAATGATGACGCCGTGGCTAACAAGGGCTAGGACGAAGGACACGGTGACAAAAGCTATCAGAAGTAGCCTCCGCCGTCCGAGCACGTACAGTTCTCCAAAAATCATTAATAGAAGCCCTGATATCCATGCCGCGTGACCCAGATACGGAGGAGCATCCAATAAGTAAAGGGAGAGCCACATCGGCGGCATGCATCCCACGAGTGCCAGAGCAATTGTGAGCCTTCCCCTTGGATAGCGGCGCAATTGTCTCAGCACAGCGTAAGCTATGGCCAGAAGGTTAATTAGGCCGCCGAAGATGGTCAGCCGAACTCCCAATTGGTATGTGGCATTTACGAAACCGCTTGTTGTCCATACCCCAACGGTGAGGTATGCGCACCCCCAACCCGAAACGAAGTGATCAAACTGCCACACCGCCGGAAGGAAAAAGCTGACCAAGTAGAGAACGGCGCCGAAGTAGAACGTCTTCGATGGCTCGTGGTGTCGGCTCGGAAGAGTGACGAGGCTCGAAAATGTTCTATCGGATGTGGCCATGCCATGAATATAGTTGCTATCAGAGCCTGTAACCCTATTACGCGGGTAACTCCTCTCGGCACAAGACGTACAAAAGTCGGTGACGTTGATCTGCCGTTCAATGCAATCCTAGTTGGCGTTAGCAGGCGATTTCACTCAAGTGCCCGGTGCGAATGCCACGTGAGTGCTCTCGAGATGTTTCACCAGTTACGCAACGGATCATCGTCACACCGCTGGTAACTGCTTCGTGAAATGCATTACGAGGTCATCATCAAGCACCACGCTTGCGCCCTCTTGTACAAAGCAATTTCGGTAGGTAACTCCGCGCCCATCCGGGATGTAGCCTCGCTGCGCATAGAGCCGCTGAGCGGCGTTGTAGCCCGGATGCAGACCGACTGCGATGCCTATAGCACCTGAACGTCGGGCTGCTTCACCTTCTGCGCGGTCGAGTAAGCGACTTGCGATACCTTTTCTGCGGTAACTTGTGAGCACATTGATGTCTTGAATCTCAGGAATGTTCAGGTCCGCAAATCCAGCATAGACCGGTCGCCAGTTTACCGTCACATACCCGGCGAACTGCCCGTCAAAGATAGCTACGAAGCACGTTCGAGTTCCCTCCACCTGCTCGCGCAAGTAGCGACGATACTGGGCCTCAGACTTGTCCCACCCCATGTTCGTGAACGCGGCGGCGATGCTCGGAGGATCGTTTTCTTCGAGAAACCGGATCTGGAGGGTATCCGCGTTATCCATGTGCAACACTCTATGCCCAAACGCGGCCTACTTTAAACGGAACATTCGTTGATGCGAAAGGCCCGAACAGGAAGACTCTGAGTGCAGTGCCGTCATTTTGAGTGCAATCGCGATACTAGGTCAACAATCCTCCGATTCGATTTTCGGGAGTGACCGCTCCGAAACGTTGTTCTATTACTTCCGGCGGGAAGATCAGGTTCTGAAACCCGCCTGCTGCGGCTGATCGACAAGTACATCAGCTTCGAGTTTGTGCGGCGGCAACTGAAAGACAGCTACAGCGAGACCGGACGGCCGTCGATCGATCGCGAACTTCGCGCGACATGGTCAACGCTTACTGGCTTAACTTGACCGCATTCGCGTCCCGCATATCTAATTTCTGAACCATGTTGACTCGACGGGAATTCGTAAAATCCTGCGCCGTAGCCTCGGCTGCGACAACCCTTGGAAGCTCGGTGCTTCACGCGCGGAGCGAAGACAGCCTGAAAGCGGCTGCTGCCCAGGCTAGCTTGCTGTATGGCTCGCCCCTTTTTCCGCAAGACTTCAATAAGCCGCGGCTTCTTGATCTGTACGAGGAACAAACCTCGATCATCACCGCAACCGTCTACATGAGGAAGACCCAGCCCAGCCGGGGACACTTCGAACTTTCCAATCCCGACCGGGTGCGCGATTTTGCCCGCTCCAAGAAAATTCAGTTGCGGGGTCATGCCCTGATTTACGGCAACGCTACCCCAGATTGGGTGCGGGGCGAGGTGTCGAAAGATCAGGCGGAAAAGGTATTGGTGGAGCACGTACGCACTCTGGTGAAGCGCTACGCCGGGCAGATGCACTCCTGGGACGTAGTGAATGAGGCGGTCGATCCCAATTCCGATCGTTCCGATGCTTTACGCAGAACGCCATGGGTGGAGTTGCTGGATTCCGCTTATATCGAATTGGCGTTTCGAACGGCAGCGGAAGCCGATCCGAAGGCGATTCTGACTTACAACGATTTTGGAGTCGAAGGAGATGCTCCGGATAACGAAGTCAAGCGGCGTGCGATCCTGAAAATGCTGGAAGGTTTGAAGAAAAAAGATGTGCCGATTGGAGCATTCGGGATTCAGTCCCATATCGGTGCGCAATGGCATGGCACCAAGTTGCGCGGCTTTCTGCAAGAAGTGGAACAACTGGGTTTAAAAATTTTCGTCACAGAGCTTGATGTTCGAGACAAAGACTTGCCGGCCGATGTATCGGCTCGGGATCGTGGTGTGGCCGAAGCTTATTCCCGCTATCTGGATGTTGTGTTGGAGAACCGCGCGGTAGAGGCCGTCCTCACATGGGGACTGTATGACGGAGACAGCTGGCTGAGGGAGCGGCAGTCGCGGAGCGATGGTAGACCGGTGCGTCCGCTGCCATTCGATGAAGACCTGCATCCGAAACCGGCGGCGGAAGCCATGATCCGTGCCTTCGGCAACCGTCGGGGATGAGGCGTCAATGCCTAGTGGGAGTCGACGCGGTCAGAACCTCAGGCGATGAATCAAGTTCGCGCGAAGCAATGTTCGCGCGAAGAAAAACGGCAGTCCGAAATCCCGGAATGCCGTTTGCTGAATCTCTCGGAAGCAAAGCTAAGGATTGATCACTCCAAACTCTCCAGTCGCATATCCGGCCGTACCGGCTGAGAAGAAGAGTTGATTCTTATTTCCATTCGTGGTCGTGCCTCCACCGAAAAGCAGTCCCCACAAGCCGGGGACGCTAATCACTTTCCCGGTCTTGTCCTTCAGCGTGCCAATCTGGGCTCCGGTTGAGAGATTGAAGCCGTGAATTCTGCCGTCGTTGACGTTGCCCACCAGCAATGACCCGCTGAAGGTGTGGAAGTTGGAGGGCGGAGCAATAGCCAATCCCCAGGGGCCCTTCAACGTCGTAGTTGGGGGAATCAGGGTTTTCACAAATGCTCCGGCAGTGGTGAAGATATCCACCGCGCCGGTGGTAGCACCACTGAACGTGACGAAGACCTGGTTATTCAGAACGGCCACGCCGTACACCTTGAGTCCGGTGAGACTGGTGTCGGTAAAAGTTTTCACCAATTTGAATTTACTGTTGTAAACCTCGATCTTATTGGTGGCCTGGTTGGCGGCAAACAAGGCGGTCTGGGTTCCCATCTTGCCAATCGCCAGTGAGGTGTAATTTGCGGTGCCATGATTGTTCACGGCGATTACTGCGGCAGTGGGATTGACAGTGGAGTTCCAGCCGCTGATGGTGCCATCGAGGGTAGAGAAAATGAACGCAGCGGGTCCCGACTTGGCGTTCTGGGTTACGACGAAGCCGGAGGTGGAATTGGCTGCGATCCCGGCAGGCGATCCTTTTCCGGTGGTCGCCGAAGGAACGGTGACGACCAGCGGAACGATGGTGCTGTTGGCATCGTACACGGTCGATACACCCGAACCTTCATCGGAGATCCAGAAGGGGCCTCCGGGCAAATAGGTGATTCCCCAGGCATTTTGCAAGTTCGGGTCGGCCGTCGTGGTGACGAGACTAGTAAGCGTAAATTGAGCCAGCGCGCGATCGACGGACAAAACTAACATCGCGACAAGCAGCAAAAAGATGGGCAAGAGTTTGGCGAGGATCTGTCGAACCATGTGAACCTTCTCCTAGGTGGGTCTGCGGGTGGGATTACACCGAAACGCTAGCCTGATGGAGGTTCGACAATGTCAAGGCGCGGTAAAAAAATCGTCACATCGCGACCGGTGAGGATCATTGTTGGGCAATGGCAACTTGTTGCGGTGCATATTGGAGTCCTTGATCACCCTCCGCAAGACTAGGGAGAAGAGGAGGAGACGAATCCAGCCGGAGCGGGCGAAAGAAAAGGCAGAACTGATAGAGGCACGCGGGCGCCGTTGTAGATTTGCAGGGCAGGCCCTTCGGCTGAGCTCAGGGCAGGCCCTTCAGCTGAGCACGTGGGTCCGCTTCGCTCGCCGACGTGCTCCGCTCAGGATGACAAGTGGTGAGAACTGCGAACTGAAGACCGAGAACTGAGTACTGACGACTGACCACTGACTACTGACCGCTGCCAACCAGGCTGGCCTTCACCGTCGCTACGGGGAGTTCGTCGCCGCGGAAGAATTTGGCTTTGTCTTTCGATCCTTCTTTCGCGTCGGCGGCTTTCATTTCGGGCATGGCTTCGTAGGGCTTGGAATAGTCGTTGGCTGCGTTCCAGAACAAGAATCCGATCCCGCCTTTCTCTTTCGCGGTCTCGACTTGGACCTTTATGTATTCCGGGGAGTAGGTCTTGGTGCGCCAGTGGAAGGCTTGCAGCCAGGGGCGGATGACGACGCCCGAACCTTTGGTGATGAGTTCAAAGCGGTCCATTGACTCGCCGATGAAGTGTGCGGGCTCGTCGCCGGGGTGGGCAATGTTGTCCATGCCGAAGAAGTGCGAGGGGTAGATCATGGGGCTGAGGACGTCGCAGTAGTGGGCCATGCCGACGATGTCCTGTCCGGTATGGGCCAGGTCGACCTGGCGTTGCCAGGCCATCACGCCGAAGACGTCGAGCGAGAGAAGGACGCCGGAGGGGTGGAGTTCGGCGTAGGCTTTTTTCAGGAATCCGGTGATGACGTCGGTGCGTTGCGGGCCGCGGGGGGTGGCGGATTCGGCAGTTTGATTTTGGGCTTTAGGTTTTCCACTTCCGGCTTTCGATTGCGAACCTGTCGACTGCGGTTGTGCTTGCGGCTGTCGTAAGGTCCCTCCGGAAGCTGTCGCTTCCGTCAGGATGACACTGCGTTGAGGGTTCGGGACGACCGCTGTATTTGGCTCAGGATGCTCGTTTTGGAAGACGAACTGGGCGTCTTTTTGGTCGCCTTCGGCGGGGAAGCGGACATAGTCGAACTGGATTTCGTCGGCGCCTAATTGGGCTACGTGTTTGGCGAGCGCGATGTTATAGTCCTGGACCTCGGGCTGGGAGGGATCGGTCCAGACCAGCTTGCCGTTCTCGCGCCAGGCTTGCTTGTTTTTGCGGGACTGGACGGCGAGTTCGGGATGCTCCTTAACCAGGCGCTCGTCGCGGAAGATGGCGATGCGGGCGATGGCGTGCATGTTCTGCTGGTGCAGGAAGCGGACAAGTTTGGCGACGTCGTGGATGTAAACCTTGTGCTCGCCGAGCAGCGGGTGCTCGTAGGGAATGTTGACGCTGCCGTCGGAGTCCTTGATATCGAAGACGACGGCGTTGCCGCCGACTTCGCGCCAATGCTTGATGATGCGGAGTCCGTGATCGCTGGCGGCCATGATGCCGGTCAGATAGATGGCGCGGACCTCAAAGTCTTTGGGAACGGCAACGGTCTTCTCGGTGATGGGAGCGGAGAGGATTCCGGGGATGACGATATCTTCGTTGGCCTTGAGGATGTTGGAGCTGTCGGACTTGTGGTTGACGGAGCGGATGGCGTCAGCTAACTCGGAGGACGTGAGGTAGCTGGTTTTGCCGAGGTAGCGGCGGGCAATCGTGGGGATTGCTTCTCCGCGCTTGGCGGTGTAGATTTCGGTGCCGGGCGCGGCGATCGGTTTGGGATCGGGCAGCGTTGTGGTCTTGGAAACACTCGTGACTGAAGCGCTGGCGGCATGCAACTGGGAAGCCTTCGCGGGGGCGGAGGATGCGGCTACGGGCTTGGCAGTCTGAGCTTCAGCAGTGAAGTCGGATGAAGAGTGCGTGCCTACCAGCCATGCGGCAGCGGCGAAAAAGAGACAAGAAATTCCAGCAATGATGCGAACCGACGAAAGGCGCAAGCGATCCTCCGCGAAATACCAACTGATTGCGATCGTAGCTGTGAGTTATTGAGGGTGCTAGTTACGGGTGGCGTAACACGGTTGGGAGCGGTATTCAGTACTCAGTACTCGGTGCTTAGTACTCAGTTCTGGCGTAGTAGTTAGGAGTCAGTCGTCAGGTCAAGAGGTGGGAGTTTGGCTTGGGTATCATTTCGGGGCGTTCGCTTCGCTTGCTGGACGGCCTAAGGCGGCCCCAGATGGATGGGATTGGGGCAACTCCTCATCGGATCGTTGCGTCAGTGGGTATAGGTTCCTTCCTTGATGGTGCAAAGGTTTTCTCATCGCTTGTTTGGGGGGAGGGAATTTGGGGTGGGGAAACGGGATCAGAAGACGCTAAACGTTGACGGGTGCTGGGGTTGCGGAATGTGGCGGATTTGGTTGAGACGTGGCTAGCAGGTTGCTTATTTCAGTAGCAACCGGATGCGGCAGGATTCGGGAAGCGAGGGCGACAAAGTGGGGCGCTTCCAGGATGTGGGCTCGAGACACGGAAAGAGGCCTACGAAGTCCGGAAATAAACAGACAAGAGCCGAAGAAAACGGCCGAAAGGGAAAGTGACCGGGAGCCCCGGGCGCAACGACTTATGAGAACGAATCTCGCAACAGTGCTCGATCCGAACCGTCGCAGCAACGATGCTGGAGAGTTTGATGCCGCCCTGCGCCGCCGCATTGTGGGCCAGGACGCCGCCGTCGAAAAGGTCGTCGAAATCTATCAGATGTTTCTGGCGGGTTTGAATGCGCCGGGACGTCCGGTAGGGAATCTGCTGTTCCTGGGACCCACTGGATCAGGGAAGACTCGGGTGGTGGAAGCCATGGCCGAAGCGTTGTTTGGGGATTCGCGGGCTTGCATCAAGATTGATTGCGCGGAGTTTCAGCACTCGCACGAAATTGCGAAGCTGATCGGATCGCCTCCGGGATATCTGGGACATCGGGAGACGCATCCGCTGCTGACGCAGGAAGCGTTGAATCAGTGGTTCACGGAGAAGCTGAAGCTATCGATTCTGCTGTTCGACGAGATTGAGAAGGCGTCTGATTCGCTGTGGCAGCTGCTGCTGGGGATCCTCGACAAGGCGACGTTGACCTTGGGCGACAACCGGCGGGTGGACTTGTCGCAGTGCATCATTATTATGACTTCGAACCTGGGCGCGAGCGAGATGACGAGCCTGGTAGATGGCGGATTTGGATTCGCGCCGAAGGCGGTGGAGGTCGATCAATCGTTCGATGACAAGATTCAGCGGACGGCGGTGGAGGCGGCGCGGCGGAAGTTTACGCCGGAGTTCATGAACCGCATCGACAAGACCGTCGTGTTCAAGACGCTGCGGGATGAGCATCTGTCGCAGATCCTGGACATTGAGTTGGGGATGGTGCAGCAGCGCGTGCTGATGGCTGCGGGCACGAACCAGTTCGTGTTCAACTGCACGCAGGCGGTGAAGGATTATTTGCTGAAGGAAGGAACGGATCCGCGGTACGGAGCGCGGCATTTGAAGCGGGCCATTGAACGGAATCTCGTTTTCCCGCTGGCGAATCTGGTGGCTACGGGGCAAGTGAAGCTGGGAGACTTCGTCCGCGTGGACATGGCTTCGGAGAACAAGATGATTTTTGTGAAGGAAGCCGAGAACACGATGGCGCCGATCCTGCTGGAGCGGTATGGAGCGGCGGCGGTGAATCAGCCTAGCGCCAAGGCGGCCCGGACGGCGGCTAATAATCGGCGGGGGGATTTTGGGGCGAGCCCGTCGGTGGCGGAGAGTAAATGAGTTTCTAGCTCCTAGCTGCTAGCAAAATCAAGATTAGTTTTGACTTCTCGCTTGACCGCATCTCGCGAGACGTTCTCACTCGATGGCGCCGGAGCCCTTCCGGCGCCTATTTTTTCGACTGCTGACAAAACCTGGTCGAGCGCGCTCGACGGACGGACGAATACGTTCGTCCGTACACAAATCCAATTTCGGACGAATGTGTCCGTCCGTACGTGAGTCCAACCGCGTAAACCCGCGGGCTAGTTCACTTCGGAGTGCCACTTTGCTTTTTGGCGCTCGATGACTTGATAGCAGTCGCAGGCGGCGGTTTCGAGTTGGGTGCGATCGAGAATGCTGACACTGCCGCGGGAGTAGCGAATCAATCCTTCCTTCTGCAGGCTTCCGGCAGCCACGGTCACGCTGGCGCGGCGAGTGCCAAGCATCTGCGACAGGAAATCCTGTGTTAAGGGAAGAGTGGTGCCGCCGATGCGGTCCTGGCTCATCAGCAGCCATCGCGCCAAGCGTTCGACGACGTCGTGCAGGCGGTTGCAGGCGGCGAGTTGGGTGGACTGCATGCCGAGAATCAGGGAAAAACGCTGCAGCTGTTTCTCGAGAACGGGGCACTTGGGAAGAACTTTGAGCAGCGAGTCAACCTCGACGCGGTAGGCAGTGCCTTCGCCTTGCGTGACCACGCGCAATCCGCTGGTCTTGAAACCGAAAATAACGGGCAGGCCGATGAATCCTTCTTTTCCGATGAGGCCGACTTCGACCGTCTTGCCGTCGGGTTGCGTGGTGAGCACGGAACCGAGGCCGTTGTTCAGGAAGTATCCGGAGCGGATCGCTTCACCGGGTTCGTGCAGCACCTGATGGAGTTTGAGGCGCACAAATTCGAGCAAAGGGAAAATTTGAGTGAATTCCTTGCGGGGAAGAGCGCGCAAGATGATGTTGCCTACTTCCGTTCCATTCCGTGCTTCGACGAGAGGGGAAGAGCGGGGGGAACGGGTCGAAGAGTTTTTGGGCATGATGGGCTCCTTGCGCGGCGAAAATCAGTCTGATTTCGCAAGGAACCGTTGCCAAGAGACCTGGCGGAACGATGCTGGAAGAGACATCTTAACGTTACTCCTATTTTGTGCGGTTGTATGTACCGAGGCGCACAAATGTACGGGAGCGTGCAGACGGACATTAGTTCACCGCGGATTCACGGAAGAGCTTCCGATCTGTTCCGTTTGCAACCAGCCAGTGAAACTGGAGAGTGCAAAAACGGACGAGGACGGGCAGGCGGTTCATGAAGATTGCTATGTGCAAGAGTGCATCGCAGCGCCGTTCCGGTCATTCACAGACAGGGCTAGCGAGAGGGCGGCTGGCGATCCCGATCGGGTCAGTCTGCGCGGCGCGACGCAAGAGTCGCTTGACGCGCGTGGAGCAGCGCCTAAAGGCGTGATGCAAGCGACTCAGGTTGCGATGGCTGAAGCCATCGCCTGATACGAGTCCTAGCGCAATGGTGAAGCCATCGCCTGATACGAGTCTGAGCGCAATGCCGAAGGCAGCGCCGAAAGGCGGGACAGGCGAGCGACCGCCGGGGTTCTAAGTGCGACAAATCGACGGATGCAGCACTCTTGAGATTCTTCTCGAGTCGCCCGCAACTTACCTTTTGCCTCCGGGTTGAAGTGCAGCAAGAGTGCAACAAAGTGGTTTCCGGCGATCCGGTGGCGAGGCCTCCCGGCCGCGCCCCTGGATCGCACGGATGCAATCGACTGGCATGCTCGGTAGTGGCATTGACCAACGTTTGAATCGATGCTAATTTTTGATCGTAGTCTCCTTCCCCCTGTAATCCTCTTCGCCCGAGTGTTGGGCTGCAGGATGACATCCACCAGAAAGACTTTGTAAGGCACGGCTCGGACTCCGTCTGAGCCCCAACGGTTGGTTGCCTCAGGAGGTCTTCCATGATCCGCCGGTTCTTGCTCCGCATGGATATTCGTGTGTCCTACTACATTTTTCTATTCCTCGTCGTCTCTGCCAATGTGGTTGCTCTGGCCGCTCCCGCTCAGCAGGGGGGTGTCCTTCTTGTGTCTGGTGATAATTCGACGGTCGCCCAGTCAAACCCGGCGAACCCAATTTTCCTGCCGCCGGTGATGTACGACACCAGTGGATATGATCCCGACTCGGTCGCGGTTACAGACGTGAATGGAGATGGCCAGCCGGACCTGATCGTGGCAAATCTGACCAGCGATCCCAGCACCGGATTTGCTGCCAGCACCGTGAGCGTGTTGCTGGGTAACGGCGACGGCACGTTCCAACCGGCGCGAACCTTCGCATCCGGTGGTTCGTACCTCAATTCGTTAACCGTGGCTGACGTGAACCATGATGGAAAGCCTGACATCCTGGTGGGCAATGGATGCGCCTTCATCCGTCGCGGCACATGCTCGGCGCACAGTGCAGTTGGCGTACTTCTGGGCAACGGGGATGGCACCTTCCGGAAGGCGGTGAACTTCAATTCGGGTGGATATGGTTTCTTCAACCTCAAAATTGCCGTCGCCGATGTAAACGGCGACGGCCAGCTTGACGTGGTTGCCCTGAACGGCTGCGTCAGTACGTGCGACCCGCTGACTGCGCTGGAAGGTTCCGTCGACATCTTGCTTGGCAACGGAGACGGAACGTTTCGGGCCCCGACCAGCTATCTAACGGGCGGCTACTTTGCCAACGGATTGGCGCTGGCAGACCTGAACGGCGATGGAACGATTGATCTGGTGGTAACCAACTATTGCGGCGATAACAACATTGTCTTCTGCTCCACTCCCGGGCCTGTGGGTGTGTTGCTCGGCGCTGGCGACGGAACTTTCAAAGCGGTAGCGCCATACGGTTCTGGAGGGCAGGGCACCGCTTCGGTCGCCATCCACGATGTCGATGGCGATGGTAATCCTGACCTCGTAGTCGGCGATTGCGGCTCCGAAGGTTGCGGAGCGTTTTGGCCCCCGCGACCCGGCGGTGTGCTCGGCGTCCTACGAGGCAAGGGCGACGGAACGTTCAGTCCTGCGGTCACTTACGGCTCCGGCAGTTATTTCGCGGTGGCGGTTGCCGATGTAGATGGCGACACGCACCCGGACATCATCGCAATCGACCTGGCGTGCGCCAGTGGAAACTCGGGTTGTGTAAGCTTGCTCATCGGCAACGGGGATGGAACCTTTCAGGATGGCTCAGCTTATGCGCTGGGTACCGGCTTTTCTGCGATTGCTGTCGCAGATGTTAATGGTGATGGAGAACCTGACGTGATCGCAACACCGGCCGGTAATGGCGGGAATAATACTCCACCCGGCACTGTGGGTGTGCTGCTGAACGCCCATGTCTCTACTATCAAATCTGCGACCGTCGCCACTTTGGTCTCGAGCCTGAATCCGTCTGTCTATGGGCAGAAAGTAACCTGGACTGCGACCGTCACTACTTCAGGGCCGGTGCCGCCTACGGGAAAAGTGAACTTCACGTGGGGACGCAGCATCGGCGTCGTCGCCCTCAATGCCAATGGTGTGGCCACGTTGACCCGGTCGAACCTCAATGCCGACACCTACCCGCTCACCGCGGTATATGTGGGGGATGCGAGTAATCTGGGCAGCGCATCCTCGATCGTGAACCAGGTAATCATGCAAGCCACGACGTCAGCCACATTGACGTCCTTGTCCAATCCATCAGCGCTCGGTCAAGCTGTAACCTTCACCGCGACGATTACGTCTCCAACCGTAACGCCAACGGGTCCAGTAACATTCGCCGTGGGAAAAACAGTGCTTGGAACGGTGCAACTGAGCAAGGGGAAAGCGACTCTCACAACATCGGCGCTTGCGATGGGCTCGAGTAGAGTCACGGCAACTTTCTATGGAGACTCAAACATCGCCAAAAGTTCCGCGTCGGTTACGCAGGTCGTCCACTAACAGAGCGGCGTGCACAATTCTGATGGCGATGGGGATCTGCAGAACCAGGAGCGATGATGGTGGGATGTTGTCGAGTCAGCGTCCCACCAACTCCTGCACGTTGATGGGAACCTTGGTCAGGTTCTCCACTCGCGTGCCATACTTGCCCAGCGTGTTCTCGACCACGCAGAAATCGAATCCGGGAATCACCACGTCATTCCAGCGGTCTCCAATCCCGCGCAGCGCGACGTCGAGCATGGTTACAATCCTCTCGCCTAAAGGATCGTTGCTATCGAGCGTGATGGCGCCGAAGAATTCCTGGCACTCGGTGTAGCCCGAATTGTGAGTGCCGGTGTAGGGCTTTTGCTGTGCGAGATTGATCTCCCGCCCAATCCGTTGGGATATTTCCTGCGATCGTCCGGCAAAGAAGTCCACCAGTGATTGCTCCTGCAAGCGTGCGGGCAATTGCTTGGCGGCGACGTCGCGATACCAGCGTTCGCCCACGTTGTACCCTTGCTCCACGAGATCGAACCAGAACTTCTGCTCCGCGGTGACCTTTGCCGGCGACTCAACGGCGATCACGGAACGACGGATGCACGACGTCAGCCCATCGCGCTTGGGCGCGACGCCGAGGTGAATCCAGTCGCCTTCGTGAATAGGCCGGTTTAATGCCGGGCCGATCAGCGTGCGATTTGCGGTGTTGGCGCCTACCATGATTTGAAAGCCGTCGCGCTCCGAACCCAGCATGCGTCCAACCCACGCGCCCCATGCCGCAACTTCCGTTTCCAGGCGGCCGGGTCGCAGCACTGCCAGCATCGCGCGCAACATCGCATCGGCGATCACGCAGGCATCGGCAATCAGGCGCATCTCGATTGAGCTCTTTTCATACTTCACGCGATAGTAAAGTTCCTGAGCATCGACTACGCCGCTCTTGCCATACATGTTCTCGAGATATTCGACCAGCCCCGCGGGAATCACTTGGCGTGGAGTAAGCAGCGCGATGTGATCGACCTCGCCCCCGGCAGCCGTGTGGATGACATCTTCCAGGCGCTCGGCTCGGATGGGATATTTCTCGTCGGCCAACTGCAAGAGTTCGACTTTGTGCACGGTGGCGCCGGAACGGTCGGCGAGTTGCTCGGCCACATAGCCACCCTCCAGCCCCGCCACCACGTGAAAGCCATTCGGTCCGATCACACCCGCTACTTGTTCAATGGAGATGTTTGTATTGCCACCGAGGTAAGGGACGTCCCCGGCATAATGCTCATCGGAAAAAACCAGGCCTACGGTGTGTCCATGTTTCTGCAATGCCTGGTTCGTGCGTTGAACACGCGCCTGAAATTCTTCCAGCGGAGCCATGTACTCGCGGTCGATGGCGGGTGTGTCCTGCAAAATCCGGAGAACTTTCTCCATGTCTCCGCGGTGCGCTTCAAACGGTGGTCGAGAGGTCATTGCATTCGCCCTTATGTCCCTGGTTTGTTTTACTACTGACTGTTGGCAGTTGTGCGATTGACGTTCCATCCGTCAATTTCAACACTGGGAACCGTTTTGCTCTTTTCACTGACGTGGTAGGTAGCGGTGATTTGGCGCGTTTCTCCCGGGAGCAAGGCAAAGTAGTTGTCCTGCCACAACACAGGCAAGATCTCATTGTCCTCCTCGCCTTCCCGGCTGACGCGCCCGCTGGAAAATTTGTTGACCGTCAGATGTACGGCGAGAGCTACCGTCGACGTCGGATTGTGCACGGTGATTGTGGTCAAACTGGTCTCGCCATCCTTTTTGTATTGGGCGGTTGCATCCAGATTGACTCGCGGCAGTCCATTCAGCGCCGTGTAGTCGGCGAACGTCTTGGTCGGCGACCAGGTCGAAATATCATATTCGCCTGTGGGATCTTCCTCCTGCCGGCTCCAGTCGATCGTTTCCTCCCGCGTGGAAAGCCAATAGAAATTCCTGCTCTGAATCTGCCCCGCCGATTCCAGGGTTAGGCTGACGAAGTAAGTCGGGCTCAGCCCATTAATCGCAGGCAAGGTGAAGGCACGCGTACTGCTATCCGGACCGATATTGAGCACGGCCTCTTTTGAAAACTTTTCCTTCATGTCGAGGTTGTACACTCGGGCCGAGATTTTGACGTTGGCGAACGGCTGGTAGTAAGAGTTCACTACCACGATGGAACGATCATCGTACGAATACTGCACGTGCAACGGTTCACCCGCTTTCTTCACGCCAAAGTAAGATCCCGCCGGACGCAGATACCAATCGTACATGTGCCAGATCATGCCAGGCCACGCGTTGTTCAGCATCCACTGAATGATTCCCGTCGAAATGTACTTGTTACGCCCATAGGCTTCCATCATGGCGCGATGGGCTTCATAGGCCTGCAACTGCGCTTTGAGCGAATATTCCTCGACAGACTTTGCTGGCCCGTAGCGTTGGTTCAGCGCTTCGGTGAAAACGTTCAGCGTATGCGACATCCCGCCAGCGTGATACTCCCACACAGAATCAATCGGCCAGAGATGGTCCGGCGGCAGCATGCGACGCAGGCTAGCGACTGGCGGGATCGCTGGCCCGGGACTGGTTTCGGTATTGAATCCGAAGGCCCCGCCGTGGCGTGTATCGAGGTACCAGAACGATGGCGCGACGTATTCATACGGTCCCGTCATCTTCACTCCACTCGGACCAACCGTGGTGGTTCTACCGGCTGCGGATGAGATTGACGGATTCGGCCATTCCAACTCCTGCAAGATATCCAGATAGAGCTTCTCGATGCGTGCCGGAGGGGCGAAGTCGCTGCCATACATCCAGCTGATCACGGACGGATGCCGCTCCAGTCGCCGGATCTGATCGCGCAGAGAAGCGGCGGCGATGGTTTCGGTTTCCTTGTCCCAGGCCGGCCAATTCTCCCATTGGTCACAACAGCACCAGCCCGGCATGATGAGAATTCCCATCTGGTCGGCAAGGTCGAAGAAGTGGTCGTTTTCTAATTTGCCTTCCAGGCGCACCGCGTTGAGATTCAGATCGCGCACATAGTTGAGCTCGGCTTGCTGTCTCTCTGGCGATGACCGCAGCAGCAAATCAAAGCTGTAGCCGGCGCCGCGAATGAGAATGTTCTTGCCATTGATCTGAAATAGGCGATGACCCTTCTCATCGATATTGGAAGTGACCTGCCGAATGCCAAAGCGAATATGCGCTGAATCGGAAAGTTGCCCCTGCACTTCAACCGACAAGTCGAGGGGATAAAGCTCCTGCTTCCCGACTTGCGCCGGCCACCATAGACGGGGATTCGAAAGGCTGAGCTGCGAGAACTTCTCAGGCGTGAAGCGAATGACCTGCGAGTCCTTAGCCCCGAGGTGCACTGGCTGCTCGAAAGCAAGATTTTCGATTCGTCCCTTCACCACTGTTTCAACTGGATGATCGGCCGAATTAACCAGCTCAGCTCTTATCGTCAAAGTCGCCCGGTCCGTGGAGGGCAAGTCCAGCCTGGTCAGTACCGCCGGGTAACGGAGTTCGACGGGGCCCGTCGCCGTGATGTGCACATCGCGCCAGATGCCCATCTCTTTATCGGCAGGCATCGGCGCCCAGTCGACGAGCGTAATTGCCAAGTCACGCGGCTGCGGGGGAAAGACTTCCACCGCGAGAGAATTCATTTCTCCAGCTTTCGCCGCCGAGGTCACATCAAACTGGAACAGCCGCCATGTCCCGGCCAACTTTTCCGAGGACGCGACCTGCACCCCATTCATCCACACGTTAGCGCGGTAATTGATGCCATCGAATCCCAGCCAAATCGTCTTGCCCGTGTACTCAGCCGGCAGCTTGAACTCCGTGCGGAACCACCACGATTGCCGGAACGGGCTATTGGGCGGCATCTTGATATTCGAAAAGTCCTCGAAGATCGGATACGTCGTGCCGGGGACGGATCGCAGGTTCGTACCGATATAAGGATCGGGATACACCTTATCCTCGACCAGCGCGCTAAGAACCGTGGAAGGCAGCGTGGCGGGATACCATTCACGCGTCGAGAAGCCAGCGGTTGAGATGGCTGGCCCGTCTGCACGCACATCGGCGGAAGGCTGGATAAACCAATTCTCCCGCAGCAATACCTGTGATGAGCCGTTGCCTTCTGAAGCTGGAGTTGCTGCGACGCTGAAGAGACTATTAAGAAGGAGGCCGAGTATGACCACCACCAAACGCCGAACCATGAGAGGGATCCTTTTCAGGTGAACCAGAACGCCATACTCTACTCGCATACGGCGCGAATTGCTACTGCGCGCGGCACACGCGCGTTGGAGCAGAGAGTCTTACCTCTGTGCAGTGAACTCACGGGAAAGCATCGGCTCCGCCCGGGCACTAGGTTATAATTTCGCGCACGCATGCCTCTAACCTCGGGCACCAAACTAGGCCCCTACGAAATTCAATCGCCCATCGGCGCCGGAGGGATGGGAGAGGTTTACCGGGCCCGTGATGCCCGCCTAAACCGCGACGTCGCCATCAAGATTCTCCCTGCTTCGTTCTCGGCGGATGCCGAACGCCTGCAACGCTTCGCGCAGGAATCCCGCGCCGCCGCCGCGCTCAATCATCCCAACATTCTTTCTATCTTTGATATTGGCGAGGCCAACGGCGCGCCTTACGTCGTATCTGAACTGTTAGAGGGTGAGACCCTCCGCGACCGCCTGCGCAACGGCGCGCTCGCATCGCGCAAAGCGATTGACTACGGCCAGCACATCGCCAGCGGATTGGCTGCGGCCCACGAGAAGGGAATCGTTCACCGCGACCTGAAGCCGGAGAATATTTTCGTTACCAGCGAGGGCCGCGTGAAAATTCTCGACTTCGGCCTCGCCAAGCTCACGCGGCCTGAAGCTGATCTCTCGGGCGACGCCCCCACCCAGCAAGTCGGCACCGAAGCTGGAACTGTGATGGGCACGGTCGGCTACATGTCGCCCGAACAAGTTCGCGGCAAGCCCACCGATTCCCGCTCCGACATTTTTTCCTTCGGCGCTGTGCTTTACGAGATGCTTTCGGGCAAGCGAGCGTTTCATGGCGACTCCGCCGTCGATACGATGAGCGCGATTCTGAAAGAGGAACCGCCCGACCTCGCCGAGACCAATCGCAACGTATCGCCCGCGCTCGAGCGCATCGTTCGCCACTGCCTGGAGAAAAATCCGGCCGAACGTTTTCAGTCCGCGCGCGATGTTGCCTTCAACCTCGGTGCTCTCACCGATATTTCTACTTCCAGTCGCGGCGGCGTACGCGCCCTGACCGAAGAAAGGCCCGCTCGACGCTGGTTTCTGCCTTTGATCGCCGCGGTACTGCTGCTGGCATCATGGGCCGGTGTTTACCGCTACGCCCGACGCGGCGCTGCGCCGTCGAATCCGACCTTCCACGAGGTCACCTTCCGCAACGGGACGATTCTAGACGCGCGTTTTGCGCCCGACGGACAAACCATCGTCTACGGCGCCGCATGGGACGGAAGGCCGCAAGAGATTTTTTCGACCCGTTTCGATAGTTCGGACTCGCGCTCCGTCGACCTGCCTCCTGCACAAATTCTTTCCATTTCCTCCAAGGGCGAGATGGCCATTTCCCTCCATCCCGTCGACTATGGCGCGTTCTCTCAGTCCGGCACCATGGCGCGGGTTCCGCTGGCTGGCGGTGCACCGCGCGAAGTGCTCGAGAACGTGCTGTGGGCCGACTGGGCGGTGGATGGCCAGTCGATGGCCGTGATCCGCCCCACGCTGTCTGGCCAGGTTCAACTGGAATTCCCCGTCGGGAACGCGATTTATATTCCCAAGGGCTGGGTGAGCCATGTGCGCTTTTCCCCCAGCGGCGATCTTCTCGCAATCGCCGACCATGTCCCCGGCGGCGACGACGGGCGCGTCCTGATCCTCGACCTTCAAGGTCACGTCAAAGCCAGTTCGTCTTATTACTCGAGCGTCGAAGGCTTAGCGTGGGCGCCGAATGGTAAGGAAGTTTGGTTCTCGGCGGTTCCCGCCGGATCGGCGCGCTCCATCTATGCGCTGAACTTCTCTGGCAACGAGCGCCTTATCTATCGTTCGCCGGGCGGATTGACCATCCACGACATTAGCCGTAGTGGTCTTGTACTCTTAACCGCCGACAAATCCAGGATCAGCATCTCTGCCCTGGCGCCCGGTGAAACTCGGGAGCGCAGCCTCTCGTGGTTTGATTGGTCTCTCCTGGGCGATATGTCTGCCGATGGTAAGACCATCGTCTTCTCGGAGAGCGGCGAAGCCGAGGGCTCGAATTACAGCATCTTTCTTCGCAAGACCGATGGCTCGCCTGCGGTGCGGCTTGGCGATGGTGGATTCGCTGCCCTATCGCCCGACGGTCAATGGGTTCTATCCTCCGTTGGTTCTCCCGCAAAACTGGTCTTGCTTCCGACCGGGGTGGGCGAACCCAGGCAACTGACCGACGACAAGACCGATCACTTCAACTTTGCCTGGCTGCCCGACAGCAAATCGATCGTGTATAGCGCCGCTGAAGGAGGCCACGCCCCACGCTCCTACTTGCTCAATATTCAGGGTGGCACTCCGAAGCCCATCACACCAGAAGGCACGTTTGGCGGGCTGGTGACGCCCGATGGCAAATCTCTTCTTGCAGTGGATGGCAAACGTCAGCGCTGGCTTTATCCTTTAGCGGGCGGAGAGGCGCAATCATTCAAAGTAGTTCCCACGCCCGAAGAACGAACAATGCAGTTCACGGCCGACGGCAAAAGTGTGTTGCTGCGCACGCGCACCATTCCGGTTAAGATCACCCGCGTGGACATTGCGACCGGCAAGCGCGAGCCCTGGAAAGAAATTGTTCCCGCAGATCCAGCCGGAGTGCAGAGCATTCCCAACGTCCGCTTCAGCGCCGATGGCAAATCCTACGCATACTCCATCGGGCGGATCCTCTCCGACCTATATGTCGTGGATGGACTGAAGTGAGAAGAGGAAGAACCTGCCTGGCCGAGTCGAAGACATCTAGCGCCGGACGATAACCTCTGTGTCCCTCCACGTTGTCTGTGGTGAAGTGTTTTGACACCCCCAACCCGAGGAAGGGTTGGCGGCTTACTTCTGAACGAGAAATGAACCCCTTCCCCCGCGTGGACTTGTGCAGTATGGGATGGTAGGGTGATGCGTGCATCTAGACGCTATTGCGCAGCAGAGCATGCAAATCTGACAGATCGAGGTACGAAGGAAATGAAAAAGAAACTGATCCCCGAACCGCTCCTCAACACGATCGCTCGCCAGGTTGGACGCGCCGCTGGCACCATCGTTAGGGCCTCCAAGCTCGCCATTCCAGACGGCAACGCCCCGGCCGCGACTAAAGCGGGCAAGTCCCGAAAGAAATCGAGGCCCGCTACGTCGAGCCGAACTGCGGCAAAAAAGAAAACGGCGAAATCCCGTCCTCGAAAGTCGCGATCGAAAGCCGCGACCGTTCGCAAAAAAACTTCCTGAACTGTGATTCCTGCAATCGACCTACGTAGCGAAGCTAGATTCGTGGGACTGAAAATCTATGCTTGCTGCGAAAGGAGATCACGAAGCGTCGGACGCATTCGTCCATTCGCAACGAATACGAAGAGGCGAGCAAAGAGCGGCACAGCAAATAGTTAAAGCGAGTCGTATCTCGCTATATGTGCCCCACTCGAGCGACAATCTCAATCTACCGCCCTTCCTTCTGCGCCGACATAAGGTCCCGCCGCAGCCCTCGAGCTTCGCACGCGCACTACCCAGAAAATCAGCAACAGCAGTGGTAACAGGGCCGGCACAAAAAGCACATTCGACGTGCGTACCATCTCCGGAAACACCTGCTGCTGTCCGAGAAAGAACGACCCCGTCGCGATAAACCACCCAAAGCACATCCGCCAAAGATGCCGCACGATCCGTGGCCTTCCGAAAATTCCTCCGTTTACCAGCATGCGAATATCTCCCGCCGCTGCCAGCAATGACACCGCCCCCATGAAGAAATACATTCCGGGCGGAACCCCGGCTTGTGCTTCCTCCAGGCCATTTGCCACTCGGAAGCCCAGTGTCAGCAGGCCGCCTCCGATCTCCAATGCCATTAGCAGCGCCGCCCAATCAAAAAAGTTGGTTTCTGCCGCCCTGCGCCTGCCCACCAGCCATGCCGTGCTAACCAGATAGACCGTCAGCACCCCGCCAAACACATTGTTGGTCTGGTGCTTTACGAGCGCCATGTACGACCCGCACATCCCCATTGTCAGCATGGCGGCGACAAACACATTCCCCGCGACCCGATGCCAGTGCGACCCCTTGCGAAACGACATCGCCGCCGTGCCCGACAGCAATCCTACGATCCCCGCGCTAACGTGAAGAATCAGTATAGGCAGGCGCATTCTTGGCCTCCTTGGAGTCTGTCCGGATTCGCTCAGAAATTAAAGACGCTGGCGCGTGCGGATTATTACGGGCGGAAGTTAATCTGTGCGAAATATGGCCCCATGTGTCGCGACTTTCGACGATAAACAATTCCGTTGAGAAACTGACGGAGTACTGCCATATAATGTCGGCCATTCCCGTTCGGAGGTCCTTGTCATGTCCGAAGGCGAACCGATCGTCTCTGTTGGAACCCTCTCAGAACTAGCCCAACGCTTCATCATTCGAGCCGTTGCCTCCAGCGGACACGAAGAGATAGCTCACTGGATCGAGGAGTGGCCAGAGCTTCTCGGGGACAAGGTCGGAGCGGCGCTCAAGAACGTTCTTCAAAAGAGCGCCAAGGGCGAGTCCGTGACAGAAAATGACACCCGGAGTGTCGCCGATGCTTTATCGAAAGATCCTAAATCGGCCGCCACATTACTCGGACTGTTGACCGCCGATCTGCTCGAAGGGGCGGAAGATGCCGACAGTCAGCGCAAGACCATTCTGCAAACCTATCGCTCTGTTCTTGAAGTCATTTGCACCTTCATGATCCGCAGCACCACCTCTCTGGCATTGAAGGGTTTTATCCATCGCGAAGACTGCATCTCGTACTGGCATTTTGAAAGAAAGAACCTACAGTTCGCGTGGTCCGGTACCGACTACCTGTACCCCAATGGCTTGCAGGTTTATTTCATTGAAGGGGCGCCCGACGACTCCCTTATAGCCAGCCTGAACAAGCAGATCAGAGACGATCCGGAACGGCACCTTCCGGCTGAACTCTACGATTTCAAGCACAAACCGGACGTCGCAGAACTGGAGCACATCTACGAAACAAAGGTCACCTTCAACCGCCTGAATCAGAATGCCTCTGCGCCCGCCGCTTCAGGAAAACCCGATCCGTTTGGATTAAATGCATTTTCGAGGCAAGACGAAGTGTCAGAATATTCGCAGGGAATTCCCTCAGACCTGACAGCTTTGAAAGGATTGATCGACAGCCTCTTCCTGGCGAAAGCCGCACAAAAAGGTCGAACAGATAAAGCTCGCGGATTCGGTAAAGACATTGTCAGTCGTGAGAAGGCGTCCTAACTATCTTTGATCCGTAAAAACCGTTCGCCCTCCATGCGGCCTCAGCCGCGCTTCAGCTTCCTGGCCAACGCTCGCACAATCGTGACCGGATGAGTCGCCAAAATCGAGATCTGCCCCAACACGCTCTGCGGCTCATGAAACACCCCGAGTTGTCGCAACACGGTTCCCCGGTCGTAATAGATTTTTTCCCCCGCCAACTGGTCATCGCCATCGAAGGTATAAACACCGCAGAGCGGAATCTCGACCCGCCGTCCCGTGGGGGGAAGGCTGCGCCACGCTCCCAGATGGGTCCCGCGAATCATGACCTCCACGAGAATCGCATCATCCGTTACATGTCGCCGCTGCACATCAATAACTAGATCAGGCAGTGCCGCCATCAGCTGCTGGTAAAACGACCGGACGCCGTCGCGTCCCTCGTAGTGTTCTCCCCACGGCTCGTCGTCGTAGCGCGCATGATCGCCGAAAGTCGCGAGCACGCCTTCCAGATCATGCTCGTTCTCCAGCCGAATATGACGGTCCACAATCGCAATACGAGCGGCCAACCGGTGTCTCGGAATCGGAACGCTAGCCACACTCACCTTCAATCTCTGTACAAGATCGGTCCCCTGTTCCGGCACAAATACTACCATTCACCACTTGCCAAGATGGCAGGAATCGGGCACTTTCGAACGGAATAGCAGACGGGACGTCGGGTCAAGGTCGCCCGACGGACCAACCAATTCACATCGGGTGCATTCCACCCGTCTGTCCGCAGTTTCTGCCGTGGAGGTCAAGTGACGACGTTCAATGAATACAAGAGCGAATTACTCCGTTGGGCAAGAAGAAAAGATCAGTTGTTGACGGTGGTGGGGGCGCTCGTCATCTTTTGCGCATTTCTCGCGAAAGAGGTCTACGGCGATAGAGCGCGAAGAGCTGGTGAATCGCTTGAGGTCGCAGCGATGAATTATCAAACTCAGTCAGAGCTCATCGTCATCGACGACACTGCACATCGCATTGAACTCGCGGTGGATGAGGAAAAAGACATGGCTGAGCATAGTCCATCCAGTTTCAAAAAAGATCGTGCAAGGTTGAAGGATGCGGTGGACAACCTCATATTCGTTCTGGGTGGCCAGGTCAATATCCTGAAACAGTTGCGCTCAAAACTCCCTCATGATCAAGATCGCGGTTGTTCGGATGAACGAATCGCTAACCTCGATGCGCTCGTGGAGAAGGCAGCACAAATGAACGGTGAGGACAACGATCCGGAAGGAGCGGAGATCTTCCTGGGAGGCAAGAACGAGCAGCAAATCAAACCCTGCGCACTGGCTATTTTCGCTGCGGCATCCCAAGTCTGGGAGGACGCGGAGAAGAGAAAATTTTGGACAACCCACTTGAGTTATTGGTTCTTCGCGATTGGCTGGGGGCTTACGCTTCTCGGCAAACTGGCTAAGAAAGAAGAGATTGCAGGAATCCCCGAGTCATAGGATTGGCGGGCTATCGATAGTGCTCGTGCGCCATCCTGCGCCGAGGCTGTCCCTTCCGCATAAACCGTGTTGCCCATGCGTTCTTGGTGCGCCTGGGAAAGCTGTGCGAAAGACGGGCACCCACTTGTACCGGCCAAAGGGAAAACGGTGGACATTCATAACGTCGAGAGGAAACGGAGGCCGACTGGCTCTCTGGATTCTTCAAGTTGCAGGTTCATTGAAATTAAGACATTCTTCAGCGGTTCGCCATGGTCAGGAAAGCGCATATGCGGCAGGATGCCATCGAGTCGTGGGGCGCGGGCGGCTTCGAATGCACTCCGTCAGATATTCCCAATTGAAAGCCTAGTCCGGGCCGCAGACCACCGAGTATCAGTTCCCCGAGAGTAAGGAAAGCCTCTTGCCCGGGGCCGAGACTTGGGTGACCCAGACCAAAAACAGCAAACGGTCGGGATATCCCGCCAAAGGAGAATCTATGCGCAGTACACGTAGCACGATCGCAGCAGCTTTGCTTTTCAGTACGGCCCTGGTTAGTTCTGCCTTCGGGGTTCGGCAAGTCCACACGGGGAAGGCAGCGGCGGCGGTCACCGTAGTGACAGAAAGTGAAATCAGCTTTATAGGATCCACATCGTTCCAGAACCTGCCGGGAGCCACCGCGACAATCACCGTGCCCGCCGGCCAGGTTCAGCTGGTGCAAGCCGACTTCAGCGCGGACTCGACTTGTCAGGGCTCATTTGCCGAGAACTTTTGCCGGCTGCAAATTCTAGCGGATGGAGCCGAAATGAACCCGATCGCCGCTGGCGACTTCGCGTTCGACGGAGTTGGCACGGCTGACGATTTTTATGAAGCTCACGGAATGCAACGCAGCATCGTGCTGGGCCCGGGGAAACATACCATCCAGATTCAAGCGTCAGTCACGCTCACAGGCATGGCTTTCTACCTGGATGACTGGTCGTTAACCCTTACCCAATACAACAACGGGAAGTAGCGATTCGCGGTAAGGCCACGGGCCCGGTCCACGAAGCTGTGGGTGGCGGCCTCGGTGAATGCTGACTGTGAAACCGGAAGGGCTGGGCAGCGCTTGCTCAGGGGAACTGCTCGGCTCTTCGGAATCAGCAGAACTGCAAGGTCAAAGCGACCTCTGTCTGGTCTGGAGTTTTACTGCTATGGGACCTTAGGATGTCTGGAAATTTCTATCCTGTTCTTGCCGTGGGATGATCTTGGGGTCCGTGGGGTACGCGAGCAAGGATCGTGGTGCCACGACCGGGTTCTGATTGGATGGACAATTCGCCGTTCACCAAACGGAGGCGCTCACGCATGCTGATCAGGCCGAGCCCGCGACCATTGACCGCATGCCGCCAATTGAAACCAACTCCTGAGTCACTCACAGTCAAGTGAATTCCGTCCAGAGTGCCTTGCACTTTCACTGAGACATCCGCCGCGCCGCTATGCTTTACAGCATTCTGCAAAGCTTCCTGAAGGACTCGGAACAGGCAAAGTGAGATTTCCTTCGGAAGAGCGGCCGGGATATCCGAATGTTTGAATTCAATTCGGACATGGCGCTGCTCGGACAAGTCACGGCAGAAAGTTTTGGCCGCAGTTGCAAGGCCCAGATATTCGAGCTTCGAGGAATGCAGACGATGGGATATTGCCTGAATATCGTCCGAGACGTCAGAGACGAGCTGACTGGCCTGGCGGATGTGGTCGCGTACAATTGTCGGTGCGTTCGTAACCTGCTGGCCGCATCGATCGAGTTCAACCGCCACTAACGCGATGCGTTGCCCGATGTCATCATGTAGCTCTCTTGCAATCCATTTACGTTCTTCTTCTTGAGCCTCGATCAACCTGCGCCCTACGCTGGCAAGGGCTTCCTCGGCCAGCTTTCGATCGGTGACGTCGAGGCAAGATCCGATATAGCCTGCAAAAGTGCCGTCTGGGTTGAATCTCGGCACACCGATGTCGACGATCCAACGGTACTCTCCATCCTTACGCCGCAAGCGATACTCCATCGCAAATGATTGGCGCTGATCAAACGCCCGGGCGTAGGTTTCCAAGCAGCGCTTCACATCTTCGTTGTGTACTCCTTCCGCCCAACCGTTTCCTAGCTCCGCCTCCAGCAGCCTCCCGGTGAACTCCAGCCAGGGCTGATTGACGTAGGTACAAAGCCTGTCGGTTCCGGCGGTCCAGATCATTACTGGGGCTGTGTTGGCGACCAGGCGGAAACGCTCTTCACTTTCACGGACTACATGTGCTGCTTGCTCGTGCTGTTCGGCGAGGGCTGCCAGAACCATGAAAGGGACCGAAGCGAAAACCAAGAACATCTGTAGAGGTAAGGGGTCGGTGAGGGGCACTAAATTAGAAAAAGGACCTCGGCCATCGACTGCGCCCCAAATCGAGAGAGAGGTCACCGCAATCAGCGCAGTGCTAACTCCCAACCATCCGAATCGCAACGCGGACCAAAGAAGAAATGGCACCAGGGTATAGAACAGCGCCGGCGATCTGCTGCCCTCAGGGAGCGTGAAGACGATGTAGCTGACAACAACCAATCCCGCGATGAGCATCACTCCCTCGAGGTGATGGCCACGCGATCTCCGCATCAATCCGCGCCCTTCACTTATCCAGCTCAACAGTGCCGGGGTCACCGTGACGAAGGCAAGCACCTCAGATAAGAAGACAATCTTCCAGCCCATCCAATACTCACGGGCGACGCCATGCGCGCTGAAAAACGCTCCTGCGAGCGGCGCAAGCACGAGGGTGAAGAATGAATACTTGGCCAAGGCCTTAACGCTGTTAAGCCTGGGCACACCGTCGAAGCAATATCTAAGACCAACCGCCGCAATAAGCACTTCGATAGTATTGCCCGGAATGAACCGGATAATCGAACTCAACGGCACGCCTGCTTGCAGGTCAGCGAGAGCAAATCCAGCAAAGGATGCAGGGATGAGCAAGGGCCAGACACTGGCCCGTACCAATAACAAGCCTGTTACGAGAATCGCGCAACCTGGCCAAAGGGGCCACACTGTTTGGGGATTCGAAATCAATGTCCCCACTAACTTTGGAACGAGGTACGACAGTGCGGCTGTTACGCACACCACAAACCACGTCGAACGGGAACCAAAATACGGTTCGCGGTCAAGAATGCGGCTACTGAACTTTGTCACGCGTGCTTGTCCCATCCTGAACCAGAGCCATTTGACGAATCGTTTGCAAGCATCCTCTAGCGCCGTTAGGTTTGCGTTATCGCAGATAGACCATCAATCTATTCTCGCATGATGAATCGTACATCCGATGAGCTACGACTGGCGGTAAATCTCTCAGTGACTAGTGGTAAAAGCTGTAGTCACCCAGCAGGCTCTGCTAGCTATCCGCATCCGAGCTGGTTGTAATTCAGTTCCCAAGAATGTCGTCAGCTGTCACAAGTGACAGTTTTCACTTAGCTTGACGCATGTTCCCTTAAGCAGAAGCGTTTGCATGAATGGAGCACGCAAATGAGAAATCCCAGTACGCGTTTGCAACTCTGTGTAAGAGCGGCGATCGCCATGTCTATTCTCCTGGGCGGAGTGGTGAATGCCAATGCCCGTGACCCTTTGCCATCCTGGAATGATGGACCTGCTAAGCAAGCTATTCTCGCCTTCGTGAAAGCGACAACGGAGAAATCCAGTCCCAAGTATGTAGAGCCGAACGACCGCATCGCGACCTTTGATCAGGATGGCACGCTTTGGACGGAACATCCGTTGTACGGACAAGCGATGTTCGCGCTGGACCGCCTGGGAAAAATGGCACCGCAGCACCCGGAATGGAAGGAGAAGGATCCGTTCAAGTCGGTCCTCGCAGGCGACAGGGAAGCGATGAGCAAGTTCACCGAGTCGGACTGGATGGAGATTCTAGGGGTGACACATGCCGGAATGAGCACGGAAGAGTTTGTGGCTCTGGTGAGGGAATGGATCACGACCGCCAAGGCTCCGCGCTTCAATCGCCTGTATACCGATCTCGTCTATCAGCCCATGCTGGAAGTGATGCGGTATCTCCGCGAAAACGGTTTCAGGACGTATATTGTGACAGGAGGCGGACAGGAGTTCGTGCGCGTCTACAGCGAGCAAGTCTATGGGGTTCCGCCCGAGCAGGTCGTGGGGTCGAGCATTGTGACCACATACAAGGATGAGGGCGACAAGCCGGTGCTCATGCGGGAACCGAAAGTGTTCCTCATTGACGACGGCCCGGGCAAGGCGGTGGGGATCAACCTGTTCATCGGCAAGCGGCCGCAGGCGGCCTTCGGCAACTCGGGAGGCGATCAGCAGATGCTCGAGTGGACGCAGGCTGGTGACGGCGCCCGTTTGATGATGCTGGTGCATCACGATGATGGCGACAGAGAGTATGCCTACGGACCTGGCGGAGGTCTTCCCGACACGCACGTCGGCACCTTTTCCGACGCGCTCATGGCGGAGGCGAAGAAGAGTGGTTGGATTGTGATCAGCATGAAGAACGACTGGAAGACTATCTTTCCGCCCGAAAAAAAGTAACCAGGCTGGCAGTCATTGGCGATCAATCGGGCTTTCGGTTCCCTGATCCGTTCCGCTGATTGGGGCTGGGGTATTTGAGAAGCCGCCGAAGGGTACAGTTACTGCATGGAACGCCAGTTTCCCCATCTGCTGGGCCTTGTCGGAATGATCCTGATTGTGTTGCTCTGGGTGTCTCTGCTTAACCCATCAAGGGCCGACCGTTTCGTAGACAGCCTTGCCGGGGCGCAACACGAATACAAGATCGTACTTGGTGCGGCTTTTCTGGCCACTGTTCTTGCGTTTGTCGCGGCCGTGCGCGCTTCCAGGTGGTGGTATCTCGGCGTCGCTCTTTCCTCGGGAACCCTTGCGTTTTTCACCATCCGGCTCTCCGGCTAGCAGGGGCGCCGGCGAAGTTTCGGGAGGCCTCGCGATTCCTCTCAGCCTTTCTCCACTTGGAGCTGGCGTTGGCGCCGGATGCGGAGAAGGATCTCGCGGTGGCGCACGGCTTTTCCCAAATCGCCGCCAGGACGTGTATTGAGAGCGACCAGCCAGCGGCGTGCTGCGATCAGGCCTGGGTGCATGGTCAGGGAAGTTTCGAAGGCGAGGACGGCGCGGTCGTAATGGCCGAGGCGGGCCAAGGCTATGCCAAGATAAAAGTGGCCGAGCGGCAGAAAATGCTGCAGACCCACAGCGAGCAATGCTTGTTCGGCAGCATTTTCGTTGTGGCGTTGCCGTAGATGGACGAGAGCCAATCCGAGATGAGCTTCGGCGCAGTCGCCATCAATTTCAAGCGCACGTTGAAAGGCGCGTTCGGCATCGTGGGTACGCTTTTGTCGCAGATAGGTTTCACCGATTCTCAGATGTAAGTCGGGGAGATGCGAATCTGAATGTTCAGCTCGCTGAAGACATGTCAGGGCCGCATCCAAGGCTCCTTCTTCGAAGTGAATCGTGCCCATGAGCAAGGCCACCCATGCCCTGGGTTGGGAGTTGGTGGCTGCGTCTGCGGGACCCGGTCTTTCTGTAGCTGTTGACGGATCAGATTTTCTGTCTGGCGCCGCTTTCGGTTTGAAGGCGATGAGCTGATGCAGCAGTGTTTTGGCTTGTTCGTGGTGTCCTTGCGCGAGAGCGCATTGGGCGAAATGCTGCAAGAATCGAGATTCGTCGGGCCACTTGATGGTGAGTTGCTCGAAGATTGTTTGAGCTTCCGCGATGCGTTGTGAGTTTAAATAGACACGCGCCAAGTTGTATCGCTGCTCTCGCAAAGCGGTCTCGGCGGCTCGCGCCTGGTCTACACTCGGAGGCTGGATGTAGCCGAGGGCGACGAACTGCTGCAGCACTGCTTGCGCGGCGACGGGATCCATGCGGAGATCGGCGGGATGCATGCCACATTCGCCCGGCTCCGTTTCCCAGCTTGGAATCCGCGTGATCTGCGGCGGCTCATCAAAGGCCTGCGAGAACGCGGCCGTCCATATCTTCGCCCACGGGCAATCCGAACAACGTCAGGATCGTCGGAGTTACATCGAGCAGCGTGGCACCGTAGATTCTTTCGTCCTGCTGGATGTGCTCGCCTTTCATGCAGATGATTCCGAATCGACGGTGTTGCACCGCTGGGCCCGCGGGCTCGTGGGGAATGGCACGAGGCCGAAGATGATCGGAGTGAAAGCCGTGATCGGAGACGAGCACGACGGTAGTGTCGGGGCCGGCAAGGTCGAGCAAGGTCTGGAACATCATGTCGTGAAAACGATAGGCGCTGTTGATGACGTCTTTGTAGATCTCGAATTTGTTTTCGGGAATTCCGTCCATTCGTGGCGGATGGTAGTGCATGAAACCGTGGGAGAAGTGATCGATGGCGTTGTAATAGACGGCGAGGAAATCCCACGGCTCGTTCTGCAGAATCCAAGTGGCCGCGTTGTGAATGGAGCAGTTCTCGGCGAGAACTTTGGCGAACTGTTGCAGGCCCTTGTCTTTTTCCTGATCGATTTCGGCAGCGCGCGGGATCCATGGAAGAATGGCGGCCTCGGTCACCTCCGACGGATGCATGCGAAGAGCGGCGAAGCGGTCACGCATGCTTTCGGGATGAACTGCGCCGGGCGGGAGAGGCCATTCCTTGTCGAGCGGACCAACTGCGTAAGGGAAGAGATCTGAGACCGAGATGCCGCGGATGGGCTCGGCGGGGTGTCCCGCAAACCAGCCAACGACGTGAGCGTTGTATCCGCGCTGCGTGAGGATGTTCCAAATCGCTTTGACTTTGCGGGAGGTGCTGGCGACGGGACGGACTGCACCGGTTTGCAGATCGGGTTCCATGAAACCGAGGATGCCGTGTTTGTCGGGACGCTTGCCGGTGGCGATGGAGTTCCACAGCATGGGGGACAAAATCGGCTGGAGGGTGGCGATGTTTCCCATGACCCCGTGATTGACGAAGTCTTCCAGGGTAGGCATGAGACCTTGGTCGAGAAGAGGGGTGATGATCTTCCAGTCGGCGGCGTCCCAGCCGATCAGCAAGACTTTCTGGCAAGAGCTTCAGGCATGCAGAGAGGGAAGTTAGATAAGACTTATGCAATCGTGAGCGGAGGCCAAGGCGGCAGGGATATTCCCGCAACCCAGGGCAAGTTCGCAGATTTTGCCTTGATCCATCCTGGCTGTCAAGGGGAAAGCCCGGGTATCGGACGCACGAACGACCATGAAGGTCGCTTTTCCACATTGGCACGCGTCGGGCACGCAAAGAAATAGTGTCTTGAGATTGCGGGAGTCAAAGTCCCCACACTAATCTCGCCAAAGTGCGTCGAGATTAGTATGGGGCACCCTTCAGCTCCCCTTCGGTTCTTTCTCAGTTCCCCTTCAGTTCCTCTTTAGTTTCGCAATGTCTTTCCTGTTTTCAGAGTGAACTGAATTCTTTCTTGGGTCTTCTTTTCGCCGCAGAGGGACTTGAAGCCTTCGCGTTCGAGGTCGAGGATGTATTGCTCGCTGACTGGAGTGCCGGGGGTGACGTTGCCGCCGCAGAGGACTTCGGCGATTTTGCCGCCTAGTTTCACTTCGTAATCGGTGATGAAGTCTCCCTGGCGCATGAGGTGAACGCCCATTTTGAGTGCGGCGAGGAGACTTTCGCCGGGTGCGGGAATGTCGGTGCGAGGCACCGGGGGTTCGTATCCGGCGCGCACGAGTTCGAGGGCGCGAGCCTTCGCATCGGAGAGAACGCGCTCGCGGTTCATGGTGATGCGGTCGGAGTCGGAGAGGAATCCAAGTCCGCGGGCTTCATGAGCTGACGTGGCGACCTTCGCGGTGGCGATGGCTTCGAAGGCTTTCTTCATGGCCTCCATCATCTCGACGGAAGCGGCGAGAGCTTCGCCAGAGACTTTGCCGCGCGAGGCGGCTGCGCTATCGACGGCGCGCAGCAGCATTTCCTTGCAGCCTCCTCCGCCGGGGAGCAGGCCGACTCCGACTTCCACCAGGCCCGTGTAGAGTTCGGCGTGCGGTTGGCGCGCTGCGGCGTGTAATGAAATTTCGGTACCGCCGCCCAGGCATAGCCCGAATGGCGCGGAGACTACCGGCTTCGGCGAAAACTTGATCGCCTGGGTCATCCCCTGGAATTGACGAATGGCGAGGTCCACGTCGTCCCACTCGTCTTCCTGAACGCTCATGAGCAGCAGCATGAGGTTGGCGCCGACGGAGAAATTGGTGGCGTCATTGGTGATGACGAAGGCGTCGAAGGCGTCGCCCGGGCCGCCGGGCTTGAGCGACTGCGTGATCAAAGTGATGATGTCGGCGCCGAGGGAGTTCATTTTGCTGTGGAACTCGAGGCAGGCCACGCCGTCGCCGAGATCGACGAGCGACGCGCCGGAGTTTTTCTTAACCACGCCGTTGGATTTCTTCGCGACTGTGACCGACCAGACGCCCGCGGGGACTTGAATCGATTCCCAGCTTTCGGTGCCCATCTCCCAGTATTTACGTCCAGAAGGAGATTTGGGGTCGTCGAGATACCAGGATTTTTGTCCCTTGGCCAGCAAACGCTCGACGTTGGCGGGGACGGGCTTTCCCTCTTTCTTCATGCGAGTGACAGTGGCCTCGACGCCGGCGGCATCCCAGAGTTCGAAGGGGCCGAGTTCCCAGTTGAAGCCGAGGCGCATGGCGCGATCGATTTCAACGACGGAGTTGGAAATTTCAGGGACGCGGTTGGCGGAGTAGGTCCAGAGATCGGTAAGAGCGGACCACAGGAACGCACCGGCCTTATCGCCTTTCTGTGGGCCGCTGCCATCGAGGCCGAGAAGAGTGCGAAGCCGGGTGCCGGTGTCTTCGATGGTCTTCGCCATTTCCAACGCGGGAAATTTTGGCTTCTGGCGGGGATGGTATTCCAGCGTCTTCCAGTCGAGGGCTAGGCGTTCATCTTCCTTGCCGTTCGCCACTTTTGATTTTTTGTAGAAGCCTCCTTTAGTTTTGTCGCCTAACCACTTGTTTTGCAGCATCTGGGTGAAGAAGTCGGGAAGGCGCAGGTCGCTGCGCTCGTCGTGAACGTTGGTCGTCATGTTGCCGACGACGTGGCCGAGAATGTCGAGACCGACAAGGTCGATGGTGCGGAAGGTGGCGGACTTGGGCCATCCCACGGCCTGTCCGGTGAGAGCGTCGACTTCTTCGATGGTGAGGCCCATCTCCTGCATGAGGCGAATGACGTTGAGCACAGAGAAGGTGCCAATGCGGTTACCGATAAAGTTGGGGGTGTCTTTGGCGATGACGACGCCTTTGCCGAGACGTACGTCGCAGAAGTGGGCGATAGCGTCGATGGCGGCGCGGTCGGCCTCAGGCGTGGGAATGATTTCCAAAAGGCGCATGTAGCGGGGCGGGTTGAAGAAGTGTGTGCCGAACCAGGCCCAGCGGAAATCGTCGGAAAATCCTTCGGCGATTTTTCCGACAGGAAGGCCGCTCGTGTTCGTGGTGACGATGGTACCGGGCTTGCGGACGGCTTCGACTTTTCGGAGCAGAGCGCGCTTGATATCGAGATTTTCGACGACGGCTTCGATGATCCAGTCGACGTCTGCGAGTTTTTTGATGTCGTCTTCGAAGTTGCCTACGGTGACGAAGCGGGCGAGGGAGGGGTCCATGAAGGCGGCGGGCTTGGAGTTTTTGGCAGCTTCGAGTCCGGCGGCGGCGATCTTGTTGCGCGCGGGACCGTCGGCGTCGGGGGGAACGATATCGAACAAGTAGCTGGGAACGCCGGCATTGGCGAAATGCGCGGCGATGCGGGCGCCCATGGTTCCGGCGCCGAGGATGGCGACTTTATTGATTCGTTTCATGATCAGGCCTCGGTATGAACGTCTTTAACCACAGGGGATACGGGGGACACGGAGGATCTGAATTGTGAACTGGTAATGGTAATCGCATCGGGGATGAATTATCTAGGGCTGGAATCACAGGGTGTGACGGCTTCGGGTTCCGCGCGAGACCCCTCTCTCCGCCTGAAAGGCAGCCCCGCTCGGGATGACGCCCTATAGAGAAAATGAACAGTCACAGTTCTGCGTGGGCGCTGACGTAATCCAAGGCTTGGCGCGCCATTTGTTTTTCGCCGCGGTAGGCGAGGAGTCTAGGGGCGTCCTCGAGGCGAACCCATTTGGCGCGGCCGACTTCAACGCGCATGGCTTCGGCGATTTCGTCGATGCGTCCAGACTCGTAGCGGAAAAGATAGAAGCTGACAATTTTAAAGACACGCTCGCCGTCGCCCCACGAGCGGACGTAAACATATTTGCTATCTCCGAGCTTGGTAATGGGAACCGCGGTGATGCCGGTTTCTTCGCGGACTTCTCGCAAGGCAGCTTCGAGCGGCTTCTCACCGGGGTCGACGAGGCCTTTTGGCAGGCACAGAACTGGTTTGTGTTTCGGCCGCACCTCGCGCTTTGTCGCGTCGGGAACCGCGACCGTAGGGAGCCCCGCAGAGGGCAGTTCGATGGCGGCCATCCACCACTCATCGTCTTTCTTGCGGATGACCACTCCCCCGGATGAAATCTCGCGGACCATACTGTCTGCAACTTAGCAGGAATACAGGAATTTCGTCACGCCGCTGAAGGCGTTAAGGTAACTGTTACTGTTACCAAGGGTTTATTCAAGGTAATCCTGAGTGGCACGGTTGTGCCCTGCAGCTTTCTGTGGAAATATGGCATCTTATTAGTTAGGTAGCATTGTGGGACTTCCGGCAGCTGGCGGCTGGATGTGGGGTTAGGGTTGAACGGTCTGGGGAAGATCATTCGGTCCGTGCAGGCCTTTGGGCGGGAGCTCTCCCGCAAGTCAGGGCCAGATCCATCCTTCCGGATTCCAGCGATTGGCGTGGCATTGGGCGGAGGATTTGCCCGCGGCATCGCACACATCGGCGTTCTCAAAGTTCTCGAAGAAGAAAAGATTCCTGTAAGTGTAGTGACGGGGACGAGTGTCGGAGCGCTGATGGGCGCGGCGTATTGTAGTGGCGCCTCGCTCGCTGAGCTGGAAGCTCTGGCGCACAATGTGCGCTTTACCTCGTTCGCCCGTTGGACACTATCGCGTTGCGGCTTTGCCTCGAACGACCGCATGGTTTCTTTTCTCACTCGCATTTTGAAAGTGAAAACGTTTGAGGAGTTGCGCATCCCGCTGGGAGTGACCGCGACCGATTTCAACACAGGCGAAGGCGTGGTGTTCCAATCTGGATCGATGATCGATCCGGTGCGTGCCAGCTGCGCGTATCCGGGGATGTTTTTGCCGGTGCAGATTCGGGGGCGCTACCTGGTCGATGGAATGCTTTCGCATCCCGTGCCCACGCGGCCGCTGCGTGACATGGGCGCGGACAGAGTGCTGGCCGTGCACTTGAAGGGCACGTGGGCGAACGGCGGGCCGCCGCGGCATCTGTTTGATGTGATCGGACAATCATTCGCGATCGCGCAGGATGCGATGTCGTGCCTGTGGCGCGAAGCTGCCGACGTCGTGATCGAACCCGATGTTGCGGGATTCGCCTATGATGACTTCAAGCGTGCCGGCGATCTGGTTCGCGTAGGCGAAGCGGCTATGCGCAAGGCGCTTCCTGAGGTACGCAAGTGGCTGGAGAGTCCCGCGATCGCGTCCTATACGGGCACGGAACGTCGAACAGCGCCCAGAGTTGCACCCATGCCGGCTGACTGATCCCGGAAGCCCGCCAATTACGACACATACGATGCCCCTGTGATTCCACTCTGTATGCCTGCGCGTACTGTCAGGGGCTGCATTGACTTGACAGGAGTCAAGACATAACATTTCGACACCACTTGAAAAGACAGACGCTCTAGCAGGTAATCTTCCTGCAGTTCTGCAATCCATGATGGACGTCGGCCATTGATTTTGGTCTGTCGAAGCTGGAATCTACTCGCGGAAATTGGAGGCTTAGGCAGGTCTTGACGACATCCGGAGCTATGTCGCGACGAATCGTGTGGGCCGCGTGGCTTCTCGTTCTTGTTCAAGTGGCGGGATTTCTGTTTCTAGGGCCCGGGATGTCGCGGGACCTGATTTCCAACGTCATTCAGATTGCGTCGTGCCTGACCGCGGCCGCTTTCTGTTTTTCTGCTTTCCGTCGCAGTCGCAATGTGGCGCGCACGTTCTGGATACTCTTCTCCGTCGCATTCGTGGCCTACGCAGTTTCCAACGTAGTTTGGACGTACTACGAAAACTTTCTCGGCCAAGCGGTTCCTGCCTCTCCGATTTCGCAATTTCTCTACCTTTGTTATGACGCTCCCATCGTGATGGCGCTGTTCCTGCGCGAGGGGGAAGACCCCTCAGGCCTGGACTGGCATCGCTCGCTCGAATTCGTCCAGATGCTGATGGTGGCGTTTCTCATCTATTACGATTTTCTGTTTTTGCGCGCACTTCCGGCGGGAGAGCACAGCCTCGAAATGATGGAGCAGGGCATGACCAACGTGCTCAACTTCGTGCTGGCTGCGGCATTCGCCCTGCGTTCGATTTGGGCTCGCACTCCTTTGATCCGCGCGTTATGCCGGAGAATGTCGGTGTACCTCATCGTCTATGCTCTCGCGGCGGGAGTGGGAGATTATGCGCTCACTTTCATTCGCGCGACCTCTGGAAGTTGGACGAGTCTGGCCTGGACCGTTCCCTTCGTGGTGGCTGCGATTCTTGCGGCGGGATTTGAGCAGCCCGCCTCGGCTGCCGCGAACATGCCGGTCGAACCATGGAACAAGCGTGCGTTCCTGCTTAAGAACATCGGACTTGGGTTGATGCCGCTTACGGTGTGGGCGCTGGCCATCCCCGCGGCGAATCATGATCGCATGGTTGCCTATGGCGCCGTGATCGTGTCCCTGGTGTGCTACGGCGCGCATTTGACGCTGAGCCAATATCGCAACTACGAGAACGTGGAAGCCCTTCGGGCCTCGGACGAGCGCTACCGGTTGCTCTTCCAGCAGCTTTTGCAATCGGAGAAGATGCAGGCGATTGGGCGCCTCGCCGGCGGCGTCGCGCATGATTTCAATAACGTGCTCACCGTGGTGATGGGGTATGCCCAGCAGATGCTGGAAGACGAAGATCCTACGGCAGACAGCGTTCATGGCGGTGCCAGGCAGATTATTACAGCCGGAAAGCGCGCCGCTGCACTCACACGCCAGTTACTCGCGTTCGGACGGAAGCAAGTACTGCAGCCCAGCATTCTGAATCTCAACGCGATCATTGTCGACGTCGACAAGATGCTGCAGAGACTCATTCACGAGAACGTGAAGATTGTGACCACGCCATCTCCACACTTGGGCGCCGTGAAGGCCGATCTGGGGCAAATCGAGCAAGTGCTGGTAAATCTGGTCATCAATGCGCGTGATGCCATGCCCGGCGGAGGAAAGTTGACGATTGAGACGGCGAATGTCGAACTCGACGAAAACTACGCGCACGAGCACGCCGGGGTTTGCCCCGGCCAATACGTCATGTTAGCGGTCAGCGACACCGGCACTGGCATGGATACCGAGACTCTCTCCCACATCTTCGAACCGTTTTTTACAACGAAGGAAGTGGGCAAGGGGTCGGGCATGGGATTGGCGACGGTGTACGGCATTGTGCAGCAGAGCGGCGGGCACGTCTGCGTTTATAGCGAAATGGGGCGGGGCAGTACCTTCAAGGTCTATCTTCCGCGTGTAGAGGATTCCGCAGGACATTCGGCCAGGATGCAGCACTCAGAACCTGCGATCTGTGGAAGCGAGACCGTGCTTGTAGCGGAAGACGATCTGCACGTTCGTAATCTGACGGTCGCCGTGCTGAAGGCTTGCGGATATTCGGTGCTGGAGTTAGAGAATCCTTCGGAGGCGGAGCGCGTTTGCGAGCAACACAGCGGCGTAATTGATCTGCTGTTGACGGATGTGATCATGCGGGATATGAGCGGGCCTGAACTCGCGCGCGTGATGCAAAAGCTGCGCCCGCAGACCAAAGTCTTATTCATGTCGGGATACACCGACACGGCGATCGTGCACAAGGGCGTGCTCGAGCCGGGCATCGATTTTCTCGCCAAGCCATTTACGCCCTCAACATTAGCGGGGAAGGTGCGGCAGGTATTGGACCAGGCAAAGGCATGAGGCGAGAAGCTGGTGGGCTGCAGCTCGATTCTTCCGGCTCCTCACTGTTCGAATTCTCTTGACCAGAGGAGGGAAAAAAAGCCATCATATAGTCTAGTCAGACTAGTCAGAACGAGGCACAATATGGCCAAATCAGTGAAAAAACCTGATCGCAGAGCTTCATCCGCACCCGTTGCCGGGCTGAAGGCCGCCGGAGAATCCTGGCAAATTCAAACAGCGAAAGCGCGGTTCAGTGAGGTCTTCCGGCTGGCCCGCACCGAAGGTCCGCAGCGAATTACACGCCAGGGTAAAGAAGGCGTAGTGATGATCGCGGAGGAGCAGTTTGCGCGGCTGGTGGGTAAGGCAGATCAGCCGAAAAGTATCGTGCAATTTTTTCGTCAGTCGCCGCTCGTGGGAGTTGACCTTGATCTGGAACGGGATCGCGACGCCGGACGTGACATTGAGCTATGAACGGCTTCCTGCTGGACACCAATTGCATCTCTGAGTTGGTCCGCAACAGACCTGAGCCGAGCGTCCTGAAGTGGATTGACGCAGCCGATGAAAGCCTGCTCTATCTCAGTGTGCTCACACTCGGAGAGATTCGGAGGGGCGTAGCCGGTTTACCCCAAAGCAGGCGCCGAAGCCAGTTGGAAGCCTGGTTGGAAGTGGACTTGCAAGCTCGGTTTGCTGGAAGGATCTTGCCGATTGATGCAGCCGTCGCTGATCGGTGGGGTTTACTAGCCGCAGAGGCAAAGCGCAGGGGCCGGACGATCTCTAGTATCGACGGACTACTGGCAGCCACCGCGATGGAACACAACCTTACAATTGTGTCACGTAATGTAACCGACTTCACCAATACTCAGGCAGCGGTTCTGAATCCCTGGGAAGATTGAAATCGAAAAAATGCGTGCATCCTGAGCGGCGCATCATCCCACTTTTTCTGCTTCTTCTTGAATTCGGCGCCACGCTTTCTCCACGTGGCGGGCCTGCGTATGGGTTTGTCCTACTGAGAAGCGCAGGGTCAACTTTCCATTCAGCTTTGTGTGCGTGAGGTACAAATCGCCGCTGCGGTTCAGGCGGTCCATGATGGTCTGGTTGGCCGTGTCTCCGCCCTTGTGCCGGAAGCAGACCAGATTGAGCGGCGCGGGCGCGGCCAGTTCGAAGCGGGCGTCGTTGCGTACCCATTGCACGAAATGCTGTGCGAGTTGCACATGCTCGCGAATGTGGTGCTGCAAGCCTTCGACTCCGTAGTGACGGATGACGAGCCACAACTTCAACGAGCGGAAGCGGCGTCCGAGTTGAATGTGCCAGTCACGGTAATCGATGACGGCGCCTGATTCCGTGGCCTGATTGCGCAGGTATTCCGGCAGAATGCTGAGCGTCTGAATCAGAGCCTTGCGATCGGCGACCCAGAAGCAGCTGCAGTCGAAGTTGGTGAACATCCATTTGTGCGGATTGAAGTTGTAGCTGTCGGCGAGTTCGACTCCGCTTTGCAGGTGACGGAACTCCGGGCAGAGCATGGCCGTGCCCGACTTCGCGGCGTCAACGTGAAGCCAGAGATTGTGCTGGCGGCAGACTTCGCCGATCGCGCCAACGGGATCCATGGCGTCGGAAGAGGTGGTACCCACGGTTGCACAAACAAAAAATGGAGTGAGCCCTGCACGGCGGTCCACTTCGACCTGACGGGCGAGGGCGTCGGGGCGCATGGCGAGATTCTGATCGGCATCGATCTGCCGCAGGTTTTCAACGCCGATGCCGGCGATCATCGCCGCTTTTTCGAGAGAGGAATGCGTTTGGGTTGAAACGTAGGCGATGAGGCGTCCATCGCATCCTTTCTTTTTGCTGCGGTAGTTGGTGGCGCGCTCGCGGGCAGCCAGGAGCGCGGTGAGCGCGGCGGTGGAAGCTGTATCTTGAATGACGCCGCCGCCTGTGTTCGACGAAAGAAATTTTTCAGGCAGACCAAGCATGGAGACGAGCCAGTCCATGACGTGGGTCTCGAGTTCGGTGCAGGCGGGACTAGTGGACCACAACATTCCTTGCACGCCCAGACCCGACGAAAGAAGGTCGCCGAGAATTCCGGGGCCGGAGGCATTGCAGGGAAAGTACGCGAAGAAATTCGGCGACTGCCAGTGGGTGACTCCAGGCAAGATTAGCTGCTCGACGTCTTTCAGTAGAGCGTCGAACGATTCGCCTTGTGCCGGGGGATTGGCGGGAAGCGAGGCGCGGATTTCTCCTGGCTTCACTTGCGACAGGACAGGGAAGGCCTCGACGCGAGCTTGATAGTCGGCGATCCAGTCGATCACGGCGTGGCCGTGGCGTCGGAACTCTTCAGGGGTCATGTGAAAGGATTTTTCGTCGGACACGTTTTCTCCATCAGGTCACTTCAGTTGTCCAAAATACACTCGCGTCTTGTAATCGACCGCGACGCCTCCCGCGATAGCGTGCGCTTCGAACAGGCGCTTCAACTCTTGCAGCATAGGTTCATGCTTCGGATTTCCGGGGCCCGGCGCGTACGATGATGAAAGCAGCCTGCCTTCAAGGCCGGCATAGTCGAATTCCTGGCGCATGTCGAACGTGCGTTCCTGGTATGGCGCGGGATCGAAGAATTCGTTCACCGCGTCGGTGGTCCGCTCATGACGGACCTCTCGGTAGTCGGTACCGTAGGTAAGCAAGAGTTGTTCATATTCACGCAGAAACGGCGTCGCATCTGTGACGCGTTCGTTCCATAGAAGAACCAGCCAGCCGCCGGGCTTTAGAATTCGGACGAACTCTCGGCGAGCGGCTGCGCGATCGAACCAGTGCGCCGCTTGTGCGGCGGTGACAAAATCAACGCTTTGATTTGGAAGCGTGGTCTTTTCCGCAGACCCGGCGATGCTGCTGAAGTTGGGGAATGCCGCCAGTAGGCGCTCGCCCGCTTGCCTCATGTCTTCGTTGGGCTCGATGCCGAAGACAGGGTTTCCATTTTCCAGAAGGTGGCGCGTCCAGATCCCAGTGCCGAAGGCGATGTCTGCGATGTCGTGACGTGGCGCAAGGCCACAATCACTCTGCAAAAGGGCAACGACTTCGAGAGGATAGTCGGGCCGGTAACGGATATAGTTTTCTACGCGATCGGAAAAGCGGCTAGTGGCGTTGGACGCAGGCATAAGCGAGGCACTCGGCAGGATTTTTCATCTTGCCAGAAAGTCATTCTAACGGCAGGATAGAGATGTTGTCCCTCCCCGCTGGGTCCGCAGAGTTCGCCCGCCGGGTCTCCAGGCTGGAGTTTCGCGGCAGCGAAAAAGTGAAGCGCTCCGGCCGCAGCCCAACATTATGAGAGTGGTCATAAAAGTCGGCACTAGTCTTATTGCTCCCGGCGGGCAGATCGATATCAACCTCCTACGTGGCATGGTCGATCAATTCGATCTCTCGAAGAACGAATATTTGATCGTGACTTCGGGAGCGATCGCGGCGGGGATGTCGGGGCTCGCGCTGCAGAAACGTCCCAGCGATGTTCCCGGCATGCAGGCCTGTGCAGCGGTTGGGCAGAGCAAGCTGATGCATACCTATGAGCGGCTTTTCTTTGGCAAGAAGGTTGTGGCGCAACTGCTGCTCTCGAGCGACGACTTCACTTCGCCGGTGCGCTACCGCAATCTGCAGAATGCGCTTGCGGAGCTGCTTGCATTGGGCGTGGTGCCCATTGTGAATGAGAATGACAGCGTCTCGGTGCGTGAGTTGGAAGGCGCGTTCGGCGATAACGATGAACTCAGTTCGCTGCTTGCCACGGCGGTCAAGGCAGATTGGCTGCTCTTGCTCACTAACGTCGATGGATTCCTGGTTCCGAACGGGCGCAAGAAGCCGCGCTTGCAGCGCGTGATTCGCAAACTGACTCCTGAGATTGAAGCGCAGTGCAATGGGAAGAGTTCGCTGGGACGCGGCGGCATGATTTCTAAATTGCGCGCAGCCAAACTGGCCAGCGAGGGCGGAGTACACGTGGCGATTGTGAATGGAAGGCATCCCAAGGCGATTGCCGCAGGTATGGA
>Ga0207693_10000334_pt1 | contig 43371 bp, 41 predicted proteins | sample LARL81metaG_FD_184347 | JGI IMG/M metagenome (GOLD analysis project Ga0207693, IMG submission 184347) | Corn, switchgrass and miscanthus rhizosphere microbial communities from Kellogg Biological Station, Michigan, USA - LAR L8-1 metaG... | ecosystem: Host-associated > Plants > Roots >... | reverse complement strand
TTCGTTCACTGGCGTTGTGGCACTACACCTATGCCACCCACCGTCTGAAGGGCCCCGGACCGGGGCGCCGTTTGGTAGATGCTGGTACGACATGAATGCCGCCGGGCCGTGACCCGGGACGGATAGCCGGGGCAGGGGCGCGCCCCGCGCCGCTTAGGCAGTCGTTGCCGCGACGGGCATTAGCATGACCGGCAACGCCTCCTCGGGCATGCCGCCGATGCTCACCGCGGTACGCGAGGTGAAGTTGAAAGTCATGAGCGCGATGAGCATGGAGGCGATCTGGGCGCCGGAGAATTCGCGCCTCAGGGCGGCGGCCAGTTCCGGCTCCACCCGCGCGGGAAATCCCAGATACGAGTCGGCGAGCGCGATGGCGAGTTTTTCGCGCGCCGACAGTGCGCTGCGCTCGTAGTGGTCATCAATCATGGCCGCACGCGCTTCCGTGAGTCCGTCGTCACGCGCCACCTGGTAGCGCACCGCCTTACAATAAACGCAGTTGACCGTGCGCGCGTTGCGCAGCCGGATCACTTCCAGCAGCGTCGGCGACACCAAGCTGTGGTCCCAGACCGCACCGTTTAGCGCGATGATCTCCCCGACCGTCTCCGGGACGAGACCGAGGGCGCTGTCACGGATGGTGTTGCCGGTGCGCGCCGCGGGAGCGCCGGCCCGCGCGTTAGCCGACATGTCCGGCCCCCGTGGCAGTCGCGGCGCGGGCCAGATCGCGCAGGCAGCGAGCGGCGCGCATGCGCCCGTCCAGGCAGCCGAGCGCCTCGATCAGAAAGACCAGCCCCGGTTCACCGAGGCAATTCTTGACCTCGTCGGCGACGTCATCGGCGATCGACTGCGGATCGAGTCCATAGCATTCGGTGAACAGCAGCACCGCCTTTTCCTCGCCGGAAAACGCGGCACTCTTGAAGACCCGGCCCGCCAGCACCTGCTCGCGGCGTTCGGCGCTCACGGTTCCGGGGGGCGCGTGCGGGTTTGCCGCACCGAACTCGTGCTCATCCTGATGCAGCCGCGCCAGAGTCAGGCGACACATCTCCAGCAGGGCGGGCGTCACGTACGGCTGGGTCCACAGGTTCTGCCACAGGCGCGCAAAACTGGCCGCGGCCGCGCCGGCCGGGGCGAGATACTGATCAAGGTCAACACTGGTTGTCGGCATTTCGGCGCGTACGGTTGCTTTGCCCCGGGCATTCTACCAGCACCCGACGGAGGCCCCGGCGCATCAGGGGGCCACCCAGCCGGAACTCAGGAGGGTGGGGTGAAACTCGCGTACCACGCGCGGGTCCGCGGCCGCGGCGTGGCGGTGCTTCTTCGCGGACGGGACGCGCCTGAGAACATCCCGGATGACGTTGAGGCGCGTCTGCTCCTTGTCATTGGCGCGCACCACCATCCAGGGCGCGTCGGCGTGGTGCGTCCGCAGCAGCATGCTGTCGCGGGCGCGGCTGTAGTCGCGCCAGTGTTTCTGCGCCGCCTCGTCGACCGGGCTGATCTTCCATTGCTTCAGGGGATCCTTGCGGCGCTCACGCAGGCGGCGCGCCTGTTCCTTGCGGGTGATGTCGAGGTAGTACTTCAGCAGGACGGTTCCGGAGCGCACCAGCAATCGCTCGAAACGCGGAGCCGCCTCCAGGAAATCCTCATGCTCCGCGGGCGTACAGAACTTCATGACCGGCTCCACGCCGGCGCGGTTGTACCAGCTGCGGTTGAACAGCACGATCTCCTGCGCCGCCGGCAGATAGCGCACGAAGCGCTGGAAGTACCATTCGGATTCCTCGCGGTTGCTCGGTTTTCCGGGGGCGACGACGCGTGCCTCACGTGGACTCAAGTGCTCCACGATTCGCTTGATCGTGCCGTCCTTGCCGGCGCTGTCGCGGCCTTCAAGGATCACGAGTATCTTCAGGTCGTGGGCGATGACGTGGCGGTGCAGCCTTACGAGTTCGATCTGCAGACGCCGCAGCTCGTGGGTGTACTCGCGCTTGCCAATCTCCGGAATGTCCTCGTGGGCGTGCTTGCTCTTCTTTGACATCGGCATGCTCCGCGACCGCCCCGGCTACTGCGCCCATTATTCGCATGCGCGCGCCATTCGGCCACATCTTGTCGTCGCGCGGGCAGAGGTTCAGGCTATCCAGCGCAGCAACCGAGGGTGGCGAAGGCGCGAATGACAGCCGGAGAGTCGTCATGACCAGGAGCACGGTCGAGGTCAAGGTGGTCGTCTCGAAGAATGGCCCATATCTTGTGACCGGGACGGTCCCGCTGGCGCGCCAGACCATCGTCAGCGACGCCGAGGGCGGTTCGGAGGAATGGCAGGAGAGCGATCCGTTCCCTCCCCAGGCGAGCTACGCACTGTGCCGCTGTGGTCACTCCAGGATCAAACCCTTTTGTGACGGCACCCATACGAAGGTTAAGTTTGACGGCACCGAGACCGCGAGCCGTGAACCCTACCGCGCGCAGGCACAGTCGATCGAAGGTCCGGAGCTGGCGCTCACCGACGCGGAGTCGCTGTGCGCGTTTGCCCGCTTCTGCGATCCGAACGGACAAGTCTGGAGCCAGGTCGAGCGCACCCAGGACGCCAAGGTGCGGGCCAACTTTCTCCGGCAGGTCAACAACTGTCCGGCCGGGCGTCTGGTGGCGTGGAATCGGGCGACCGGGGAACCCGTGGAGCACCCGCTGCCGGTCTCGATCGGCCTGGTTGAGGATCCGGCCCAGCAGGCCAGCGGCCCACTGTGGTTGCGTGGTGGCATCCCGGTGGTGGCGGCGGACGGCTTCACCTACGAGGTTCGCAATCGCGTGACCTTGTGCCGCTGCGGGGCCTCGAACAACAAGCCCTTCTGTGATGGCTCCCACGTGGCCATGAAGTTCCGCGACACGAAATAGGGGGCCGCATCCTAGAGGCTGATGCCTTCGAACGGGCGCCGCACGTCCATCCGCTGCGTGACCGGTGGCATCGGGTACTTAAGCCCGCTCGCGCAGTTGAAGAGAATCACCTGGTCCGTCGGGCGGATCCGGCCGGAGCGGGCGGCGGCAAGGTAGGCGGCGTAAGTTGCCGCACCCTCAGGGCTCAACAGCAGGCCGTCGCGTGCGCCGACGTGCGCGCGCGCCGCATCGATAGACTCGTCCGTCACCGCCAGTGCAAAGCCGCCGCTATCACGCAGCGCCTTGAGGATGAGGAAGTCTCCCAGCGCCGCCGGCACGCGAATACCAGCGGCAATCGTGTGGGCGTTCTCCCACGGCGTCGCCGTCGTGGCACCGGCTTCGAAGGCGCGCACGATCGGAGCGCAACCGCTCGACTGCACCGCCACCAGCCGCGGCAGCGGTGTGGAGATCCACCGCAGCGCTAGCAGCTCCTGCCAGGCCTTCCACATCCCGATCAGGCCGGTGCCGCCGCCGGTCGGATAGAACACCACGTCGGGCAGTCGCCAGTCGCCCTGAACCGCCAGCTCCAGTCCCATGGTCTTCTTGCCCTCGATCCGGTAGGGCTCCTTGAGTGTCGACATGTCGAACCACCGGAAGAGCGCCTTGCCGGCCTCGACGAGCTTGGCGCAATCGTTGATCAGTCCGTTGACGCGCCAGACCGTGGCGCCCTGCAGCGCGATCTCGCTCAGGTTTATCTCGGGCGTGTCCTCAGGGCAGAAACAGAAGGCTTCCAGCCCGGCGGCCGCCGCGTAGGCGGCCATCGCGGCGCCGGCGTTGCCGTTGGTAGGGATCGCCACACGCCGCACCCCGAAGGACTTCGCCATGGACACGGCAACGCACAGGCCCCGGGCCTTGAAGGAGCCGGTCGGCAGTCGTCCCTCATCCTTCACCAGCGGTGGGCGGAAGCCCGCCGGCCGCTCGCTGCGGGGCAGCGGCACGAGCGGCGTCTCCACCTCCCCGAGGCTGACGACGTGCGCCGCATCCGGTACCGGCAGCAGCTCGCGCCAGCGCCACAGGCCCGCGGGTCGCGCGGCAATCGCCTCGCGGGTCACCTCGCGCGCGAGGCCTTCCAGGTCGTAGCGCGCGAGCAGCGGCTTGTTGGCGGCGGATAGTCCCTGCAGCCGGGTGATGTCGTAGTGCTCGCCGGTGGCGCTGCACTCCAGATGGGTCGCGTAGGTATGTCGCACGGAATTCCTGGCTCGCAAAGGTGTCCGTTTCGGGTTGGGGCGAGCGTGCATGGCACAGGGCTGTGGTACAAACGCGCGATGACGTACGCGCCTTCATCCAACACAGCGCCACAGCTGGTGCGCGCCATTGGCCGCTGGAGCATGGTAGCACTGGCGGTCAACAGCATTCTCGGCAGCGGCATCTTTGGCCTGCCCTCAGCAGTGGCGGCACTGCTCGGGAGCGCCAGCCCGGTCGCGGTACTGCTGGCCGCGGCCGGCACGGCGGTGATCGTCGCCTGCTACGCGGAAGTCGCCTCGCAGTTCACCGAGACCGGCGGCACCTACCTGTACCTGCGCACCGCGTTCGGTCGCCTGACCGGTCTGCAGGTAGGGTGGCTGATGCTTCTCAGCCGCCTGACCGCCGCTGCGGCCGGAGTGAATCTCCTGGTCACGTACCTGGGCGAATTCTGGACCCCGGCCACGCAGCCGCTGCCGCGCGGCGTGATCATTACCGTATTCATCGGAACGCTCGCGGCAGTAAACGTGCGCGGGGTGGGTGACGGTACGCGGGTAAGCAATGCCGCGGTGGTCGCGAAGCTGGCGGCGCTGACGATCGTTAGCGTGGCGGGCGTGTTCTACCTGGCGCACCATGCGCGCGTCGCGCCGTTACCGGTCGCTGCCCACGCCGGCCAGTGGCTTGATGCCATGCTGCTGCTGCTGTTTGCGTACGGCGGCTATGAGGGCGCGCTCAATCCGATGGGGGAGGCGAAGAACCCGCGCCGTGACGCGGCCTTCGGACTGTTCGTGGCCCTCGCGATCCTGACGGTGCTCTATACCCTGCTGCAGTACATCGTCATGAGCGTGCTGCCCGACCCGGCGCACAGCCCCCGACCGCTGGCGGATGCCGCCCGTGTCTTCATGGGGAACTTTGGCGCCCGCTTGATCGCCGTCGGGGCACTGGTGTCGGTCTACGGCTACGTCGGCGCCAACCTGCTCACCGCGCCGCGCGGCATGTTTGCGCTGGCCGAGCGCGGCGACTTCCCCGCAAGCCTGGCCGCCGTGCATCCGCGCTTCAGGACTCCCCATGTGTCGATCGTCGTGTTCGCGCTGCTGCTTGCCGGCTTCTCGTTACTGGCGACCTTCGCCTGGAATGTCACGCTGTCAGCGGTCGCGCGCCTGTTCTACTACGGCGCCATCTGCCTGGCGGTGCCGGTGCTGCGCGCGCGTCAGCCCGGGGCAGCGCTCGTGAGACTCCCCGGTGGCTGGGCGCTGCCGGCGCTCGGGGTGCTGCTGTGCGCCACGTTGCTGACGCGCGTGGATTTCAGCAAGTCCCTGGTCCTGCTGGCAACGCTCGCCATCGCACTGGCGAACTGGCTCGTGGTGCGCCGCTCGCCGACGGGCGACCTCAGAGCGTGATCTCGCTGATCTGAATTACCGGCTGCGTATTGGTGTAGTTGGGGATATCGCCCAGAATCTCCGCCACGTGGGGCGAGAATGACTCCTGGAAGGCAGCGACCGAGTCGAACGTGAGGTGGCCAAGCGCGATGTAGGGTGCGGGGGAGCCTGGCGCGCCGCCGGCGAGGCCGCTCTCAGCGGCGATGCCGCGACACTTGGGGGCACAGCGATCCCGCACCATCGGCAGGTGCTTGGTGACGTAGTAGTTCATGTCGAACTTCGCGCCCGAACCGTTCGGATAGGCAACCGTAACCTTGATCATGGGAACTCCTTGCGATGAGCCGCTGCAAACAGAACGCGATTCTAGCGCGCCCGCCGTCAGGGCAGGCACCCGGAGTCAGGGCGTTGTTCCGGCCCGTCAGACCACGGAACGGATGGCGCGGGCCGGGAAGCCCTTGAGCGCTATAAGCGCCACGCACACGAAGAACACCAGCACCAGTAATTGCGCCACGAGAAAAGGTGCCTGCTTCTGCGTGGGAGCGAGCGCGTGCAGGGGCGTAACCTTCTGGAACGCCTGCACCACGCCCACAAAGGCGTTCAGATACAGCGCCAGGATCGCGCTCACGATGTAGAGCCAGCGCGCGGCGCCGGCCAGATGCTTGACGTACAGGGCGATGATCGCGATGGCCAGGATGACCAGCGAGATCACGCCGATCACGTGCGGCGGCCCGAAGGCTGCGGAGTGAAACATAAACCCGGTGACGCTGGTCAACACCGTCGTGCTCAGAAAGAGGGCGGTCCAGCCTGGTACGCGCCGGCCGTTGCACATGGCCAGGACGACGATCAGACCGGCGGCGATGCCGATCAGGCTGATGATCACGTGAAGCGTGGTAAAGGCTGCAGTCGACATCCCCAGGATCATTAGTGTTCTCCTTCGTTCGGGTGCGCCTGGCGACAAGCCACAGGATCGCCGGCTACCCTACCTCGGCGATCGTCGTGCCACAACCGACCCGGAGGAAGCCCGCGGGATGCCGGGGCGTTGCAAGGCTAGCGCTGTTGCTGAGCCGGTAAGCTATGTTTGAATGGGCTTCGGCCGAAACATGGCTCGGTGCGTAGTCAACACCCGGCTAGAAGCAGCCGCGCAGCGCGCGCGCAAGAAATTGAGGAAACTCTCATGAGAACAGTGCCGGTGGCAGTGGTTGTGCTCTCCTGGCTCGCGGTCCTCCCTGCCAGCGCCGACGAGCCCGCGCAACCTGCGTCGGCCCCAACCACGGTCACGGCCGCGGGCATCCCCTCGGCTACCGCAGCCGGAACGACCTTCACCCTGCCACCGGGCTGGTCACTAACTCCCCGGGGCAAGGTCCTGGAACTGCGCCCGCCGGAAGCGGACATGAAGCTCGGTCTGATCGACGTCGAGGCCGCCGACGCTGCCGCGGCCGTGGCGGCCGGCTGGTCCGCCTATGACCCGGGCTTCAAACGCCCGGTCCGCGTCATGACGCCCGGGGGCCCGCGCGACGGCTGGGAGGAGCGCTACTTCGTGGACTACGAAGTTTCCCCGAACGAGAAGCTGGTCGTCTCGGCCTTCGCCTGGCGCGCCGACAAGAGCTGGCTCGTAGGCCTGCTGCAGTCGAGCGAGGCGACCCGCGAAAAGCGTGCCGGCCCGCTGAATCTTGCGATCGGCAGCCTGCGTGCGAAGGGGTACCGGCGCGAAAGCTTCGCCGGCAAGACAGCTCATCCGATCGATGCCAAGATCATCGACGCCATGAAGGGCTTCGTCGCCGGGGGGATGACCAAGCTCAAGGTGCCCGGAGTCGGCTTCAGCCTCATCGATGGCGGCAAGGTCGTCTACGAAGGCGGCCTGGGAGTGCGCGAGCTCGGCAAGCCGGAACTGGTCGACGCCGACACGCTCTTCATCGCGGCTTCCAATACCAAGGCGCTGGGCACGCTGCTGCTCGCCGAACTCGTGGATGAAAAGAAGCTGCGGTGGGACGAGCCGGTCACCGAAGCCTACCCGGCCTTCAGGCTTGGCAGCGCCGCTACCACCCGCAAGGTGCTCGTGAAGCATCTGGTGTGCGCGTGCACCGGAATGCCCCGCCAGGATCTGGACTGGATATTCCAAGACCTGCACGAGACTCCCCGCAACGCGCTGGCCCGGCTTGGAGCGATGCAGCCCACCAGCGAGTTCGGCGAAGTCTTCCAGTACAGCAATCTGATGGCCGCTGCCGCCGGCTTCATCGGCGGCAGCATTGCGATGCAGAACACCGAACTTGGCACTGCGTACGATCAGGCCATGCAGAAGAAGGTGCTCGATCCGCTCGGGATGACCCGCAGCACCTTCGACTTTGACAAGGCCATGCGCGGCAACTGGGCCCGTCCGCACGATGTGGACATCGACGGCCACCTGGCCGCAGGCGAGATGACGCTCAACTACACCATCATTCCCTTGCGCCCGGCCGGTGGGATCTGGACGAGCCCGCACGACCTGAGTCGCTACGTCATGATGGAGCTCGCCCGCGGCAAGCTTGCCGACGGGCAACAGCTGGTGTCGGAAACGAATCTGCTCGAGCGCCGCAAGCCCAACGTCGTGGTCAGCGCCGGTGTCGATTACGGCATGGGTCTGATCATCGACAAGCGCTGGGGCGTCACCGTTGTGCACCACGGCGGTGATCTTGCCGGCTACCACAGCGACATGATGTGGCTCCCCGAATACAACGTCGGCGCCGTCATTCTTACCAACTCCGATACGGGGTACGCTTTGCGCGGGCCATTCCTGCGCCGACTGGTGGAACTCCTGTTCGATGGGAAGGCCGAGGCCGAGGCACAGCTGACGGCTGCAGCGGCGGATCTGGAGGCCGAACGGGCGAAGGCACGTGAGCGCTTGCAGGTGCCGGCGGAGGGCGCGGCTGCCGCGGCGCTCGCCACCCACTACCGCAACGCGGCCCTGGGGGGTATCGGAGTATCACGCGAGGGCAGCCGCGTGTTCTTCAAGGCGGGCAACCTGCGCAGCGAGGTCGCGTCGCGCAAGAACGACGACGGGACGATCAGCTTCATCACCATTACCCCGACGCTGCAGGGGCTGGAGTTCGTCGTCGGTAAGCCGGCGCCACAGCGGACGCTGATCGTCCGCGACGCGCAGCACGAGTACGTCTTCACGGAGCAGAAGTAGCGCCAACGCCGGATCCCGCGGCGCGACCGGGGGCGGAACGCCGATGGCAGTAAGTGTGGGGTCATTGTCCTTCCTGCCGACTGCGGTAGCGGTAGTCTGTGCCCACATTGCGCGGAGGTTCTCATGATCGGCGCGACACTGCTGACGCTGCTGGCGGCCACAACCGCGGGGACACCCGCAGAGCACCTTGCGCCGCCCGTCGGGCGCAATATCGAGGTAGCCTTCGTTCTGAGCGAAGGCGCGGTGATGATCGACTTTGCCGGACCGTGGGAGGTGTTCCAGGACGCCATGCCGGCAGCGGGGACCACGGCGTCGCAGATGCCGTTCGAGCTGTACACCGTCGCGCCCAGCCGCGCACCGCTGCACACCAGCGGTGGCAACCGCAAGGGCATGACGGTCGTGCCGGATTTCACCTTCGAGGATGCGCCGCGACCGGATGTGGTCGTGGTGGGCGCGCAGACGGGTGGCGCCGGGCTTGCGGCCTGGCTGAAAAAGGTACATGCGGAGCAGGCCCTGATTCTCTCGGTGTGCACCGGTGTTTTCCGTGTTGCCGAGACCGGCCTGCTGGACGGCAAGGCAGCAACTACCTACCACATGGCCCTGCAGCGCTTCGCGAATCAATACCCTGGCGTCAAGGTGCGCGGCTCGGTGCGCTACGTGCAGGCCGATCCACTCATAGTGACCGCCGGCGGTCTGAGTTCCGGAATCGACGCGGCGCTGCACGTGGTGGAGCTGTATTTCGGCCGCGCGACCGCGCAGGCGACCGCCGACGATATGGAGTACCAGGGGCAGGGCTGGAAGACCAACGCCGGAGCCGGGGAGCAGCGCGAGGTGCCGCCGACCATCCCGCTCGTATACCGCGACCAGACCACCCACTGGCGGGGCGTGTTCCGGCCCGCCTATCCGCAGCAACAGCCGCAGCTCACGGTGGTGCTGAATCTGGCTCAGGCCGGGGATCACTACCTGGCAACGCTCGACGTGCCGGAGTCCCAGCTCCTTGGCCAGCCCGTCACAGTGCAGGTAGCCCCGGCAGGCAAGATCAGTTTCCAGGTGGACTCGGATCAGGGGCCGCTGACATTTTCCGGCAAGCGCAACGGTGATGTGATCTCGGGCTCGATTGTTGGCGGCGGCAAATCCACGCCCCTGCGCCTGCTCAAACAACCCAACAGCTCCTGATGATGCGTGAGGCTTCCCGAACCTCGCGCGCCCGGCGCGCGCACCACGTCGTGATGCTCGCATACCCGGACGTGCAGGTTCTTGACGTCACCGGCCCGCTGGAAGTGTTCGGGCGCGCCGCGCGCTGGATCCGTGACCACGGACTCAGCCGCGAACTGGTGTACCACGTGGAGATCGTGGCGCCCCGCGCCGGCGCGTTTCGCAGCTCGTCGGGCCTGCGGCTGGTGGCCGAACGTGCCTACCGCAGTGTGCGCAGCGCCGATACGCTACTGGTCGCCGGCGGAGTGGGCCACGCGGCGGCAAAGGCGGACGGCAAGCTCCTGAAGTGGCTGTGCGGAATGTCGGGGAAGGTCGCGCGTCTCGGCTCCATCTGCAACGGTGCTCTGATTCTCGCCGCAAGCGGCCTGCTGCAGGGGCGTCGTGCCACCACGCACTGGGCCTTCCTGCGCGAGCTGCAGACGAGTCTTGGTGGCGGGGTCTGCGACGATGCTATCTACATCCGCGACGGCAATTTCTACACTTCAGCGGGCGTCACCGCCGGAATGGACATGGCGCTGGCGATGCTCGAGGAGGACTGGGGTACGCCGGTCGCACTCGCGGTGGCGCGCGAGCTGGTGCTGTTTCTGAAGCGCCCGGGCGGACAATCCCAGTTCAGCGACCATCTCGCGGCACAGTTCAGCGAAGTCAGCGCCTTGCGCGACCTGCAGCTATGGATGCTGAGTCACCTCGAACAGGAGCTCTCGGTCGCGCGTCTGGCCGAACGTGCCTCGATGAGCCAGCGCAACTTTGCCCGGCACTTTGCGAGCAGCGTCGGCGTCACTCCCGGGCACTACGTGCGCCAGATACGTCTCAATGCAGCGCGCCGCAAGCTCGAACAGACACCGCTGCGCGTGACTCAGATCGCACGGCGCTGCGGATTCGGAACGGAAGAGAGCCTGCGGCGCAGTTTTGTCGCCGCTCTGGGCGTGTCCCCGGCGGCCTACCGGGCACGTTTTCAGGGCGCCTCGCGCGTGCCCACCGTAGCCGCCGCACCGCCGCTCAGTGGGGAAGTTTCCACCAGGCAAGCAGAGCCACGGCCGCGGGGATCGCGAACACGAGGAGCAGCACCGGGGTCTCCTCGCTGACCGGGTAGCCGGCACTCTTGACGCCGACGTACATATTGGCGGCGGCGCCGATGAACCAGATCGGCACAAAGCAGAGCGCCGCGCGAGCCGCGCCTGCCGGACCGGCGATCGCGTGGCCGAGAACGAGGCACAGACCGAGCACCACGAAACCGATCGCGATGACTACGACGGTGTGCACCTCTGCTTCTCCCTGGGCGAACCGGGCGAGTCGGTCGTTCAGGAGAAAAATTCCACGCGGCCGCCGCTCAGCTGATACATCGAGCCTGCGATGGCGATCCTTCCCTGCTTCTCAAGATCACCGAGGATCGGGCTCTGCTGGCGTATCGCATCGATGGTGCGCCGCACGTTGGTTTTGGCCACGGCGTCGACGAATTGCGCATTCTTGCTGGTGCGCTCGCCCGCAAAGCTTGTCGCGCCGATGGCGGGCTTTATCTTCTGCAGCAGGGCGGTGAGGTGCCCGAGCTCAGCCTCATCAATCGCCCCCTTGATGGCGCCGCAGGCGGTATGTCCCATGACGAGGATCAGCTTGGCGCCGGAGACCGCGCAGGCAAACTCCAGGCTGCCGAGGATGTCATCGTTGGCAATGTTGCCTGCCACGCGCGCGTTGAAGCTGTCGCCGATGCCGACGTCGAGGATGATCTCAGCAGGTGCGCGTGAATCGATGCAGCTCAGGATCGCCGCCGCTGGGTACTGACCACCCGCGGTGGCGCGCTTCTGGGTGAGGTAGTCGTGCGTGTCCAGCTTGCCCGCCCGAAAGCGCTCGTTGCCCTGCTTGAGCCGATCGAGCACCGCGACCGGGGTGAGCTGGTCGCGCTGTTCCTTGCTGAGGGCGGCATAGGCAAGCCTTGGCGAGCCGACCAGGCCCGCCCCGCCCGCGGCGCCGAGCACCGCGAGGGCAGCCGCGGAGCGCAGGAATGAGCGGCGGCCGGGTCGCGGCTCGCTCGCCGGGAAGGTGCAGCAGGCTTTTATGCTCATAGCAAGGTCCTTTGTGCCGCGCGGCGCGGGCGCGCCGGCAGTTGTAGCCGGAATCCTACGCCGCTTACGCTTACGCCCTGATCCAACCGCAGTCGGTCGGCAAAGATACTCCCCCTCACTCAGACACCGTCGTTACGGGGTCAGCGCAAGCGAGGATCTCATGCTTCACTATGCAGTGGTTTTCTTTATCATCGCGATCATCGCGGGCGTGCTGGGATTTGGCGGACTTGCCGCCGGCGCCGCCGGGATCGCCAAGGTGTTGTTTGTAGTGTTCCTGATCGGCGCGGTCATTACGCTGATCGCCGGCAGGTCGCGGGTCTAGCGACTCCCCCAGCCGGTGCCTGAGGGGAGCTGCTCCGCCGCAGCGGAGCAGCTTCCCGTTCCCTCGAATCTACAGCCGCCTGCGCGCTGACTCCAGCATCAAGAAGGCGGCGTACAGCACCACCACCAACACGAGCCAGCGCAGCCAGGTGACCGGCAAGGACCTGACCACATAGGCGGCCACCAGTACCCCGGGGATTCCGCCGAGCGTCAGGCCGAGGGCCGCCCGCGGGCTGTAGCTCGCGGTGCGAATGAAGCGCGCGCCGCCGATCGGCATCAGGAATGCACACGAGCCCATCATGATCGGGAAGGCCGCCAGCGGGCTCATGCCCAGAAGACAAACCAGAATCAGACACGGCGCGTAGAGCCCGATTCCCAGACTCATGAGCGCCCCGAGGGCGAAGTTTACGGCCACCGCAAAGGCAAGCCGCGCTCCGCCGAGGCCGGCGGCCTCCCCGCCGCCAGGCATCCAGCCGAGGTTAGTCATGAGGAGCAGTACGGCAGCCGCCGCCAGCGCGGTACTCATGCCCAGCTGCACGGCGCGTCGCGGCAGGCGCGACACGAGGCCGGCCCCGAGCCACGCACCCAGCACCGAGGCTGCGATCATGCTGATGAGGGTCAGCGGGTCCACCGTCACAGCGGCGATGAAGATCAGCGCCTCGGTCAGGGTCGGCAGCGCATGTCCGACATTGAGCGTGCCCGGTATCAACTCGTCCGGAACGCGGCGAAAGAGCTTGAAGATCGCGGTTGTCGGCGCAAATCCTCCGATCCCGAGGGTGTCAAAGAAGTCGGTCGCAAAGCCGAGCGCCACGTCCGCGCCGCGCGCGCTGCGGGCCCCCGGTGGGCTGCGGCGCCGCTCGATCGCGAACCACGTCCAGGCGTACCAGCCGGCAATGAGCACGAGCGCGACGAGCAGGACACGGGTGCTGGTAATCACGGTGCTAACATTGCGGGCAGTGAGTTGAGACAATCAAAGATAGCCCGCGGAGGCGCGCCGCGCACCCGCCGTCACCGCCACCGGGCGAGAGGACAGATCGATGACTCAGGGGACGCACCACAGCGCCGACGATCCGCGCAACCGCGACATCCTCATCTACGTCAACGGTGAGCTTCATCCCCGCGACCAGGCGGTCGTTTCCGTCTTCGATTCCGGCTTCATCCTCGGCGATGGCGTCTGGGAGGGGTTGCGGGTGCATCACGGCAGGGTTGCGTTTCTTGAGATGCACCTGGCGCGCCTTTTCGAGGCCGCCAAGGCCATCGACCTGGACATCGGTATGGAGCAGGCCGCCCTGGCGGCCGCGCTGTACCGGACGCTCGCGGCCAACCACATGACCGAGGGGGTGCACGTGCGCCTCATGGTGACCCGCGGCATGAAGAGCACCCCGTATCAGGATCCGCGCGCCTGCGTCGGTCCCGCCACCGTGGTGATCATTCCGGAATACAAGCTGCCAAAACCCGAGGCGCTGACCCGCGGCGTGCGCCTCTTTACCGTGCACGTGCGGCGCGGGGCACCGGACGTGCAGGACCCGAAGCTCAATTCACATTCCAAGCTCAACTGCATCACGGCCTGCATCCAGGCCACCAAGGCCGGCGCGGACGAGGCCCTGATGCTCGACCCGCACGGCTTCGTCGCCACCTGCAATTCCACCCATTTTTTCATCGTGCGCCGCGGGGAAGTGTGGACGTCCACCGGCAAGTACTGCCTCGCCGGCATCACGCGGGCCAACGTGCTGAAGATATGCCGTGAGGCGGGTATTCCGGCGCACGAGAAGGACTTCAGTCTGACGGAGGTCTACGGTGCCGAGGAAGCCTTCGTCACCGGCACCTTCGCCGGCATCGCGCCCGTGACGGAGGTCGACGGGCGGCGCATCAGCGTGGCCCGCGGTGCGGTGGTTGAGCGACTGCAGCGTCTGTACCTGGAGCTGATCGAACGCGACGTCGCAGGCCAGCAGGTGCCATGACGCTTTACGTCGCAATGTGGTCCGGCCCGCGCAATATCTCGACCGCGATGATGCGGGCCTTCGAGAATCGTGGTGACTGCGAAGTGGTCGACGAGCCGCTCTATGCGCATTACCTGGCACACACAGGCCTGGACCACCCGGGACGCGAGCAGGTGATCGCCGCGGGCGACACGGACTGGCGCCGCGTCGCCACTCGCCTGACTACGTCACCGGCTGCCGGCGCGGCGCTGATGTACCAGAAGCACATGACCCATCACCTGTTGCCGCACATCGGCCGGGACTGGCTGGCGCAGCTCACCCACGTGTTCCTGATCCGTGACCCGCGCCGGGTACTGGTCTCTTACCTCAAGAGCCGCCCGCACGCGGTGGCGGCCGATATCGGGGTCCTGCAGCAACGCGAGATCTTCGAGTACGTGAGTCGCAGCAGCGCCTGTGCGCCCGCGGTCATCGACGCGGGGGAGTTCCTGCGGGCGCCGGAAGCGCAGCTGCGCGCGCTGTGCGGGCTGCTCGCCATCGAGTTCACGCCGCGGATGCTGCACTGGCCCGCCGGTCCACGGCCCAGCGACGGTGTGTGGGCACCGTACTGGTACCAGCAGGTCTACCGGTCAACCGGTTTCGAAACTCCCGCTGAAGACGACGTCCAGGTGCCGGAGCAGTTCCGCAGCCTGGTCGCGCAAGTGATGCCCGCCTTTGAGGAGCTGTTCGCGCGGCGCCTGCGTACCTGAGCGGCGCGGGCCTGGCGCAGTGGCTGCAACGCGAGCAGCTGCCGGCCGCGCTCACGTGCGCTGTTTGCCGCTGGGGAGCGGCACTACCTCGATGGCGCCCGCGTTGAGGGCCGGGTCCGCCTGCCCTTGCAAGCTAGACACCACTTTTGATGCGGGTCCAGACGCGGGTACGCAGCCGCTGATACTTGGCATCGAATTCATCTGGCAGGTACAAGCGTGCGCGGATCTCCGGCGGCGGATAAATCGCCGGGTCATTGCGGATGTCAGGATGCACCAGGGGCTGCGCTGCAAGATTGTCGTTGCCGTAGTGGATGTCGTTGGTGATCGCGGCGATTACCTGCGGGTCGAGTATGAAGTTGATGAACTCATGTGCCGCACGCGGGTGTGGCGCCCCGGCCGGGATGAGCAGTGCGTTGTAGGTAATATCCGCGCCCTCCTTGGGAATCGTGAAGGCGAGATCCAGATCGAGACCGCCGGCGCGCGAACGCAACTGCGCGATGGAGTAGTCACTTGACCAGGCCATCGCCACACACAGCTCCTTGGTCGCGAGCTGGTTGATGTAGTCACTCGAGTCAAAGACGCGGATGTAGGGGCGCACCGCCATGAGCAGCTTCTCCGCGGCATGCAGATCCTCGATGCTGTGGGAGTTGGGATCCAGGTGCAGGTACACCAGCGCCAGCTGGATCACATCGTCCGGGGAATCCAGAAAGCTCACGCCGCAGTCTGCGAGCCTGGCGACGACGGCGGGTTTGAACAGCATGTCCAGGCTTGTGACCGGCGCCTCCGGCACGCGCTCGCGAACGAGGGCGACGTTGTAGGCGAAGCCATTGATCGCGTGCAGGTAGGGCGCGGCGTAGCGGTTGCCGGGGTCGGCCTTGGATTGCACGGCCAGGACCTGCGGATCCAGATTCTTCCAGTTCGGCAGCCGCGCCTTGTCGAGTGGCTCGTAGAGGCCGGCACGGATCTGCCGGGAGTAGTACGCCTCACTGGTGCTCACGATGTCGTAGCCGGAGTCTCCGACCAGCAGTTTTGCTTCCAGCGTCTCGTTCGAGTCGAACAGGTCGTAGATGACTTTGATGCCCGTCGCGTGCTCGAAGTCTGCGATGGTGTGGAACCCGATGTAGTCAGACCAGTTGTAGATGCGCAGCACCCGCTCTTCGGCCGCCGGAGCGGCGGGTGTGGGGCTCGCGGGTGCGCCGTTGCGGTGGCAACCGCCGCTGAGGGCTGCCGACAGCGCCGCCAGTGCCAGTGCCCAGAGGGCGCGCTGCATCAGCCCTGGCCGGGGCCGGCATGGCGGTGAGGCACGACTGCCAGCTTCCGCCGCACTAGGGCCGCGTCAGCTCCGACCTGACCCAGTCCTGGAACTGCCGTATCGCATACTCCTCAGGCATGAGCACGCCCTTCTCGTGTGGCAGGGAGTGCAGCCCGCGCTGGTTGACCTCACAGATCTCCGCGTCTTCGCTCATCACGATGTTGGTGAATTCCACCGCGCCCGTGATGTCGCGCTGCGGCTCCGCCAGCGTCTCGGGCAGGAACAGGAACTCAATGCTCATCTCGGTAAGTTCCGGAGCGAGCGGCAGCAGGCGCACGACGCGCACGTAATCAACGTGGGCCACGATGAACACCGAGGGCACGCTGGTAAGGTAGAGGTGTCCGGCCTTGCGGTCTGCCTCGTTCACCTGCGGGAACAGTACCCCGACGGGATTACCGTCCATGGTCCAGGATTGCGCGCCGTGGCGCAGGCCGCCCGCGAACTTCGGATCCTCATCGGCGGCATGGTCCTGCCAGGTAGGATCGTCACGCCGCTCGAGCAGCGCGCGGCCGAAGATCGGCACCAGTTGCGCAAGTTTGGGGTGTACGTTGGGGCAGTGCAGGCACTCGTTGTAGTTTTCCCAGAAGACCTTCCAGTTGCACTTGATCGTCTTGCGCAGCGTGTGGCCGACAGCGAGGCTCCCCATCTGCCAGTCATCGAGGCGCGTGAGTGGCAGGTCAAAGCTCTTGGCGAAGGGGGGCGGATTGTCGGTGAGGGCGACGAAGATGAAGCCATTCCAGTCCGTCAGCGGCAGGCTGTAGAGCGGATAGTCGCGCCGGTCAAATCCGTCGCCGGGTTGCACCGAGGAAATCTGCACCAGCTCCCCGCGCAGGTTGTAGCGCCAGCTATGGTAAGGGCAGACAATCCCCGTGGATCCGAAGCGGCCTTCACTCGTGCGGCACAGCGCGGCGCCGCGGTGCCGGCAGGTGTTGTAGAACGCCCGGACAACACCATCCTCGCCACGCACCACCAGTACCGACTGGTCACCGAGCTGCACGGTGCGATAGCTGCGCGGACTTTCGATCGCGCTCGAGCGGCAGACGTAGATCCAGTTGCGCTGCCAGATCTGCTTGAGTTCGCGCTGATAGTGGAGCGGGTCGAAGTAATAGGACGCCGGGAGCGCCTCGACGGTGCTCGTCAGGCCCAGGTATCCCGGGTCACGTCTGGTCGATGTTGGCTTGGCGCTCACAGCTTAGAATCTCCGGTTCCAATCCTCAGCGACCCCTGCGCCGGCGGCGGGGGCCTTGATGACCTGTCACGCCGGTGACGGGCGATTGTAGGACAGTCGCCGTTGCGCCGCCCGCGCTCACGATCCGGACGCCGGGGCGGCGGGTGGCGGTTCGCTGCCCGGCGGGGGAGTCTGCCACCCGCCGCCGAGCGCGCGGTACAGCTGCACCATGGAAAGCAGCGTGTTCAGATGCGCCGCCGACAGGGAAAGCTCGGCGGAGAACAGGTCGCGGTCGGCGTCGATGACATTGAAATAGGAGGAATAGCCGACACGGTAGCGGGCGAGGGCGATGGTATTGGCCTTGCGCTGCGCGATGACCTGGTCCTGCTGGGCCGCCTGAAACTCCTCGAATTTCTCCCGTGCGATCAGCGCATCGGACACTTCCTGGAAGGCTACCTGCAGGCTCTTCTGGTACTGCAGCAGGGCGGCGCGCTTCTGGGCATTGGCAAGATCGACCTGGTAAAGACTGCGCTGCGGATCGAGCAGCGGCTGCAACAGGCTCGCTCCCACTGACCAGGTGTGCGCCGGGGAGGTGAAGAGTTGCTCGAGCGCGGTGCTGGCAACGCCGCCGGCGGCAGTGAGGCTGATGGTGGGGTAAAGGTTGGCGCGCGCGACGCCGACCTGGGCGTTGGCCGCCACCAGGTTCTGCTCGGCTTCGCGCACGTCCGGCCGGCGCTCGAGCAGGCTCGAGGGCAGGCCGGCCGGGGGCACGGGCGTCGGCGCGCCCTCGGCCATGCGCTTGAGTGCCCCCGTCTGGTTGCGCAGCACCGCGTCGGGGTTCTGCCCGAGCAGTACGCTCAGCTGATCCTCGGTCTGGCCGAGCTGCCGCTGCAACTCCGGGATGTTGGCCTCGGCGATCGCGAGTTGTGCCTGCGCAGTGGCGACATCCAGGCCCGAGACCGCGCCGCGCTCGTGCTGCGCGCTCGTCAGCTGCACGAACTTGCGCCGCGCGTCGACCGTGCGGCGGGTGATCGCCAGCTGCTCGTCGAGCGTCTGCAGCGTGAAGTAGGCAGTGGCGACGCTGGCGATAAGGCCTGCCACGACGTCCGCGCGCGCATAGTCAGTGGCGAGCAGCTGCGCGCGCGCGGCCTCGGAGGCGCGCCGATACTTGCCCCAGAAGTCAATTTCGTAGGAGGCGCTGGCCTGCAGCTGGAACACGTTGGTGATCGGCGGGGACCCCAGGGGCAGCTCATACTGCGAGGTGCGGGCACGCTGTGCGCCGGCGCCGATCGCGACCTGAGGCAGCTGCTGCATGTGCGCCGCGCCCAGGTTTGCACGCGCCGCATCGACCCGCGCCGCCGCGATGCGCACGTCGAGGTTGTTGGCGAGCGCCTCCTTCAGCAGGTCCAGCAGGACCGGGTCCTGGTAGATCTCCCACCAGCCCCGATCGGCGAAGGAATCCGGCCCGCTGTCGGCCGCGAAGCGGTAGGCCGACGGCACCTGCGTCTGCGGGCGGTGATAGTCCGGTCCTACGGCACAGCCGGCGGCCAGGAGCGCCACCGCGCCGCTGACAGGCAGCCGACAGAAGGCGGGGGAGCTCATGCAACGGACTGCGGCACGGGCGCAGGCTTACCGCGCAGCCGGTCGGCGAACGACTGCACTCGCACGTAGAACATCGGGATGAGGAAAATTCCAACCGCCGTGGCCACCGTCATGCCGAACACCACGGCGGTTCCCAGGACCAGGCGGGCGCCCGACCCTGCGCCCGTGGCGATCGCCAGCGGCACGGAGCCGAACACGAACGCGAAGGAGGTCATGAGGATCGGCCGCAGGCGCAGTTGCGCGCCGGCGATCGCGGCATCCGCCAGTGGCTTGCCGCGCTCGTATTCGAGCTTGGCGAACTCCACGATCAGGATCGCGTTCTTGGCGGCCAGCCCGATCAGCATGACGAGCCCGATCTGGGCGTAGATGTCGTTGGCCATGCCACGCAGCGTGAGGCCGATGAACGCGCCGAGCACCGCGAAGGGAATGCCGAGCAGCACCGCAAAGGGGATCGCCCAGCTCTCGTACAGCGCCGCCAGCACCAGGAATACGAACACGATCGCCATGCCGAAGATCGCACCCGCCTGGCCGCCGGAGAGTTGTTCCTGATAGGTGGTGCCGGTCCATTCGTAGCTGTACCCCGGCGGCAGATCCGCAGCGAGCGCTTGCATGGCCTGCGTGGCCTGGCCGGAGCTGTAGCCCGGGGCGGCAGAACCGTTGATGGTCGCGGCGCGGTAGATGTTGTAACGCTCGATGTATTCCGGGCCTTGCTTGGGTTTTATGCTGATCAGCGTCGAGAGCGGCACCATGTCACCTGCCGCGGAGCGCACGTACAGGCCGTCGACGGATTCGGGCGAGTTGCGCGCGCCCGCTTCGGCCTGCGCTGTGACCCGGTAGGTGCGACCGAACAGGTTGAAGTCGTTGATGTAAGCGCCGCCCAGAAACGACTGCAGGGTCGAGAACACGCTCGAGACCGATACCCCGAGGGTCTTGGCACGCTCGCGATCGAGCACGTACTCGATCTGCGGCGAGCGGGTGCTGAACTGCGAAAAAACACGCGTTAATTGCGGCTGCCGATTCGCCTCCCCAACAAACTCGCCCAGCGTCGTCGCGAACCGCTGGATGTCCTCGCCGCCACGGTTCTCGAGGATGAACTCAAATCCCCCGGCGGTGCCGATGCCGGGAATCGGCGGCGGGTTGAGGGTCAGGATCGTCGCCTTGGTGGCGGCGGCGCCAATCTGGTTGGCCCTGGTGGCAATCGCCACCGCTCCATGGGCCTTCCCCTTGCGCTGCGCCCACGGCTTGAGAATCGTAAACATGGTGGAGGCGTACGACGAATTCGTGCCGGTGAGCACATTCAGCCCGGTGATCGCGAACGTCGCCTGTACGTCCGGATTCTCACGGATCTGCTTGCTGAAGGCATCGGTGACCGCCTCTGTGCGCTGCAACGAGGAGCCCAGCGGCAGCGTGATGAGGCTGATGAGATAGCCCTGATCCTCATCCGGCATGAAGCCGCTGGGGCGCAGGTGCAGCAGGAGATAGGCGCCGAGCGAGAGCACCACGAAGAGAGTCATCGAGCGCGCGCTGTGCTTGATCGCGCTGCCGACGGTGTGCGTGTAGCGGGTCGTGAAATTGCGGAACCCGCGGTTGAAGACCTGAAACGCGCGTCCCAGGAGGCCAGGCAGGTGCGACTCCTCCGGCGGCTTGAGCAGCAGGGCGCACAGCGCCGGGGTGAAGGTGAGGGCGACCACGGCTGAGATGCCCACCGAGACGGCCAGCGTCAGGGCGAACTGGCGGTAGAACTGCCCGGTGAGGCCGCCGAGAAAGGCGACCGGCACGAACACCGAGATCAGCACGAGCGCGATCGCGGCCACCGGGCCTGCCACCTCGCGCATCGCGGCCTTGGTCGCTTCGCGCGGCGGCAGCTTGCGGTTCTCCATGATCGCGCTCACCGCCTCGACCACCACGATGGCATCGTCGACCACCAGCCCGATCGCGAGCACGAGCGCGAACAGGGTCAGGGTGTTGATGGAGAACCCGAGCGCCAGGAAAGCCGAGAAGGCGCCAATCAGGGACACCGGCACCGCCAGCATCGGGATGAGCGTGGCACGCCAGCTCTCCAGGAAGATGAAGACCACGAGCAGCACCAGCAATCCTGCCTCCAGCAGCGTCTTCACCACCTCGCGCACGGATTCCGAGACGAACAGGGTGGTATCAAAGGGCACTGAGTAGCGGATACCGGGCGGGAAGGTCGGGGCGAGGTCCTCCATCACTTTGCGTATGCCCTGCGAGACTTCGAGAGCGTTGGCCTCGGGCAGCTGGTAGACGCCGATCATCGCCGTCGGCACCCCGTTCAATTTTCCGGAGAGCGAATAATCGGTCGCCGCGAGCTCGATGCGCGCGATGTCGCGCAGGCGTACGAGGGCGCCGTCCTTGCCGGTGCGTACGATGATGTTGCCGTACTCCTCAATGGTCGACAGTCGCCCCTTGACCGAGGCGATGTACTGCATCTGCTGTCCGGGCGGCGCAGGCTCCGCCCCCACCGTGCCGGCCGGCGCGACGACATTCTGCTCGTTGAGGACGTCGCTGATGTCCTGCGTGGTGACGCTCAGATTCGCCATCTTCTTCGGGTCAAGCCAGATGCGCATGCCGTAGTCGCGCGCGCCCAGCACCGTGACCTGGCCGACTCCCTTGACGCGCGCCAGCGCGTCGTAGACCCGCAGGGTGGCGAAGTTGGAGAGGAACAGCGCGTCGTAGCGCGGGTCGTCCGAGCCGATCGAGACGACGAGCAGGATCTGCGGTTGCTTCTTGGCGACCACGATGCCCTGCTGCAGCACCTGTTGCGGTAGCTGGCGCTGCGCGATCGCGACCTGGTTCTGCACATCGACCGCGGCGATATCCTGGTCGGTGCCGATCTCGAAGCTGACGGTGAGGGTGTAGCTGCCGTCGCTGGCGCTCTTGGAGTCCATGTAGATCATGTGGGGGACGCCGTTGACCTGCTGCTCAATCGGCGCGGCGACCGATTGCTCGATGGTGGCGGCGTCGGCCCCCGGGAAGCGCGTGGAGACGACAATCGCAGGCGGCGTGATCTGCGGGAAGCGGGCAATGGGCAGTGCGGTCAGCGCCACCCCGCCGGCGAGAGTGATGATGATCGCGAGCACGGTCGCGAAAATCGGCCGGTCGATGAAAAAGTCGATCATGCGCCGTGGCCGGCAGCGGCAGCCTTGGCTGGGTCGGGCGGACGCTTGGCAGGATCAGCGCCAGGTTCATACGGCGCCGGGTTGACCACGGCCCCCGGGCGCAGGCGCTGCACACCGTCGATGACCACGCGGTCGCCCACCTTGAGCCCCTGGGCCACCAGCCAGTTCTCGCCGATGCGGGGCCCCATCTGCACGTCGCGCTGCTGTACTTTATTGTCGCCCTCGAGTACCCACACGTAGTTCTTGCCCTGCAGATCCTGGATCGCCCGCTGCGGCAGCACGATCGCGTTGGGGTCCTGGAGCGCTGTGACCTGCACGCGAGCGAATTCGCCCGCGTGCAGCAGCCCCTGGGGATTGGGGACTTCCAGCCGGATGCCAAGCGTACCCGTGCGCGTGTCAACCGCCGGATCGATGAAGTTCAGCTTCGGCGGCAGCGGGTACTCGGAACCGTCGGCGAGGAACAGGCGAAACGGCGGCGGATCCTTGCTGTCCTGGTTCGGCGCCCGCCCGAGCTGGCGCTGCAAGGTCAGCAGCCGCTGCTCGCTGATGCTCAGGTTCACGAACACGCGCGTGGTTTCGTACACGGTGGTCAGCAGCGTGGTGTTTGCGGTGGCGAGGCCGCCGACGCGCAGCTGCGCGCGTCCCATGATGCCGTCAATGGGGCTCGTGATATTGGTGTAGCCGAGGTTCAACTGCGCGGTCTTGACCGTCGCCTGGCCGGCGGCCACCGAGGCGATGTTGGCCTTGTTCTTGGCGGCCGTGGCGTCCAGTTCCTGCTGGCTCACCGCATCGATCTCCGACAAGGACTTGGCACGGCCTAGGTCACGCTGCGACTGCTCCAGCGAGGCCTCGTTCTGCGCCAGCGTGGCGCGCGCCTGGGCGAGCGCCTCAATGTAGGGCTGCGGGTCGATCACGAACAGCAGTTCGCCCGTCTTCAGGCGCTCACCCTCGCGCGGAAACTGCTTCTCGAGGACACCCCCCACCCGCGGGCGGATTTCCACGGTGTTGACCGCTTCGGTCTGCGCGACGTAGTCCTCGGTGTAGGTTGCCGGTGTATGCGTCACGGTCATGACGCTGACCTGCGGCGGCGGTGGCGGCGGGGGCTTCTTGGGGGAGCAGGCGACCAGTACCGCGGCGGTGCCGCCCGCCAGGGCTGCCCGCCACGGGCCATTCACGTGGATGTCTGAGCGCCGCATTGCGATCGGTCCTGTTCTTTTTACGTCAGTTTCGATACGGGAGAATCGCAGCAAGGTGGCCCCGGCACTTGCGATCTGCCAGGACACGACTGATCCCAGATTTCCCTGTCCCGCGCGCAATCCGCAGCTTCGGTGCGCGCAGTTGATCTTGCACCTCGATCCGCCGATCGACAACCCGCCGACAGCCCCTGACCTACTCGCTTCGAACACCCGGCCCGGGACGGGCAACATCATGACGCCACCGTGACAACCGGATTAGAATCGGTGCGTTCGCAGCGTCAACCCGGCAGACTGTGCTGCCCGGCGGGAGGGGGCTCGCTATGAGTAGTCGCGGCTTGGCGTCTGACCCGGCATCGCCTGGCGCTGCGCCGAGGCTGCGCGCCGTCGGCTGGCGCTCCGCGTTGCGGCGCGAGCTGAGCCTGCTGCTGGTGCTGAAGATGGCCGCCCTCGTGCTGCTGTGGTGGCTGTTCTTTTCGCCCCCGCATCGCAGCCCCGTCGACGCCGCAGCCGCCGGGCGCAGGCTCGCAGTGGAGCGCCCTGCGGTCTCGCCGGTGCTCCCCAATGCAGTGCCGGATCCCGGAGAGCGCCCATGATCGACTTCGGGGTCGTGCATCTGTCGCGCGCTCAGTTCGCGCTGACGGCGCTCTATCACTTCCTGTTTGTGCCCCTGACGCTCGGACTGTCCATGATCCTGGTCATCATGGAGGCGACCTATGTCATGACCGGACGCGAGATCTGGAAGCGCATGACGCGCTTCTGGGGCATGTTGTTCGGTATCAACTTCGCCATGGGTGTCGCCACCGGGATCACCATGGAGTTCCAGTTTGGGACCAACTGGGCCTACTACTCCCACTACGTCGGTGACATCTTCGGCACCCCGCTCGCGGTCGAGGGCCTGATGGCCTTCTTCCTCGAGTCGACGCTGGTGGGCCTGTTCTTCTTTGGCTGGGACCGGCTTTCGAGGCTTGCGCACCTGATCGTGACGGCTCTGGTGGCCCTCGGGTCGAGTCTGTCCGCGCTGTGGATCCTCATTGCCAATGCCTGGATGCAGTATCCGGTGGGCGCAAGCTTCAATCCGCACACCATGCGCATGGAGCTGCAATCCTTCAGCCAGGTGCTGTTCAACCCGGTCGCACAGGCGAAATTCGTGCACACGGTGGCCGCCGGCTACGTGGTGGGGGCGGTGTTCGTGCTGGCGATCAGCGCCTGGTACCTGCTGCGGGGCCGCAACGTCGAGGTCGCGCGCCGTTCGATGGCGGTGGCGGCCAGCTTCGGGCTCGCCTGCTCCTTGTCGGTGGTGGTGCTGGGGGACGAGTCCGGTTACGAGGCAAGCGAGAACCAGAAGATGAAGATCGCGGCCATCGAGGCCGAGTGGCACACGCAGCAACCGCCGGCGGACTTCACCTTGTTCGGTATCCCCGACATCCAGTCCCATACGACCAAGTATCAGATCCGCGTCCCATGGCTGCTGGGCCTGATAGCGACCCGCTCGATCGACCAGCCGGTGGCGGGCATTTCCGAGCTCGTGGCGCATGCCAAGGAGCGCATCGCAAGCGGTATTGAAGCGCACACGGCGCTGCAGCAACTGCGGCAGCACCCGGACGATCAGGCAGCACTGCCGCGCTTCGCCGCGCACCAGGCGGACCTCGGCTACGCGCTGCTGTTGCTGCGCTATGTGGATGACCCTGCGGCCGCCAGCCCGGAGCAAATCGAGGCCGCGGCCTGGTCAACGGTGCCGAATGTCCCGGTGCTGTTCTGGAGCTTCCGCTTCATGGTCGGCATCGGCCTGTTCCTCATCGCGCTGTTCGCGACGGCCTTCTACTTCTCGGCGCGGCATCGGTTCGAGCGGCACCCCTGGTTCTTGCGCCTCGCGCTCTTCAGCCTGCCGTTGCCCTGGCTTGCGGCCGAACTTGGCTGGATCGTCGCCGAGTACGGCCGACAACCCTGGGCGATCGACGGGCTGCTGCCGACCTTCCTTGGCGTCTCCGCGACTCCCAGGACCAACGTGCTGTTGTCCCTGACGGGTTTTACGATTTTCTATTCCGCCCTCGCCGCGGTCGACGTATTCCTGTTGCTGCGCATGATCCGCCGCGGCCCGGATGGACTTGGCTACTGGCCGACGCCACCCACGGCGGCGGTCAGCCACTAAGGAGGCGTCGTGCCGGACTACGCAACACTGCGCTTCATCTGGTGGCTGATCCTCGGCACCCTCCTGATCGGGTTCGCCATCATGGACGGCTTCGACTTCGGGCTCGCGGCCACCTTTCGCTCCCTGGGCCGCACGGATGAGGAACGACGTGCGCTGCTGGAGTCCGTGGAGCCGGTGTGGGAGGGCAACCAGGTCTGGTTCATCCTGGCCGGGGGCGCGGTCTTCGCGGCGTGGCCGCTGCTGTACGCGGCGGCATTTTCCGGCCTGTATCTGGCGATGTTCGTGCTGCTGGTGGCGCTCATTCTGCGGCCGGTGGGATTCGTGTTTCGCAACAAGGTACCCGATCCTCGCTGGCGCAATGTATGGGACTGGGTCCTGACGATTGCCGGTATCGTCCCGGCGCTGCTGTTCGGCGTCGCCTTCGGAAATCTGTTCCTCGGGGTGCCGTTTCACTTCGATGCACTCCAACGCCCGGTCTTCACCGGCAACTTCGTGTCGCTGCTGCACCCCTTCGCGCTGCTCGCAGGAGTGGTGAGCCTGGCCATGATCGTGATGCACGGTAACGTGTACGCGGCAATGAAAGTCGGGCCGCCGATGTCGCAGCGTGCGAGCACGTGCGCGCGCGTGGCGGCGCTCGTGTACCTCGTCGGCTTCAGTGCGGCGGGGATATGGGCGGCCGGCCTGGACGGCCACCAGATCGTCGCGGGTGCCAATCCGCTCGGTGACTCAGATCCGCTGCTCAAGCAGGTGGCGGTGGCGCGCGGCGCGTGGCTTGCCAATTACCACGCCCATGCAGTTCTCTGGCTCGCACCCGCGAGCGCGCTCGCCGGCGCCGCCGCGACCTGGGGGCTGCTCGGCGCCGGCCGGGCCGGCTGGGCCTTCCTCACGAGCGCGCTCGCGCTTGCCGGGACGATCCTGACCGCGGGAATCGCGCTCTTCCCGTTCCTCATGCCCTCATCGATCCATCCGGATCACGGGCTCACCGTGTGGGACGCCTCCAGCAGCGCGCACACGCTCGGCCTGATGCTGGTGGCGGTCATCGTGCTGCTGCCGATCGTTATCGCCTACACCTCGTGGGTATTCCACGTGCTGCGCGGGCGCATCACGCTGGAAGAGATACGGCGACACACCGGCCTTTACTGAAGGGACAGCCGACATGTGGTACTTCAGCTGGATTCTTGGGCTCGCGCTGGCGCTGACATTTGGCGTGCTCAACGCCATCTGGTTCGAAATTACGCAGGATGGCCGCCCGCCGACCCTGCGACCGCCGGGCGAGACTCCCTGAGCCGTCCGGCCGCGACTTACGGCACTGAGGTAAGAAATTGCAGCAACGAGTATCACGTCTCCTCGCCACCGCGGCCTGTGGCCTCGTGCTGGGCGTGTCCGCGGCCGCCAAAGTCGCGCCCTTCCCGGCCGCGTTCCGCGTGCTCGAGGTCAAGACTGACGGCGCCACCATCCACGTTCGCGTCGGCGGCCAGGGACCTGCGATCCTGATGCTGCACGGCTTCGGGGACAGCGGCGACATGTGGCAACCGCTGGCGAGCATGATGATGAGTGATCACACGGTGGTGGTTCCTGATCTGCGCGGCATGGGTCTGTCCTCACATCCGGACACCGGCTACGACAAGAAGACCGAGGCGCGTGACATGGAGCAGGTGCTGGAAAAGTTGCAGATCGACAAGTTCGAGCTGGTAACTCACGATATCGGCAACATGGTGGGCTACGCGCTGGCAGCGCGGAACCCGACGCGCGTGACTCGCTGGGTGGTCATGGATGCGCCCCTGCCGGGGATCGGCAATTGGGACAAACAGCTCAGCAATCCCAAGACCTGGCATTTCAATTTCCACGGACCCGACGAGGAACGACTGGTGGCCGGTCGCGAGCGCATCTACCTCGATCGCTTCTACAACGAGCTGTCCGCAAATCCGGCGGCGATCGACGAGCAGACGCGCGTGCACTACACGCACCTGTACGCGCGCCCGCATGCCATGCATGACGCCTTTGAGCAGTTCGTGGCCTTTCCCCAGGACGGAATCGACAACCGGGCCTTCCTCGCCAAGGGCAAGCTTCCCATGCCGGTGCTCGCCATCGGCGGGGAAAAATCCTACGGCGCGGCACTCGCCGAGGAGCTGCGCTTCGTGGCCACCGACGTCACGGCGCTCGTAATCCCGGATGCGGGCCACTGGCTGATGGAAGAGCAGCCCGCGAAGACGGTGGCCGCGATCAGTGCCTTCCTGCGCCAGTGAGTGAAGCGGGCGGGCGCGCGCTAACCGGGGCGAAGGCCATGAACACGGCGGCGACACGCGACCTGCGCCTGTATGAGCTGGTACTGGAGAACGGCTGCTCGGCGAGTCCCTTCGTCTGGCGTACGCGCTTTGCGCTCGCCCACAAGGGGCTCGCCTTTCAATCCGTGCCGCTTGGGTTCACTGAGATCCCCCAGGCCTTCGGCGGACGCTTCAAGACCGTCCCGGTCATCGCCGACGGGGAAGAAATGCTGTCCGAGAGCTGGGACATAGCCGCGTACCTCGATCGCGCCTTTCCCGCGCAGCCACAGTTGTTTTCGGGCCCGGCCGAATTCGCGATGGTCAAGCTGTTCGACGCCTGGCTGCACGACGCCATCCTGCGCCGGCTGTTCCGTATCTACGCGCTCGACATTCACAACGCCGCACGCCCGCAGGATCGCGCCTATTTTCGCCGCAGCCGCGAGCAGTGGCTGAAGGGTGTCACGCTCGAGGATTTCACGGCGGACCGGGCGGGTCGCCTGCCCGAGATGCGCCAGGCCTTCGATCCGCTGCGCACCCAGCTGGCCTCTTATCCGTTCCTGGGCGGCGCCGTCCCCAACTACGCGGACTACATGGCGCTCGGGGCGCTGCAATGGATCGCGAGTGTGAGCACACTGCCGCTACTGGCTGCCGATGATGCGGTGCTGCGGCAGTGGCTGGAACGTGGCCTCGATCTCTACGGCGGGGCAGGGCGCGATGCCCGTATGAAGCCGCTGTTCGAGTAGGCGGTTGCCGGCCTCAGGCAGGCCCGAGCGTCAGCAGCTCCTCGCAGAAACCGCCGAAGCCGCGCTGCTTGTCCACGAAGTGAATCTCCAGAATCCAGTGGCGCGTGGCGCCGCTGGCGTCGGGTTCGCGGATGCGGATCTCGTTGCCGTGGCGGATCGAGAAGCGCCGCGGCTCACCGGGTGCGTGCTCGTGGGGAAAATGACCGATGAGGTGCCCTGCGCTGGGGGCGCCGAACTCCCAGCCCGCCGGCTGCGCCAGCGAGCTCACGAAATCGTACAGGGCGCCGGCCGTCAGATCCGGGGTGTCCAGGTACAGCTGCTTGCCCTGACGGAAGGCGCTGGTGATGTCCGCAACCAGCTGGTGCTTGCGTGCGTCCTCGCCGAGCACAAAGGTACGGCCAAAGTCGGCCTCCCAGGCGTTGAACACCGGCCCCAAGTCGAGGTACACGACGTCGTCGGCCTGGATGCACCGATCCGGTGGCTCGTCGTGGTAGGTCAGCACGGTATTCGGTCCGGCACGCACCACGCGCCTGTGCCAGTGGCGGCGCACGCCGAAGCGATGCTGCGCGAGCGCATGGATCTCGCTGCTGAGCTCGCTCTCGAGGACCCCAGGTCGAATGAGGCCGCCCGCCACGATCTCCTTAAAGAGCTGCTCGGCCTTGCCCTGGGCGGCGAGCAGCGCTCGCTCTACCGGTTGCACGCAATTGTTCCTCGTTGTTTCGTTGCTGGAGAGCGGCCTCGGTCCAGAACGGCGCACCGAAGATCGGCACCGCTGTGAACTCAGCACACCAGGCCCCATCATAAAAGACTCGGATTCAATTGCGGGCCGGTGCTGCAATAGCGGCTTCAGATGTACGGTCTCCTACTCGAACGCGCAAAACGCCAGCGCGAACATCCCGGTACCGTTGCGTGGCCCGCCGGCAACGGAATGCGAGGAGTTTCAATGAGTTGTCGACCATCCGGGCGCAGGCTCTTGCGCACGCCCGGTGCAACCCCATGCATCCAACAGGACTAACTGCGGGAAATGCTATGAAAGTTCTAGTGAGCGCGCTTCTTTTGATGTGCGGCGGGCTGCTGCTGCGGACCTCCCTGGCCGGCGAGCCCGCCGTCGCGGTGCCGCCACCGGCGATTGATAACCCGCGCACGGCCGGTGCGCTGCAGACCGCGGTGCTGGCCGGCGGCTGTTTCTGGGGTGTGCAGGGCGTGTACGAGCACATGACCGGCGTGCGGCGCGTGCTGTCGGGCTATTCGGGCGGACAAAGCAGTACCGCACACTACGAGCTGGTGGGTACCGGACAAACCGGTCACGCCGAATCAGTCGAGATCACCTTTGACCCGCAGCTGGTCTCCTACGGCGAGATCCTGCAGGTTTTCTTCTCCGTCGCGCACGACCCGACTCAGCTGAATCGCCAGGGTCCGGATACGGGCTCGCAGTATCGCTCGGCGATCTTCTACGCCGACGATACCCAGAGAAAGGTCGCCGTCGCTTATATTGCGCAACTCGACAAGGCGGGCGTGTTCCGCGCGCCGATCGCCACCCGTGTCGACCCGCTGAAGGGATTTTTCCGGGCCGAGGACTACCACCAGGACTTCCTCTTGAGGAATCCCACCAACGCGTATATCGCCTTCAATGATTTGCCGAAGATCCGCAACTTCCAGCAGACGCTGCCCGCGCTCTATCAGGGCAAGCCGGTGACGGTCGCGGCACTTACTCACTAGCAGGCACTTGAGAAGCAACCCATGCTGCTGTTAGCTCTGGCGTTCCTCGGTGGGGCGCTGACTATCCTCAGTCCGTGCATCCTGCCGGTGTTGCCGTTCGTGTTCGCACGGCAGGATCGCTCCTTTGCGCGCGGCACGCTGCCGCTGCTGGCGGGCATGGCGGTGACGTTTGCCGCCATCGCGACCCTGGCCGCGGTGGGAGGCGCCTGGGCGGTTCGCGTCAACTCTTTCGGCCGGCTGCTGGCACTGGTGCTGCTCGCCGCGTTCGGCGTCGCACTGCTTTCCCAGCGCGTGGCGGACTGGCTGGCGCGGCCGTTCGTGGCATTTGGCAATCGCCTGCTGCAAGGCGCAGGGCAGTCCGACAGTGTGCTGCCCTCGGCCGCGCTCGGGGTGGCCACCGGATTTCTCTGGGCGCCGTGCGCCGGCCCGATTCTCGGTCTCATACTGACCGGCGCGGCCCTCAATGGCCCGAGCACGCAGACCACGCTGCTGCTCTTCGCGTACGCGCTTGGTGCGATCAGCTCCCTCGCCCTGGCGGTATTTGCCGGCGCGGGCCTGCTGCGGGCCTTCAAGAAATCCTTGGGAGCGGTCGATTGGGTCCGTCGCGGACTCGGTGTAGCGGTGCTCGCGGGTGTCGTGGCGATTGCAGCCGGGTGGGATACGGGTCTGCTCACACGACTGTCCTTCGCCGGCACCAATCGCGTCGAACAGTCCCTGATCGATGCCATTCATCCCCGAGCGGACAGCGCCATGCAGTCGGGGGCCGCGATGCAAGCGAGCATGACCGGCTCGATGAGCGGATCGATGAGCGGCACAGGGCACCTGGCCGGCGCCATGAGCGGCGCTATGACCGGCGCTATGACCGGCGCTATGCCTGGGGGTGCGGCGCACGGCGGTCCGCCGGTCGAGGGTGAGTTGCCGCCCGTGAACGGTGCCGTCGCGTGGCTGAACTCTGCGCCGCTGACCGCGGAGCGGCTGCGCGGCCGGGTGGTGGTCATCGACTTCTGGACTTACTCGTGCATTAACTGCCTGCGCACCCTGCCGTACCTGAAAGCGTGGAACGAGCGCTACAAGGACCATGGCCTGACCATCATCGGGGTGCATGCCCCGGAATTCGCCTTTGAGAAGGACGAGGCGAACGTGCGGCGCGCGGTATCCGAGCTGGGCATCACCTATCCGGTGGCGATTGATAATGACTACGCGATCTGGCGCGCGTTCGACAACCAGTACTGGCCGGCGCACTACTTTGTCGACGCGCAGGGTCGCATCCGCGGTCATCACTTTGGCGAGGGCTCCTATGAGGAGTCGGAGCAGTTGATCCGCGAGTTGCTCACCGAGGCCGGACAGCGCGACCTTCCGGGCGCGAGTGGTGCCGTGCGCGCCGCCGCGATCGAGATCGCCCCGGATGAGAGCAACGTGGGCTCCCCGGAGACTTACCTTGGCTACGATCGCGCCGCGAATTTCGCCTCGCCGGTGCCGGTTGCCAAGGATCAACCGGCGAGCTACGCGGTACCCGCGTCGCTGCCGCTGAACCAATGGACCCTGGGCGGCAAGTGGATCGTCGGGGCCGAGTCGGCCCTGTCCGCGGCCAGCCACGACAGGATCGTGTTCCGCTTTCATGCGCGTGACCTGCATCTGGTGCTGGGTCCGGGGCCGGACGGCAAGCCGGTCCGCTTCCGCGTCACGATCGAGGGCCGCGAACCGGGAGCGGATCACGGCGCCGACACGGACGCACACGGCAACGGCAGCGTCGCCGAGCAGCGTCTGTACCAGCTCATCCGCCAGTCCGGGGCCATCCAGGACCGCACCTTCAGCATCGAGTTCCTCGATCCGGGCGTGCGCGCGTATTCCTTTACCTTCGGCTGATCCTAAGGAGATAGTCCGCATGGATGAACGCAAGCGCAGGCCAGGGCCGCCCGTTGGCCCCATGCGATCGCGTCGCCGCTTCATGTTTGACGCGCTCGCTGCCTGCGGCGTCGTTGGGGTGGTGGGTCGCGGCGCGGCGGCGACCCTGCTTTCGGCGCCCAAGCGCAGCGCGACGGTGAGTATCGAGAACTTCTCGGCCGCCGGGACCAGTCTCGGCAAGGTTGAGCTGCCACGGATTGTCAAAACCGAGGACGAGTGGCGCAAGTTACTCTCGCCCTTGGCTTATCACGTGACGCGCGAGCAGGGTACGGAGCTCGCGTTTTCCGGTGAATACGACAAGAATCACGCCGACGGCCTCTATCGCTGCATCTGCTGCGACACGGCCCTGTACGACTCGCGCACGAAGTTCGACTCGGGTACCGGCTGGCCCAGCTTCTGGCAGGTGATCTCGCACGCCAACGTGCAGGAAGGGCAGGACTACACGCTCGGTGTGGCGCGCACGGCGGTCTCGTGCCGCCGTTGCGATGCCCATCTGGGTCACGTCTTCGATGATGGTCCGCGCCCGACCGGCTTGCGCTACTGCATGAACTCGGTTGCCCTGAAGTTCGCGCGCCGGGCATAGGCGCGACTGCCAGCGTAGCTCGCCGCAGGCGTGCGCCAGGCGGGCGGCCGAGCTGCGGCATTCGGAAAACTATGAAAGGGGGGACTCAATGGACACTGCAGTGACTGCTGTGCGGTCGTACCTGGCGAGCGCAACGGTCTTGCTGGCGCTTGCCAGCGTGGCGCTCTCGATCACCGCAACTGCGGCACCACCGACTGCAAAGGCGCCGCCGCAGGATTGGCGCGTCACGGTGCACCGCTTTGCGGAAATCCACCTCAAGCATCCGGCCTGGGGACTGTCTCATTCGCAGCGCGACTACGATCTGGCGCGCACTCTCGCCGCGGAGGACCACGTGGTGCTGGATGATGAGGTTCTCTACGCGGCGGCCTATCTGCATGACGTGGCCGCGTTCGCGCCTTACGAGAAGGAGCATGTGGATCATGCCGACGAGGGCGCACGGATCGTGGACACGCTGCTGCAGGACACCGGTTTTCCGATGTCGAAGATCGAGGCAGTCCGCGGCGCGATCCGCACTCACATGTTCGCCCGCGACCCGGTGGGGCCCGAGGCGACCTACCTGCATGACGCCGATGCCTTGGATTGGCTCGGCGCGATCGGTGTCGCGCGCATCTTCGGGCTGGTGGACCCGAACGGCGGGGAGCCGGACGGGCCGCGCGCGGTGAAGATGCTGCAGGACAATCTTGCCAAGGTACCGCCCCGGGTGATCTCCACGGCGGGCCGTGCACGCCTGCCCGGGCGTACGAAGGAGCTGCAGGAATTCCTGAAGAACCTCGGCGCGGAGTCAGAAACCTTTCACACTCTGTGAACCGTGGCGCACTAACGCGCCGCGAAGATGCTCTTGGGCAGGCGCACGTGCACGCCGACATTCGGCTTGTCCACCAGCTGCGTGACGGCGACGTTTCCGGCAATGCTGACCAGTTGATACGCCTCGTGGCGCGTAAGTCTCCGCTCCCCCACCAGGAAATCGATCATCTCCTGGATGGCCGTCTTGGTCGCAACCGCGAGGTCCGGGTCGGTCGCCATGCTGATGTAGTCGCTCGGCGTCTCGGCTCGCGGCCAGGTGAGCTTCAGGTCCTTGCGGACGGTGAGCTGCAGCCGCCCCCGCAGCGAGGTCTCGATAGCTGTCTGATCGACCTCGCCGTCGCCCTGGGCCGCGTGCCCGTCGCCGACTTCGAACAGCGCACCACGGGTGAAGACCGGGATGTACAAGGTGGCACCCACGATCAGCTCGCGGTTGTCGAGGTTACCCGCGTGGCGTCCGGGCGGGTTGCTGCTCAGGCGCCCGCTCTGCGGGGCCGGGGCGACTCCCATGCTGCCGAAGAACGGCCGCAGCGGAATGACGATCCCCGGGGCGAACTCGGCGGTCATGTGCTGGCGGTCGAGCGCGATGATCTTCGCCGCGGCTCCCTGCTCGCAGTTCTCCGGCAACACGCCGCTGCAGCCGTTGTAGCCATAGTCAATGGATAACTCGATGCCGAGGACCTTGACCTCCAGCACGTCCCCGGGTTCTGCGCCCTCGACGTAGACCGGACCGGTGAGTATGTGGCCGCCTGGACCGCGGCGGTCACCCGTGACTTCCTCCACGACCGCCTTGAGCGCGGGCTGGATCTTGTCGTCCGCGACGCCGGCCTTGGCGAGGCCCGCGGGCGTGTTGGTGAGTAGCGTGTCGACATCGATGATGTCACCGGAGCGGATTCGCAGTACCGGCGTGGCCTCGGACCAGTAGTAGCCGTACGCCACGGTGGCCGGTGTCACTTCCAGGCGGTGCGTGCGCGGTACCGGCTTGTCGGCGGCGGCGGCCTGTCCGAGCAACAACCAGACGCTGCCAAGGATGAGCAATCTATTCATATCGTTGAGCTGTGCATTGCTTCGCTTCAGTGCGCGGCGCCGGCGCGGCAGCTGGATCGGGGGTGCGGGGCCCGGCACAACCATAGCCGATTGTCGCGCCCACCCGGAAGGAGGAGAGGCAGCGTTACGCTTCCCACGTACACTATGTACCTGTTCCCACGGCCGGAGGATCGCGCGGCCGTGAGCGCCGTGCCTTGGTACTTGGTGTGAGGAGGCTCGAGTGAACCGCGCGCCCGCCGCATGGCCTGACCTTAACTTCGCCAGCTGGCGTGACACGGCGGCGACACTGCAGTTGTGGACACAGATCGTCGGCAAGGTCCGTCTGCAGCTGACCCCCTGGGTCAATCACAGCTGGCAGGTCCCGCTGTACGTTACCGCGCGCGGGCTCGGTACTTCGCCGATTCCGTTTGCCGAGCAGCTGCTGGAGATCGAGTTCGACTTTCTCAGCCAGCAGCTGCTGTTGCGCACCAGTGACGGCGCGCAGCGCGCACTTGCCCTGGAGCCGCGCTCGGTCGCTGACTTCTACGTCCGCGTTCTCGGGCTGCTGCACGAGCTCGGTGTGCTCGTTAGCATCAACGCTCTGCCTTCTGAGCTGGAGCATCCCGTGCGCTTTCCAGAGGATCATGTCCATGCCAGTTACGATGCGGCCGCAGCGCAGCGCTTCTGGCGCGTACTCGTTGCGAGCACTCGGGTGTTCAGCCACTTCCGCAGCGGGTTCCTGGGCAAAGTGAGTCCGGTGCACTTCTTCTGGGGCAGCTTTGACTTGGCCGTGACGCGCTTCTCGGGGCGCAGGGCGCCGTTGCACCCCGGCGGGGTACCCGGATTACCCGACGCGGTGGCGCGCGAGGCGTATTCGCACGAGGTCAGCAGCGCCGGCTTCTGGCCCGGCAACGACGCCTTCCCGCACGCGGCCTTCTACTCCTACGCCTATCCGGAGCCGGCGGGCTTCCGGGAGCGTCCCGTGACGCCGGGCGCGCACTACGAGGCGAAGCTCGGGGAGTTCGTGCTCCCGTACGAGGTGGTGCGCGCGTCGGCCGCGCCGGAAGATGTGCTGCTGGAGTTCCTCTCGATGACCTATGCCGCTGCCGCGGATTGTGGTCGCTGGGATCGGGCGGCGCTCGAGTGTTCCCTGGGTGTGCCGGCACAGGTACGTGCGGTGAACTGATACCCGCAGCGCGCGGAAGTCGCTCACCTGAACTGCATGGAGTTGCCCTTGCGATGAAATCACTTGGCCGGCGAGCCCAGGGCGCGCGACTTGAGCGGATGCAGGCCTCGGCGCGCTGGGCCGGGGACCGGTTCCGCAACCTTTACCCGATCGCGCCGGGCTTGCGCGACCCGGCCGTGCCGATGCCCTCGCTGCGTGACTTCCTGTGCGGCGGCGAACGACGCGTGCCGCGCGCACCGCTGCCCGCGTTCAATCCGCTCGCCGCGTGGACGCAACCGGCGGCGAGTGGCTTACGCGCGACCTGGCTGGGTCACTCGACGGTGCTGCTGGAGATCGACGGTGTCCGCGTGCTCACCGACCCGGTCTGGGGAGTGCGTGCCTCGCCCTCGATGCTCGCCGGACCCAGGCGCTTTCAGCCGGTCCCCGTGCGCCTGCGCGAGCTGCCACCGCTCAATCTGGTGCTCGTTTCACACGATCACTACGATCACCTGGACTACCCGACCGTACGGCAGCTCGCCAAGGTCAACGTGCCATTCGTGACCTCGCTCGGCGTTGGCGCGCACCTGGAGGCGTGGGGAGTACGGCCTGAGAACATCTTCGAGCTGGACTGGTGGGAGTCATACACCCTGCCGGGCTCGGCGCTCACGGTCACCGCCGCGCCTTCGCAACACTTCTCCGGGCGCACGCTGAAGAGCCGCAATACGACACTGTGGTCGGCGCTCGTGATCCGCTCGGATCGTCACGCCGTGTTCTTCAGTGGCGACACCGGGCTCACGAGCGAATATCAGCGGATCCGCGAACGGCTGGGGCCCTTTGACCTGGTGATGCTGGAAGTCGGAGCCTTCCATCCATCCTGGGGCGACATGCATCTCGGGCCCGAGAACGCGCTCAAGGCGCACGCCTTACTGGGCGGCGGCCCGTTCCTGCCCATTCACTGGGGCACGTTCAGCCTCGCCATGCACGCCTGGGACCAACCGGCCGAGACCCTTGTGCGGCTGGCACCGGCCACGGGGGCGCAGCTCGTGATGCCACGGCTGGGCGAGCCGGTGGAGCCGGCGCACGCCCAGAGCGTGGACCCCTGGTGGCGCGTCGTTGATGCGCTCCCGGAGGCGCCACGGCGCGAGCCGGCTGGAACCGCCAGCCTGCCGGACTCGATGTCGTGGCCGCTCGACTGAGCATCGCGCGGCGCGATCAGAGGGTCTCAAGATCGGTGAGCGCGGAGGCGGCGACGCGGCCGGCCTTGACCGGCACCCCTTCTGCCCGCAGACGCCGCGTCTGCTCACGGTGTGCGGGCGATGAGGCCGGAAAGACGATGCGGCCGCCGGCGCCGACGACCCGATGCCAGGGAAGCTGCATCGCGCGGGGAGCCACGCGCAGCGCCAAGCCGGCCTGGCGCGCCCGTCCGGGCAGTCCGGCCGCCCGCGCCACGGCGCCATAGGTGGATACCCGGCCGCGCGGAATGGCGCACACGATGTGCCAGATCGCCTGCAGCGCCGGGTTGTCGTCCGCAGCGGCCCGAGACTTGCCGCGGGGCGGAGCGCCCAGGGGGCGGAACAATGTCGCGGCCGCCTTGTGACTGCGTTTCATGCTGTGATCCGGATTGGCCCGCTGCGCTGCGGATTCCAAGCGCCAATCCTACCGGCGCGGGCGTTGCGGGTGAATATCAGCAAGGCGCCGCGACGCGCTACTATCCGCACCGCATCCCCGGCGGTGGCTTGGGCACGCCGCTCGCTTCCAACTTCAAAAAGGACACGCTGCTGACATGACAGCCAACGCCCGCGCCACACTCCGTGCCTCCCGGTTCACCGCGATTGCCCTGCTCGCCACGTTGAGCGGCGCTGCCAATGCCGCGGAGGCGCCCGGCGCCAAGGCGCCGGTGGTGGCTCCCCGGGAGCGGGCGGGCGCATCGTTCACGGTGAGTTTTCCCGCCAAGCGCAGCGCGCAGCCGCTTGACGGACGCGTGATCCTGCTGCTCAGCCGGGATCTGACGCGCGAGCCTCGCACCCACGTCGAGGCCGATGAACCACTGACGAGCCCGTACGTGTTCGGTCTCAATGTAGACGGCCTCGCTCCGGGACGTGCGGTAAGCCTCGACGACCATGCCTTCGGCTGGCCGGTGCAGAAACTCTCGCAGGTACCCGCGGGCGACTATCTGGTCCAGGCCGTGCTGAACCGTTACGAGACGTTCCACCTGGCGGACGGGCGCACTCTGAAACTACCGCCGGACCGTGGCGAGGGACAGCAGTGGGCGAAGAAGCCCGGCAACCTGTTCTCAACCGCCGTGCGCGTGCACGTCGATCCCGCTCACCCCGCCAGAGTGGCTCTCATGCTGGATCAGGAGGTCGAGCCGGTCACGGCGAAAAGCGATTCGGAGTTCATCCGTCATATCCGGATGCGCAGCGAGTTGCTGTCGAAATTCTGGGGGCGCGACGTCTTCATCGGCGCGCACGTGCTCGTCCCGAAGGATTTCGACAAACACCCCGGGGTCCGCTACCCGCTCATGGTCTTCCACGGCCACTACCCCGATGACATCTCGGGATTTCGCACCACGCCGCCGGATCCGGATCTGAAGCCGGACTACTCGCAGCGCTTTCATCTGGCGGGCTACAACCGCATCCAGCAGCAGGAGGCCTATGCCTTCTACCAGAAATGGATTTCGTCCGACTTCCCGCGCTTCCTGGTCATCGAGATCGAACACGCCAATCCTTACTACGACGACAGCTATGCGGTGAATTCGGCCAACCTCGGGCCCTACGGGGACGCTATCAACAAGGAGCTGATTCCGGAGATCGAGCGGCGCTTCCGGGGCATCGGCGAGGGGTGGGCGCGATTCACCTATGGCGGATCCACCGGGGGCTGGGAAGCGCTCGCCACCCAGGTGTTCTATCCGGACATGTACAACGGCGCGTTTGTCGCGTGCCCCGACCCGATCGATTTCCGCGCCTATACACTGATCAATATCTACGAAGACAGCAACGCCTACACGCTGCGCGGCGAGGCGTTAACCGTCGAGCGCCCGTCAATGCGCAACTACCTCGGGGAGGTCTTTGCAACGCAGCGCGATGCGAACTACATGGAGCTCGCGCAGGGCGACAAGGGGCGCTCCGGCGGGCAGTACGACATCTGGACCGCGGTGTTCAGCCCGGTCGGCAAGGACGGCTACCCCAAGCCACTCTTCGATAAGCTCAGTGGGGTAATCGACAAGGAAGTGGCCGGGTACTGGCGCGACAATTTCGACCTGTCGCACATCATCGAGCGCGACTGGGCAGTCCTCGGGCCCAAGCTCAGGGGCAAGATCCATATCTACGTCGGCAGCGGCGACAACTACTATCTGACCAACTCGGTGTACTTTGCGCAGGAGCGCCTGGAAAGCCTGCGCCCGCCGTACGAGGGACACGTTGCCTACGGTGATCGTGCCGAGCACTGCTGGAACGGGGATCCGAAGCTTGCAAACGCCTACTCGCGCCTGCACTACAACTACCAGTACCTGCAGCAGATACTGCAGCGCATCGCGGCGACCGCGCCGGGTGCGGCGGATCTGAAGAGCTGGCGATATTGAGTCACAGGCCAGGCCGTTCGGCTTGCTGCCGTGCTGGGTGCGCGGGCAGGATTCACGAATATCTGCAGGAGAAGGGCGCTCCGAGCGGCCTGACGGACAGCCGTCACGGGTTCTCGTAAGTGGTAGCGGGGGCCTACTACGCGCAGTTACTGAGACGCGGGCACGGTCGCTGCGAATTCGCTAAAAGCCTGCAAGGGGCGTCGCATCGCCTAGCCGACTGGTGGTTTGAACACTGCATGCCAGGCAAGCTGGGTCACTGCGGCCACGAGCTCACACTCGACGACCTCCGTCAGCACTCTGGTTCAGGTCACCTCTTGACGCGTGGCTACAAACAAATTGCGATGCGTCACTAGGATCGCAGTGCAACGAAACCACGGGTTGCGGCGCGTCCTATCCGGCCCGTGCTGAGTCCTGCGATAATCGCCCGGGTCTTTGTCGCGTCACTCGTCACGGCGGAGACGCTTAAGGTGGTTTCCCTAAAGCACTGGTGAGGATTCACATGCTGCCGAACCGGATAGTGAAACTGCATTTTAAGGTGCTGCCGTCTCGCATCGATGTTGAGCAGCCTCCAAGGGCCGCCTTCTGGGGAAGACTTCGTAATAGTCTTTCGCAAAGCAGGGAAAAGCTAAAACCAGATTTTTCCGCGGTGCCGCCATCAGACGATGAGTGCGAGGAAGTTCTGTACCAGAGCTTCGGCTGGCACCTGGAAAGACACTTCAACGATCCTCGACCCGAGAAGACACCGCTCGATCCAGAGTCCGGTACATACGTGGATATGCGGCGACCACGGTCTGTTGAGCCGTATGCGGACATTAAGTCGTGGGCTGGCGCAAGATTTAGTGTTGCTTCGATTCAATATCGTAGCCTCACGTTGGGGGTCCTCGTCGCCGGGACAAAGGGCTTTTTGGAGATGGTCGATCGCTACCCCGATGTTTTTCAGGAACTGCTTTTAGGATTTGCACCCCAAGCTCTTGGCGAATCATTAGGTGCGCCCGTCGGAATGTTTCTCGATACGACCGTAGAAACGACACAGCCGCTCAAATCGGGGTCCTCCGAAGTGGCAGTCACTTTGATCAGGCAGCTAAGGCCATTCATTCCTCTGTTCGTCGCCGTGGCGATCCTATTCGTGTTGGCCTACAACGAACTAATTGACCTTCGACAAGAGCGAGCGGTTGTTGCAACACGGGAAGAGCGGCTTATTGATCGCCAGCAGAAACTTCTGGAGGTTGAGGAGGCCCGTATTGCGAGTGTAGAGGCCCATCCAGCGCGCAAATGCACCAGTACATGCGACGAAGCCCGCACCGACAAGGCAGATACCGAGCCCGCGACGCATTAGGCGTGGGCGGGGTGGGTATGCCTGCGCTGCTACTAATGACCGGATCGCTCGCGTACCAGGAAGATGCGCACGTGCTAGCTTGGCTTCCTACATTTGGGCGGCGCACGTGACTACGTGATTCCCGGAAGGCATTCGAGATCCCAAGTATCGGGGGCGCGCTGTGCCCAGTGCCTACAAGCATCCGGAAGCGGATTCATGGAAGGCGACCTGCTCGCGACTGCCGCGCTCTGGTGCATCCTTTCGCGGCAGGTTTCTTCCACCGGCCTTCACTTCACTCGCTCGATTCTCTGCACCCAATTCGTCTCCCATGTCTTTCCCCCATCCGGCGAAAAGGACTGTTCCCAGCGGGCAGAGGTCCGCGTGATGTGCGACCAGGTGAAGCGCACCTTGATCGGCTTTCCTCTGAGATTGTCATCGGCATAGAAGGTCCCGATGCCGTTCACGAAGCGGCCTTTCACCGGCGGATCCAGATTGCCGAACGGATTGCGACCGTCGATCCACCAGATGGCCCACTGGCCGGTCTTCGAGTCATAAGCGCGCGGCGCCACGCCGCGATAGATCCCTTCCGGCGTATGGAACACAGTGTCGTCCACATTCGCAAACCCATCCATCAACCTGCGCGAGACGATTGTCCCTTCGAACTCTTCCCATTCGTTGCTCCCGGCCAAGCGCTCCTTCAATCTGCGACTGTGCGAGCGCCATTCGCCGACCAGGAAATCGAAATCGTGCAGACCGCTCGTGTCCGAAGCGCCCGTCGGCGCGGCGGGGGTATCCTGTGCGGCGTTTACTCCACCCGACGTGCCCGTCGCCATCAATACGACGGCGACGATGATGCCGAAACCTCTCATGTACGTCTCCTTCCGTATCCATGCGTGTGTCACCGACAATAGCAGCGACCATCGCAATGCCCAGCCGAATCGTGCCGAGATGGTCCTAGGCTGCAAACACGATCAACGATCGGATCGCCGCAGCCGTGCCACAGCTTATCGCATCGATCGCTCCGCCTGACGGCGCCCCAGGGCGCGCACCCCACCAGACGTTCGCTCTCGAGTTCGATTGGGCCAGCGGCGAAGACAGAATGAGGTGACTTTGCAACCCGGGCCGCCGAAGTACGGTTGGCCCGCCGGGACCCCGGCGCCGACCCAAGGCATCCTTCAAACGCGATCCTCGGCGACCCGAGGCCGTTGGCGTGCGCGCATGGAACTCACCGAAACATGTGGGTCCGATCCGGGTGCGCACGACTCCCGACGAGATCGTGCTCGAAGCTCAGAAGGGATACATGGAAGCTGCCCTGCTCAGGGCAAGCGGCACCGATGGGCCCCGTCAAATAAGTTGGTAGCGGGGGCAGGATTTGAACCCTCGACGCAGGCGGACGACCGTGGCTTGAGCGCTCGAGTCCGGCGCAGTTGTCAAGTACGCGTTCGAGCTGTGTGCGGCCTTCGCGCCGGTGCAACGCGGTTGATTCTCTACGTTCGATCCTGCAGATTGTTCACGCGAGTCGTTCAAGAGATGTGGAGTCGTTATGCTGCGAGGCACCACTATCGGGCGAATATCTCGCTCGCACTTGGCTCGCGCCCGCTCATTCGAGTCACTCGCGGCACTTTCGGCGCGCTACGTCGTGTTCAATGTTTGGTCGTTTCGAGTGCGTGACGGGTGCCATTGCGGCCCGTAATCCTCTGAGCTGAGGGCACGCCGCGCATGTTTTCGGGTACCGCTGAAGGAGGACTGGCGATGATTAAGAACGTAGTACTCGTCCACGGTGGTTTCGTGGATGGTTCCGGTTGGCAACCCATTTACAAGATCCTGACCGGGGAGGGTTTCAATGTCCGTATCGTGCAGAACCCAACGCTGACGCTGGCTGATGATGTCGCAGTCACCAAGAGGGCAATCGCCGCAGCAGACGGAGACGTGATCTTGGTTGGCCATTCCTATGGTGGCGTCGTAATTTCAGAAGCCGGAACGGACCCGAAAGTGAAGGGCTTGGTCTATGTGGCGGCCTTCGCACCGGACCAGGGCGAGTCGGTCTCGTCCCTGATCGCAAATCCCGCCCCAGGCGCTCCGGTACCCCCGATTCTCCCGCCGCAGGATGGGTTTCTGTTCCTCGATCGCGCGAAATTTGCGGCTTCGTTCGCCGCGGATGTTGAACCTGAGCTTGCGGCGTTCATGGCGGATTCGCAGGTGCCGTGGGGCGTCGAGGCACTGGCAGGTGCGGTCAGTAAGCCGGCTTGGCGCATCAAGCCGAGCTGGTACCTTGTCGCAAGCGACGACAAGATGATTCCGCCGCCGGCACAGCGCTTGATGGCGCAGCGCGCAGAGTCAAAGGTTGTTGAAACCGCCGGCAGTCATTCCGTCTACGTGTCGAAGCCGAAGGTTGTGGCCGCTCTCATCGCGCAGGCAGCTCGCGAGGCCAAGTAACTCGGCGCTGGCGTGGCGGCGGATTTGGACGCCACGGCGGGTCGACTGGCTCCCTGAGAGTCAATCGATCGCCAGCGTTTGTTCCTCTCGCTACCCGGGCTGGTCTTGGGCCAGCCCGGGCAGCATGTCAACCGTCGAAGACAAGGACGCGCAGCGGCGGCTGCGCCGCTTGCGGTCGCGTCATGTCGCGGCGCACGAGCGTGTTTCGCTTTGGCGCGCGACGCGCTCGCAGTACTATCCACGTGTCTGCACTGACCCTGCAGACACCGCGGTCCAATACCGCAGACCTCCGCACTCGAGTGTGATCCCGTCCGCATCAGCAACGGTTGCTGCGGGCACGCGCTTTTT